>Ga0208644_1004785_pt1 | contig 10118 bp, 10 predicted proteins | sample VirMetDEL_Nov_18_FD_184517 | JGI IMG/M metagenome (GOLD analysis project Ga0208644, IMG submission 184517) | Aqueous microbial communities from the Delaware River and Bay under freshwater to marine salinity gradient to study organic matter... | ecosystem: Environmental > Aquatic > Marine >...
TCATATGTCTTAAGGATCTGCTCACCTGATTCTTCAGAACCAGTATGATCCTGGCCAGACTTTCCAACTTTACCACCCTTGCGATCGCCGGTATGTTGCGCATCAGCCGCAACAGGATGACCTTTCTTTTCAACCTTGTGCATGTCTTTAAACTTTTGCTCGTCACTAGACCGAGGCTTAATATCTTTTACTTCGTCTTCGTCATCTACCTTACGCTTATAATCAGCGGCTGGTTCTTCGAAGAGATTTTTAAATTTCTTCATTTGGCTCTTCCTCTGGCATAGTTTCGAGGTCATCTGTCTCAACATCATTCTGCTCAGGTTCGCCAAACATTGCCTGACCTGCAGTAATCTTTTGTAGATTAATTGCATCCATAGCTTTTGTCATCAGCTCCTGGTTAATCACATCCTTAAACTGTGAGGAATCGCCATTTTGTAAAGCAAGAATAGCATCTTTAATGTTGTCTATCATCACGACCTCCATTTGAAATTCTTATTATTTATAAAAAATATCAATTTAACTTAGGAATCATTTGTTTCAAAAATGTTCTTTCTGTATGTTTTAGTATTTATAATAATAAAACTTACCATTCGCCAGTCCAGTGATTTAAACAGTAGTCAGCATATAGAGATCTCTTGTTGTGTTCCCATTGTTGAATCGTATCCATACCTTTTCTACAAATGTATGTATCACTGGGAGGATTCTCTCTATATGAAATCATAAATCCGGATCTGTTTATCTGTTCTCTAAGCATGTTCATTGTTTCAATTCCAGGGTTGGGTTCTATCATTGTACCACACAATGTCTGAGTAACAGCGTGCATATAAGTTTGAGGACCCAGATAATAGATATTGTCTGATCCCTGTCTTCTTCTATGCATAATGAGATCATAGGCCTTCTGATATATGGGATTTCCAGCTGCGCTTATCATGATGTCCTGAGAGAAGTCAGTATCAAGATATGTTGGCAGAACACATTTAACTTCGCTGGGAATGACTTCATCAAGTACCACATCACAATACCTATCCAGATCCAGATATATACCTCCTTCATTATATAACTTGACCAATCTCCATACGTCCAAAAATTCCACAATGTGTTTATTTTCCAATAGCAGATAATCTGACCGATCAATTGAGCATTTAAGATAGGATCTAACCTGATCATTGTCCTCGAAACAGATTTGCCAATTGGGGTTGAGTCTGATCAGATTTGCGATACCATTCTGTACTAGTGGAGATTGATTTTCTAGTATGCTATCATTCAGCCAGGATATGTGAATTTTTTTAGGTATCTGATGCATCAATCTCTTCCAAACGATATTCAGTATTGTTATCACGGCAGAACTTTTCCACATGTTCCAGAATGTTCATATCTGCATCTTTCCTAAACTTATAGACCATGAGATATTGTCCGTCTTCGGCATCCTTAACTGAAACCACCACACCACATTTATCTGGTCTGTATTGTTCAGGCAGTAGATATTGTGACCAGCCGCACTGGTACTTCCTACAGGTAGTTGGACGGACAGAATATACTGTACATTTTCCTTCTTTCAGAAAATGACAGCTTTTTCCTGGATACATCTTATGTGAGTAGATGGTTGCTGCTAACCAACCTTCACAGCATACAGTGCAATCACCACATTCTCTAAACACTATCTTTCACTCCCATCTTCTTTCTTTTTACGATGAGTAATTGTAGTCTGTTCATGGGGTAAATCATAAGCGTACAATCCGGTTTGGATTATACTGAAGATATCTGATCTAATCATTATATCCAGACTTTCATGAATTCCCATTTTGATCACATGTGACAACATATTTTTTGCGATATTGGGTTCAATAGAGTAGGCATGTGCCTTATAGATAAATCTATAGTTATGCCCCTTGGATCCGAAGATTGGAACTGACTCCACTCCCCAGCCTTCAAATTTTTGCAATCCACATCCAAGATAAACAATTGCATTGTGACATGGGTGGTAATCAAACAATTTGTCCATAATTGCATCGTGCTCTAGTATCACTATGGGCTTGTCAATCGTAGCACAATGCGCCCATAGTGATATGTGTGAGAAAGCTGTCGCAACCTCTGACATGGATAGTTCTGGGTCTCTCCATTTGATCCAGTTCAACCAGTCTTTGCCCCTGGAATGTTCAGGCACACGAATATTCTGATTATCAGTGCCATCAAATGCTTCCCAAACTCTGAAAGGCATACCCACTGATTGACACGACTGCTGACATCTCTGGGAGAGTGTTTCTGAAAGTTCGTGTCCTGGTAGTGTAATGATGTAAGCAGATTCGACCCTAAAGTCTCTGCAGATGTCCAAATTCAGCATCAAGTATTTCACTCATTCTATTTAAGGGTTTATTCCAACACCTGGATTCTCTCTGTTTCAGCAGCGTTAGATTATCGCCATACCAGGGAGTGGACTCAGATTCTATGTCTCTGGTAGAAGTCCAGATGAAGTATTCAGCAATGGGTGTGAATACAATTGTTCGTTTCCCCATATTAGCAGCCGCATGTACCAGACTGGTACAGGTTGATACAATAACATCCATCTGATCAATGATATCCAGAGTATCATCCCAAGAATCAATTCTATCACACATATCTATAACTCTAGGATGATTTACCTTAAGTTTATCAATGTAGTAGAGTTCAGCATTTTCAGGCAGAGCTGCCAGCATTTGCTCAAGTTCAATTGATCTATAGATATCCTGTGCGAAATCCGGATTACCCTTGCACTTGAAACCAATTCTCAACCGATCTGTCTCGGGTAGCAGATTCTTTTCTTTTCTGAGAGGCGTAATATATGGGGATCTCCATAGGTCTTTTTCAGAAAGTCCTAGAAATGCCGGTATTTCCAAAAAGTTTGTCCACATAGAATCTTCAGGAAAAAAGCACTCGTGGTGCAAAGTCTCTATTCCGTGTCTTTCAAAGATCCTTGAGATATCGAAAAAATACTTGTTAGTGCAATAATATATGGGATTTGCACCAAGTTCTCGTAAATATTCAAAATATCTTATGAAAAGAAAAGCATCGCCATGCCCGCCGCCTGCGTTGACTATAATTGTTCTACCGTTACAATCTTGTCCTTCCCAGTATTCCAATCCCAGTTTATCTGTAAAGTAATCCGAATACTTTGCTTTATTACCCATGAAATTGAGAATTCCTGAAGTGATATTTCCCTGACGTAGATAATATGCCGCTAACATTTTATCCAATTCTTCTGTATGCTCTGGGAATCGTTCTTTTAACTCCAGTAACATCTGATCAGATTCAGTTTTTCTATTAGAAAGGGAAATGTTGATTGCTCTATTTAATAGTAAATCATAAGAATCAGGATCATCCTGTAGATTCAGATTAATGTAGAAAAGAGCCTTTTCTGGATAATTGTTTTTGTTGTATGCTTTGTATAGATTATCTCTCATGGCTTTTTTAGCTCTAGTATCAGTAAGCATACTATAAAGTTTTTCAGATGACTTTAATAGAATCTCATGATAGCCAATCTTCAAAGCTAATTTACCAATGAGATCAAATTCATGTATCTCAGATGCTGTATTATAGAAATAATCCAGTAATTCTCTGCATAACCTTTTATTATCTTTTTCATATAATGTATTTACGACTACTTGAATGCTTTCACCAATCATTCCTTCACCACTACCAATCGAATATGATATTGCATTACAATATTATTGTGTTCGTATATGTATCTCTGTGCTTCTTCCGTTTTCATACTATTGAACGCCTGTAGATACTTGGGATCTGGTATTTCATCAGATGATACAATTTCGAAGTCCACATCATACTGAACACCCAATTGACTCGCTGAAGAATCCTTGTGATACTCATTATATTTTTTACTGAACAACATCAGTCCTTCTGGCATGATTGCTCTTTTATGAGTTGGGTCTGCTAGAAACTGGTAATGTCTGGGATGTGGAGATAGAATGTCTATGTATGATCCGTGTTTACACACACGATAGAGTTCTTGTAGGCAGTGAAAAAACCCATCTCCAAGATGCTCTAGAATATGATGTGCTAGTACTCCATCGATTGAGTCGTCCGCAAACGGAAACACATCCTTTTCCAGATCGAAACAGTAATCTGGATTTGTCTTGGGATCAACGTCACAACTGAAAACGCCTTCTTCACGGCGATTTCCAGCACCAATATTAATTTTCATAATTACCTCATATTATTGTTTAAAATCAATAAAACTCATCTCATTACATTTTTCAATAACTGCATCCACAGTTGTGAGTGCATGAAATTCATCTGCGGTTGCCTTTTCCCAATCAAACCAACCCTGAACGTGCGACTCGATAGCAGTTATAATAGTATCTATATCATCTGCTGTGAGTGTAATCCAGGTAGCCTGAGTGATTGTGGTTGTAGATTCTCCCTGATCATCCACATTGACAACGACTGCCATTGGGAATTTCCAATTCACATTGTTCATAGCTGAAGATTTTGCATTGTAATAAACTTTCTTTCCTTCACGACTTGTAGAAGCGTATACAGTCTTGTCACCAAGTGTAACTGTTGTTCCTTCTTCTTCTCTAGCAAATCTAAATTCAGCAAGTCTATCGCATACAGAATTTTTTATATCAGACAGGTCAAATTGCTTCTTTCTCATTTCCAGTATAGCACCAGATTCAGAAAGAGTAAAGAAAGGACCGTATAACATTTCAGTAAGTCGATTATAATCCGGAATCTGATGATCAGTGATCTTGTATACCTTAAACCCTTCACCAAGATCTGTATAAGAATTTTCTGGTTCACCCTGAGATACTTCTACTGTTCCGCCCTTCTCGGAAATCGCACGATCAAAACTTTTCTTGGACCATTCATTAGGTCCTTTGATTAGAATATTATCTTTCCATAAAACGTACATTTATTTCTCCTATTCAATGTCTTTTAACATAACTGGGCCATTTTTAGCCATAGACACGTCTGTCCATTTATCTGATAGACTTAATTCCTGCACAGGCTGTGATACACTATCTGTATAATCATTTAATAATGCGCCGCCGCCTCCACCTCCTGCTAACCACAATGTACCATCATTTTTTATACCAGCAAAATTTGCATTAGATCCTGAAATTTTTTTCCAGGATGATCCAGTAATTTCTTGAGTTGGACTAGAAATATTTTGTGTACCATTATTTTGCATTAAACATCCATTCTGTGTGCCACCAAATGTAAATAGTCTTCTAGTAGGACCATGTATTAATGCTGAACATTCCTGTATCGTGAGGCATTCTTCCCAATCAGCCCCGTTTACTAAAACTGGGCTTGAATAACAAGTTGTATTATTTGTGCCCAGTTGGCCGTAATTATTTAATCCCCATGCATAATAACTACCGGCAGTGCCGGACTTCCTAGCCAAAGTAAAATATTTTCCTGCTGCAATACGTTCCGGTCTTGTATCCCAGTCTGTACTGCTTGAAACTTCCTGTACAGGGCTTGAATAACTCACTACATCATCTGTACCAAGATTACCGTATTGATTATGACCCCACCCCCATAGAGTGCCATCAGCTTTTGTAGCTATGATATAACCGTCGCTCGATCCTGTTCCTCCTACTATCACACTTGTCCAATTAGTACTACTGGTAATTTCTTGTACTGGACTTGAAGTATTGGTTATATTACCGGTGCCGAGTTGACCTTTGTTGTTAGCCCCCCAAGTCCATAGAGTACCATCAGTTTTAATGCCAGCACCGAAATGCTGACTAGAACTAGCAACTGAAGATATTGTTCCGGGTTTCCAAGTGCTGGAGGTATAATCTTGAACTGGACTATACGCAGGACTAGTTCCAGATAAAAAATTTCTAGTATCCAATCCCCATATCCATAAAGTACCATCAGTTTTAAGAGCATAAAAATTATTATTATCGTAAGTCCTTCCAAGAGAACTCCATTGTGTATTTCTTAAAGGTTCTTGAATTGGTCTAGAAGCAGATGTAGTAAATAATGAGTAGTTATCATATAAGCCTTGATATAGCTCATAACCATTTATTGACGGGTCAATAGTTATCAAAATCCAACTAGTACCATTGGATGTATAGAAGTTAGCCGTATCACCACTACTGTATACCATATAAAGACTACCTTCGTGATCGGCGGCTTCTGGTAGATCGTTAACTGATGAAACAGTTACTACGCCCCCAACTCCACGGATAGCCTTGAGAATTTCCATATGACTCGCAACACTATCACTGGTGGTCAGTGAATTAATTTTATCTTCTATTTTCTGTTTATAACTTGCTATATCTACCATTTATCTATTCGCCCTATTATCTTCTTGAATTCCCCAGACCGTTTGATTTGTTAAAGCTACACTTGTCCATGCTGTGCCACTCACTACCTGTGCTGGTATGCTGGAGTTACCGTAATTTGGCCAATTAATGCCAGACTCTTGTCCCCAACCCCACATTTCACCAGTGGTCTTTATTCCCATCATACTGGCAGCGCTGTATCTTGATCCAGAAATATAACTCCAATCAGTGGATGAACTATTTTCCTGAACCGGACTACTGTGTTGAGTGAAGTTGCCAGAAACAACACCGTAAAAAGAATAACCCCAACCCCAACATGTACCGTCCGATTTAAGAGCATGTGAACTGTATCCTGTCACGGCTAACTCTGTCCAGTTTGTACTACTGGACGCTTCCTGTACTGGACTAGAGTAACAGATTGTGTCGTTTGTACCCAATTTTCCATAGAAACCTTGTCCCCAAGCCCACAGAGTGCCGTCTGTTTTTGTAGCCAATACATATTGCTCAGCAGCAATTACTTTACTCCAGTTTGTACTACTGGACGCTTCTTGTTGTGGACTTGAATAATAGGTTGTGTTGTTTGTGCCCAGATTCCCGTAGGCATTATATCCCCAACTCCATAGCGTTCCATCGGTTTTAATGCCTACTGTAAATACAGTACCAGCTGCCACTTTACTCCAGTTTGTACTACTGGACACTTCCTGTACTGGACTTGAGTAACATGTTGTGTTGTTTGTGCCCAGATTCCCGTAGGCATTATATCCCCAACCCCATAGCGTTCCGTCGGTTTTAATGCCTACTGTAAATTCACCATTAACTCCAAGCGCCACGTCTGACCAAGTACTACTGGTTATTTCTTGTACAGGAGTAGAGTAAGCGGTTGTATTATTTTGACCTAAACTCCCATAAGTACCAGGACCCCACATCCACAATTTATCATTCGTATCAATTAAACCGACTGGCCAGCCCGGACGGCCATTGGGCACTAATTTAGACACATTTAATGGATTACCAGAAGAGTCCAATAATTTATATGTATAATTAGTATCAAATGTAGTTAATCCGGGATAATAGTTCGAATCGCCAGAGGCAACATATGTGAATGCTGTGTTAGCATCTTTGTAAATTAGATATCCATCAAATGTAACCCATCCATAATTCACTGCATAGAGTAGTAAGTCATCTTCTTCGACATAAAATATAGAACCATCAGAAATTTCACCAGTGTCGAGTCTTGGTAAATCAGCACTCGTTGCAACTGTATTTACTTGTGTTGCTTCACTGTCAATGAGAGCAGATGAAAGAGTTAGAAACTCAGATGTAGGATTGGTATTACTCAATGCTCCAACATCAGTTTCAGTCTGAGTGGTTAATGTTGTATATGTAAAACTTCCCATCTTTCTATTCCTTAAAGCGCCGTAAAGCCGTATTCTTTAATTCCAATGGTAGCATTTTGGCTACACGCAGCATCTTCCCATGATGTTGAGCTGGACGCTTCCTGCACTGGACTCTGGTAACATGTTGTATTGTTTGTACCCAGTTGTCCACGAATATTATATCCCCATGCCCACAGTGTTCCATCGGTTTTAATTGCAATTGTGTGTTTGTCGCCGACAAATACTTTACTCCAGTTTGTACTACTGGACGCTTCCTGTACTGGACTTGAGCAACGGGTTGTGATGTTTGTTCCCAATCGACCGTATTGACCTTCTCCCCATGCCCATAAGGTACCGTCAGATTTAATCGCCACAACGTGTTCTTCTGCTATATCAAAAGATGACCAGTTTGTACTACTGGACACTTCCTGTACTGGACTTGAGTAAGAAATTGTGTTGTTTGTACCCAGTTGGCCGAAGGCATTATATCCCCAACTCCATAGCGTTCCGTCGGTTTTAATTGCTGCCTGAGTGTATTTCCCGCCTTTTTTTGTAGCGCATGAAGACCAATCCGTACTGCTGGACACTTCCTGTACTGGACTTGAGTATTCGTCTGTGTCGTTTGTACCCAGTTGCCCAAATGAGTTTGTTCCCCAACCCCATAGCGTTCCGTCAGATTTAATAGCAATACCTCCCTGATAATGTCTTGCAGTATCAGTCCATGCAGTATTGCCGGAAGCTTCCTGAACTGGACTAGAGTAACAGATTGTGTTGTTTGTGCCCAGTTGACCACCACTACCCCATCCCCAACTCCAGAGAGTACCATCAGATTTTAATCCAGAATTTGAACCATAATATCCAGTGGTTTCATAATCATTCTCTGTTGCAATTTTTGTCCAGTTTGTCGATCCTCCGGCTAGTTCAGTGGGTGTAGATATCGAAGCGCCCGCTGAATTTATACCCAACTGTCCATATTGGTTAGCTCCCCACGCATAAGCCCGTCCTGATGTATTGATAACAAAAATCCTATGTATTTTAGATGAACCATATAATTTAGAAGCAACGCCGTAATTTTCACTATAGCCCGTTCTTGCATAGGGTACGAATGTATTTTGAGATGATGTTATACTAAAACCAGGAAATACTGAATCAGCTCCCCAACTACTAGCATATTCCCCCGTAAAAAATAAAGTATCCTGAACTGGAACTGGTGAATCAATCTCCCATATACCTTTCCAAGAGGTACCGTCTGAATAATAATATCTTGATGTTGACCTTGCGTAGACAAGTCTACCTTTATTTGTACTCGCAGCAGGGAAGTCTGATGTGGTTGGATAGACTAGTGCAGCATTTAAATTTTCTAGAAACTTATCTGAACCAGCCAGAAGCATCTGATCAGATTCTGTAGTACTACTGTCCACAGCATCGATATGATCCTGTATCTTACTGATTATTTTTGTCATTCCTAATGGCATTTTACTTCCTTAAAAACTATATAGCGCAATAGCCTGTGCATAAGTATCACCTCCGGCTGAAGCCTCTACTGTAGCAATATAAGCATTGGTGTTGGCTAGTGCGGCTTTAGCCTGAACATCGGCTGTAGTATAACTTGATGAATTCAGTTTTGTGGCGATATAAGAATTAGTATTAGCCAGTGCGGCTTTAGCCTGAACATCGGCTGTAGTATAACTTGATGAATTCAGTTTTGTGGCGATATACGAGTTGGTATTGCTGAGCCTTAGAAGAGAATCAGCTTCACTTGCACGAGTCGCAATGTAACTATTAGTATTAGCCAGTGCAGCTTTAACCTGAACATCGGCTGTAGTATAACTTGATGAATCCAGTTTGGTTGCAATATATGAGTTGGTATTTGCAAGAGCAGCCTTAGTCTGAACATCGGCTGTAGTATAACTTGATGAATTCAGTTTGGTTGCAATATACAAGTTGGTATTTGCCAGTGCAGCCTTAGCCTGAACATCTGCTTCTGTATAACTTGATGAATTCAGTTTGGTTGCAATATAACTATTTGTATTTGACAGTAGAGTATTGACATAACTATTTGCTGCTTTTGTTCCAATACTAGCGGTAACAGTGGTAGCAAAATCTGGATCGTCACCGAGAGCTGCAGCTAATTCATTAAGTGTGTTCAGTGTAGTTGGAGCTGAATTTACAAGTGCTGAAACTTCAGTTCGAACAAATGCAGTTGTAGCAATTTGAGTAGTATTTGTACCTATACCAGCGGTTGGTGCGGTAGGAGTTCCAGTCAAAGCCGGCGATGATAATGGAGCATAAGTAGCTGCAGCATTTGATACAGCTAATTTGGTCGTAATATAGCTATTAGTATTTGCCAGTGCGGCTTTAGCCTGAACATCAGCTTCAGTGTAACTAGATGAATCTAACTTGGTAGCAATATACGAATTGGTATTCGAAAGATGAAGAAGTTCAGTAG
>Ga0208644_1004787_pt1 | contig 10117 bp, 12 predicted proteins | sample VirMetDEL_Nov_18_FD_184517 | JGI IMG/M metagenome (GOLD analysis project Ga0208644, IMG submission 184517) | Aqueous microbial communities from the Delaware River and Bay under freshwater to marine salinity gradient to study organic matter... | ecosystem: Environmental > Aquatic > Marine >...
AGAAAAGCACCACGAGATAGGAGGGGATGATGTACGAGAAACCCCCGGCGACTGAAGTCGCGCCGACCTGCCGGTTGGTGATAGACGAGGCTCCTCCTCTGGGCACGGATTGCTGGCTTATCACGCGCTATGGAAATGGTTTTCGCGGGGCCTTTCATCCAGAATATGGCGTCATTGCGTGGGCGCCGTTGCCCAAGCTGACACAAGAGCAACAGAGGAGATTACGAGATGCCGGACAGCTTGTATGAAACGACCAAATGCAAAATGTGTGGAAGGCCTCATCCGGTAGATAGCTATCGGGGCATGCGGTTCTATGTGTGCCCTGATACCCAGAGGGTGTACCTCGTAGCAAAGGAGAAAGAAGATGACGTTCACGGGAGGGAGCACGAAGATGACGCAGGATGAATTTAATCAAATGCTGGAGAGGCAGAAACAGGCCTATCAGGGCATGCTGAATCAAGCGGCGGCGCAAAACGCGGCGGCGGCGAATGCAGCGTCGAATGCAATATATAACCCTTATCAAAATTCGGGTAGTCTGTATGCGAGCAGTACGGGCTATAACCAACAAATACCCCAATCCTACTTAGAGGAGAGGGAGCGACAGGAGATCCGCGAGCATGAGCGAGAGGCCTGTGTGCGAATTGTTATGGACATGGCCGAGGAGCTGAACTGCCCCAACCTACTGCATGGTGTGGCTCTGGCGCTCAAGGCGCGTAGCGATCTAAAGGTGACAAAGTACTGATGACACCCGAAGCAAAGGTCAAGGCCAAGGTCAGAAAGATTCTGACTGACATGGGCGCATATCAATTCATGCCGGCGACGCACGGCTATGGCAAGTCGGGAGTGCCCGACATTGTGGGGTGCTATCAGGGCATCTTCTTTGCCATCGAGTGTAAAGCCGGCAAGGGGAAAACAACTGCTCTACAGGAGCGGGAACTGAACCTCATCCGTTCTGCGGGTGGGGTTTCTTTCGTTGTGAACGAAGAAAATATTGATGAGGTCGCCAAGACCATCATCCTTCATGCAGACCGTCTAGTTAGACTGTCTAACTCGGAGTTGTAAATCGCGTCGTATTACTTTAGACTCTTAAAACATTTTAGGAGTCTAACATGAGCAAAAAACAGACACCGGAGACCTTTTGGAAGAGGGTAGAAACTGGGAGACCGGACGATTGCTGGCCTTGGAAGGGGTCTAGAAACAACACCGGCTATGGGACTGTCGCTTGGGAAGGGAAGGTCTATACCACCCACCGAGTAGCGGCATTTTTATCCGGGTTGGTTACTTCTTTGGGGGCGCCTAAGCGACATTCGGATCACGGCCATGTTCTTCACACCTGCGACAACAGGGGGTGCTGTAACCCAGACCATTTTTTCATAGGCAACTATTCAGCAAATCAGCTAGACGCCTATAAAAAAGGTAGGAGATCGCAGCCAAAGGGAGAACGTCATGCTAATGCCAAGCTATCTAATAGTCAGGCGGAAGAAATAAGGGAAAAGCATGCGTCTGGAGTAACACAGATGGTCTTAGCAAAAGAGTATGGCGTAAGCCAAATAGCAATAAGCTTAATAGTAAGGAGAAAGACCTACGTATGAAACTGGTAACTTTAGACATGGAAACCTACTACTCTAGAGAGTATTCGTTGTCGCGAATGACAACACAGGAATACATAGACCATGATGATTTCGAGGTCATCGGCGTAGCCGCCAAAGTGGGTGCCGGAGAAACGGCGTGGTGCTCTGGTGACTGGAGAGAGGTCAACGCATTCCTTAAGAGCCTAGACCTAGAAAATTCTATGGTCTGTTGCCACAATGCCATGTTCGACGGAGCTATTCTTTCCGCACGGTTCGGCATTTACCCCGGCAAGCTGATGGATACCCTGTCTATGGCTCGTGCCGTACACGGTACGGAGGTCGGTGGGTCTCTGGCAAAGCTCGTTACGCACTACGATCTGGGAGCCAAGGGCACAGAAGTGGTCGACGCGATGGGCCTCAAACGTAAAGCCTTCAGCCAACAACAGCTAGATCAATACGGCCAGTACTGCATCAATGACGTGGAGCTAACCTACAAGCTCCTGTTCTGTCTCCTCCCGCATTTCAACAAGACCGAGCTGGACCTCATCGACATTACCATCAAGATGTATACGGACCCGCATCTGATCCTCGATGAGTGGCTATTGGAAGAGCATCTTGAAACTGTCAGAGCACGGAAGGAGGAGCTTCTCGCCGCGTGTGGCGTGGACCGCGACTCTCTGATGAGCAACATCAAGCTGGCCGACACGCTGATGGATCTAGGGGTCGATCCTCCCATGAAGATATCCAAGGCCACAGGCAAAGCGGCCTACGCGTTTGCCAAGTCCGACGAAGAGTTCAAGGCCCTGCTCGACTATCCTGATGAGACCGTACAGGCCGTCGTAGCTGCCCGTCTGGGTGTGAAATCTACTCTGGAAGAGACTCGAACCGAGCGATTCATCAAGATAGCGCAATCACGGAACTACCTCCCCATCCCCCTCAAATACTACGGTGCACACACCGGACGGTGGTCGGCCACCGAGAAAATCAACATGCAGAACCTCCCCAGAGATTCTGCGCTCAAGAAGGGCATTCAAGCCCCGGCCGGGTACGTCCTCATCGGCGTCGACCTTTCCAATATCGAGCTTCGAGTCAACATGTTTCTAGCAGGGGAGCAAGCCCCGCTTGAGATTCTGGCATCTGGGCGTGACCTTTACCGTGAGTTCGGAAGCATGGTGTTCGGCGTTCCACCCGAGGAGATCGACAAGGACCAGAGGTTCATCTCCAAGACGGCGGTGCTCGGACTCGGGTTCGGCGCAGGGGCCGCAGTGCTCAGACGTGCTATCAAGATCGGCTCGGGCAAGGACATTGGTGACGAGGAAGCCATCCGTATCGTCAAGCTCTACCGTGAGACCTACCCTAAACTGGTTGAACTCTGGGGTGTAGGGCAGAGAACCATCAGAAGTGTTCACACCGATCGTCGAGAATCCTACGGGTTCGGCTCCCTTCAGCTTGAGGTGCACGGTCGTCAGGGCATCCAGTTGCCCTCTGGGTTATACCTCAAATACCCCGGTCTGAAGGAGTCAAGAAGCCCTGAAGGGAAATCGGAATGGACGTATAATGGAGGCAGAGGCGCGGAGAACACACGCATCTACGGACCGAAGGTCACTCAGAACATTACCCAAGCTGTAGCGCGATGCGTGATGGCCGAGGCGATCCCTAGGGTACATAAGAAATACAGAGTAGTGAATACCATCCATGACGCTGTTTACTGCATTGCTCCCAAAGAAGAAGCCCAAGAAGCGTTCGATTTTGTGGTGGGTGAGATGACCAAGGCCCCGGAGTGGGCGTGGGGTCTACCTCTAGCTGCTGAAGGTTTAATCGGACGATCACTCAAGGACGTGTAATGGCAGAACTATCGTGGCCAATGAAGCCCCCGGCGTGGAGTTACTCCTCCATCAGCCTGTATAAGACGTGCCCTAAGAAGTACTATGCGGAACGGGTTTCAAAAGAAATTCCCTACACCGAGTCGGAGGCGCAACGCTACGGCACGGAACTGCATCAGGCCGCTGAGGAATACATTCGGGACGGCAAACCGCTCGATCCCCGGTTCGGGTTCATGCTTCCTATTCTGGACAAGCTGGCGTCCAAGCCCGGGGTGTTTCATTGCGAAATGAAGCTGGGTCTAAAGAAGGAGGGGGACAGATACGTTTCCTGCGAATTCTTTGACAAGGACGTGTGGTTTCGCGGGGTCGCTGACCTCGTGATCCTGTGCGGGGACAAGGCGTACATCGTCGACTACAAGACAGGCAAGTCCTCCCGCTACGCGGACACCACGCAGTTGGATCTCATGGCCGCCGCCATTTTCATCAAGTACCCGCAGATCAAGAAGATTTACGCCGCGCTCATTTTTGTGGTGCTCATCACTCGTGAGGGCATGACCGAGGATGACTGGTTCATCCGCGCGAACTACGACCGGGACATGGCGCTTGCTGTATTCAGTAAGTTGTACCCACATCTTGAACAACGTAGCCAATCATACGATACTGGGGTCTTTAACCCGAACCCAAATGGACTGTGCAAAGCATGGTGTGCAGTTTCCTCTTGCCCTCATCACGGAGGTAGACGATAATGCCCATTCCCGCATCGAAGCGTAACTACGCACACGAAACGGCTTTAGAAAAGAAACGACCCGGAGCACATGAAGCCCGGATGGAACGTCAGCGCGCTAGACGCTCGCTAGACAAGAAAGGTGTTAATAGGAAGGGCAAGGATGTAGCCCATGTTAGTGCCCTCTCTGAGGGTGGTAGCAATAAGGGTGGGTTTTTCTTGGAGGACTCCAAGGCGAACAGGTCCTATGCCAGAAAGTCAAACCATAAACCAAAGAGTAAGGTAGATGCTGGCTCAAGAGGTAAGCGCGTATTCAAAGCCTGAGATCATTCAGAATAAAGCCCTAGTAGTAAAGGGCGAACCAGAGAAGATTAGCGAGGTCCTGAGAATCTTTCAGGACCAAGCCTTTAGAGTAGAAAACGGCGTAGCCGTTAGATGGACACTGGACAACGCTAGAGTCCTAAGAAATATGGGGTTCCACTCAACAGCGACTCCATCACCGATCCTCAGAAACTACGTATGGCCGGGGACTTTTAGCCCCATGGATCATCAGCGGACTACCGCTGAGTTCCTGACCATGCACAGAAGGTGTTATCTGTTCAACGAACAGGGCACAGGGAAAACTGCGTCTGCGATCTGGGCCAGTCATTGGTTGATCCAGAACAGAAAGGTCAATCGGGTGCTCATCATCTGCCCCCTATCGGTGGTCAAGGCCGCATGGCTCAACGACATGAGCCAGATCCTCATGGGAGTGCACACCGATGTGGCCATCGGTACGAGAGAGCAACGCCTCAAGGTCATCACGTCCAACGCCAAGTACGTGGTCATCAACTACGATGCCGTGGTGACTATGAAGAAGGAGCTTCAGACCGGCGGGTTCGACCTCATCATCTGCGACGAGGCCACCTATGTGAAGAATGACAACACGCACAGAGCCAAGGCCATCCGGTCTTTGGTGGGGCCGGACACATGGGTGTGGATGATGACAGGGACGCCGATCGCTCAGTCTCCGATGGATGCCTACGGCATTGCCAGAATATGTCGCTCCGAGACTGTGCCGAAGTCGATGACGGCATTCAAGACCATGATCATGGACAAGGTGTCGACCTTCAAGTGGATCCCCAAGCCAGAAGCCACGGCTATTGTTCACAACATCCTTCAGCCGGCCATCCGATTCACCAAGGAGCAATGCCTCGACCTGCCCGAGAAAACCTACGCCACCATCGAGGTGGAGATGACCAAGGAACAGGGCATGTACTACGAGAAGATGCGCCGGGAAAACATGTTGAGCCTAGCCTCAGGCGAGGTGACTGCGGTGAATGCCGGGGTCCTGCTGAACAAGTTGCTTCAGATCGCCTCCGGGTCCTGCTACATGAGCGATGGTGGAGTGGTGACGTTCGATGCCAAGAGTCGACTCGACGAGATGATGAACATCGTGCACAGCTCCTCTCACAAGGTGCTGATCTTTGCCACCTTCAAGCACTCAGTCCAAGTGATCACGGACAGGCTGATCAAAGAGGGTGTGACCTACGACTGCATTGGTGGAAGCACGTCCGGCAACCGGCGCGCAGAGATCATCGAGCGGTTCCAGAAAACAAACAGCCCCAAGGTCCTCGTTATTCAGCCAAGGGCGGCATCCCATGGCGTGACCCTGCACAGGGCCGATACGGTGATATGGTACAACCCCACGCTGAGCGCGGAGACCTACCTACAGGCTAACGATCGCATCCACCGCAACGGGCAGAAGAACCCCTGCACGATCTATCACCTTGTCGGAAGCCCTGTGGAGTCAAAGCGTTACAAGCAGTTGCAGAGCAACGTGGACAATCAGGACGACCTGCTAAGTCTGTACAAAGAGGTACTTGAAGGATAGACTTGACACGTTTCATCTTTATGGTACTATTTGTCCATGGGCGGGTCCCGCCCCTTTACCGGAGAAGATCATGGCCGAAGTAACTGCTGAGAGACTCGTCTCAGCCTATATCAAGATCCGCGACAAGAGAGCGGAGATGAAAAAGCAGTATGACCTTGCAGATGCAGAACTGCTCGAAAAGCAGAACACCTGCCAAAACGCCCTGCTTGAAATTCTCAAGGGCGCCGGGGGTGACAGCATCAAGACTCAGTTCGGCACAGCCTCCCGAACGGTCAAAACGCGGTACTGGACGACTGACTGGCAGTCCATGTACGACTTTATCAAGAATGAGGACGCACCCTATCTGCTTGAACAGAGAATCCATCAGGGCAACATCAAGAAGTTCCTTGAGGAGAATCCTGACAAGGAGCCGATGGGCCTCAACCTTGACTCATCTTACGCTATCACCGTGCGGAGAGCACAGGGGTCCTAATGAGTAAGGAGTTCATTGACGGAGAAGAACTCGGGGCCGATAATCATCGGCCCTCGTCCGAGAGTCCCCCGTCTCTAACGTTTAAAGAAGTATGCGCTTATCTTGGTACGTCAAAAAACAAGCTAACGTATATGATTGAGAAGGGTCATCTGACCAAGTACAAGAATCCCATAACAGGACGTGTCCTGTTCAAGATAGCAGACGTAGAACGTCTGTACCAAAGTCTTACAACTTACAAGAGAGTATAGTATGTCAAATCTAACAATCTTTTCTGGTCCCGCTGGCGTTCCTGCTGTACCGGAGGATCTCGCTGGTGTATTGGGCACTAGCTCCCTGTTTAACCTTGCCCGTAACTCTGGTGGGTCATCCAAGCGCATCTCTATTCGGGGCAACCGCTTCCGTATGCAGATCAACGGCGAAGAAATCGGGTCCAAGGAAGGGCACATCGACGTGGTGATTCTGGGTGCGTCCGAGAACTTCCTGCGTCAGTATTATGCCAAGGCCTATGATCCGAAAGACACATCTCCTCCTGACTGCTGGTCGAATGACAACAAAACCCCCCACGAGAATTCAGCTTTCCCACAGGCTTCTACGTGCGCCAAATGTACTCAGAACATCGCCGGATCAGGTACGGGCACAACCAAGGCTTGTCAGACCAAGGCGAACATTGCCGTCGTGTTAGCCAACAATATCGAGGGTGGGGACGTGTTCGAGATGACCATCCCGGCACAGTCTCTGTTCACCAAGTATGACCAGAATTCAGAACGCGGTGGGCTTCTCGGGTACTCAACGTATCTGGATGGTAGAAAGGTAGACCCGCGCCGAGTGGTCACTCGCATCAGCTTCGACACCGACTCTGCGACTCCGCTTCTGTGGTTCTCAGGGGTAGACTGGGTTGCTAACGAAAACCTGCGTACTGTCGTTCAGAAGAGTGAATCTGAAGAGGCTAAAAATGCTCTTGTCTTTAATTATCGCAAGCCTAGCGATGATTCTACTGCTGCTCCTGCTACTCAGCCCGCTCCTTCTGCTCCCCCTGCTCGTACTCGGACTAGCCGTCCTGCTGTTACAGCTGCTCCAGCACCTGCCCCAGCTCCTGTCGTCGCTGAGCCGGCTCCGGCTCCAGCCGCCTCGGGTTCTATGGCGCAAGCCGCCGCATTGCTCGACGAGTGGGGCGAGGACGTATAAAGCGCCCTAGTTAGATCGTATAACTGGCTTTGTACCGGGGCATCCTCTGGGTGCCCCTTCCTCGCGGTGTCGCTATGCAAAAAGAATTCATGGACCTCGTGTGTCCACAACAAGGATATATCCACATTCAAGGACTGGGGGGCAACGCCAATCCACCGCTTACCAATGAGTCTGGTAATTTTCTAGACCTTGACGAGGCTATCGCCTTCGCCAACGAACTTTCTTCTAAGGGACTCGATACGTACTTCAGTACGGCATCCATGCGAGGCGCCAATGACAAGAAAGAACTTAAGAACTATTGTGCTTCTCGCGTCGTTCAATTTGAACTCGACGTGCAAGCCGAACCACACCCCAAGAAATACACGTCTTTTGACACAGCTAGAACTGAGCTGTTCAAGTTCCTACGAGGTACTGGTCTACCAAAACCTTCCATTGTTCTGTCGGGGTACGGAATCCATTGCTATTACGTCTTTGATAGAGACATTTCATACAACGAGAAGACAGAGCTATCTAAGGCATTCGTTAAGTTAGCGCGTGAACAGGGACTGATATTAGACGCAGGATGCACCCATGACGTAGTGCGCCTGTTGCGAGTGCCGGGCACGAACAATTACAAGTTCGGAGCTTCAAAACCCGTCCGACTGGCTGTGCCGCCTACCCCCATGCGCGTGGAGGACTTCTCGGCTCTCATCAAGCTCAAGAAGACAGAGACCTTTCTCGACAACCCGCCACCCGCCGGGACCGGGGACTTACAGGGCATACGGAGAATTCTGCGCGAGGCTACCATTCGAAGCTGGCCCCATATTCTGCAACGTAGCCTTCAGACGTATACCGTAAAGACTCAGCACAAGAACCGTGAAACAGATCAGATGGAACCCATCGAGATCGCGCAGAGCAAAGGGTGCGAACAGATTCGACGCGCTATGGAGGACCAGCCGGGGACCTTTGAGCCGGTATGGAAGGGCGTACTGGGTATCATCATGGAGTGTGATGGGACCGATGACGAGAAGATCAAATGGGCGGTGGAGATATCAGAAAGGGACGTGGAGCGGTACGACTACGACGCGACCGTCAAGAAGCTATTCGAACGCAAGGGTTTTCCGACAACCTGCTCGTATTTTAGGAGAGAAGACTCGGACCCCTGCGAGCACTGCGAGCACTACAACAAGCCGATACCCATGGCCTCGCCTTTACAGCTGAGCCAGATTTACGCTGAGGCAACTCCCGAGGACAATATCATCGAGGCACATGCCGAGGATATCGGGGGCACGATCACCATCACCATTCCAGACGATTACCCACCACCATATTTTCGCTCCAAAGCGGGAGGCGTGATTTACCGGGGGGTGCTGACGGACAAGAAGCTGAAGAAGACCGACGAGGAAGAGGAGGTGCAGGACACCATCATCTACCAGAGAGATTTCTGGCTCCATCGGCGCGTCGAGGATCTGCACTCCGAATCCGGCAAGGGTGGCGGTGCGGTAGGGCACTGGATGCACCTCACTCCGAATGATGGGTTGAAAGAACTCGTGGTGCCAGCGGCGTGGCTGGCCAAACAGGACCTGATTCTTTCTTATCTCCAGTCGCACAGTATCCATGTGGTGGGCACGAAGGGGAAGCTCCTCATCAATTACATGAACGCCTTCATGGAGTACGACCAGACCAAGAGGAACCAACTCAAGGCCCGGGACAGCTTCGGGTGGCACGACGAGAAAACAAAGTTCCTGATCGGCAAGCGTGAGATCAACCAGCAAGGTCAGATCGAATTCTCCCCAGTGTGCAAGAACCTTGAGACCCTCTACACCTACTACAACAAGGAAGGATCGCTCGACAAATGGAAGGAGGTCATCAACACCTACAACAATCCGGGCAACGAGGTGCGAGGGTTTGCTCTGTTCCTTGGGTTCGGTGCACCGCTGTACGCCATGCTCAACATCGGAAGCGCCCTGCTCCATCTGACCAATCCGGCATCCGGGGTAGGCAAGTCAACCATCCAGATGTGCGTTAACAGTATCTGGGGACACCCGACCAAGACCATGCTCAGTCTCAACGACACGGTGCTGGCAATCCAGAGCCGCATGGCAAGCCTATGCAACCTTCCTGTGAGCGTGGACGAGCTGACCAACATCGAGGCTGAGAAGCTGAGTAACTTTGTCCTCAACTTCTCCAACAACCGAGAAAGAAACCGCATGCAAGCGCATGTGAATGCGGAGAGGCGCAACGAGTCAGGCTGGGAGACTGTCGGGTTCACTTCTGGAAATAACAGCCTCATTGACGTGCTCAAGGCGTTCAAGGCTCACGCTGATGGTGAGCGTATGAGAATCATGGAGCTGTTCGTACCCAAGGACGACAACCTGACAAAGGCCGAGGCCGACCGTCTATTCCATGACACCCTGCCCTACAACTACGGCATGGCGGGGGAGGTTTTCATGCAGTACGTCATGCAGAACCTTGCGTTGGTAGAACATC
>Ga0208644_1004789_pt1 | contig 10114 bp, 20 predicted proteins | sample VirMetDEL_Nov_18_FD_184517 | JGI IMG/M metagenome (GOLD analysis project Ga0208644, IMG submission 184517) | Aqueous microbial communities from the Delaware River and Bay under freshwater to marine salinity gradient to study organic matter... | ecosystem: Environmental > Aquatic > Marine >...
ATTGCTTAGCTTTTCGCCTGAGCCCAACGCCCTGCCCCCCCTGCGCCGCGATCTCCCGCGGCCCGTCCCGCTGCCCGCCTGCCGAGATCGCCGCTCCTGCGGCCTCTGAGGCGGTCTAGCGCGATGTGTGCCAATGGTGACGGCGGTCGGTCGGCAGTCCGTCGATGTCGCAGCCTCTGTGCTGCGTGCCGAGCTGGTCAGCTCTTGTCTTCTTGCTGTGGCAGCTCTTGCACAAGGACTGCAAGTTCTCGCCGTCCCACGGATCGCCGCCTGCGCTGATCGCTTGTATGTGATCCACTTCGCGTGCTGCGGTAACGATGCCGCGTTGTTGACAATGCCGACAGAGCGGTTCGCTGGCCAGGTGCGCGTCCCTCAGTTGCCGCCAGGCTAGGCGGTCGTAAATCCTGCTCACATTTCAGCGGTCTGCACTAACTGCAACCCCATCCTGCCAAACGCCACGAACGGTTCCTGTTGCGTGACATCGCTGTGGGTGAAGACAGCCTCAATCTCGCCTAGCGTCACGGTCATTCCTGCTGCCACACACAGGCCGTGCAAGGTCGCCGGGTCGCCGGGGATGGTGTCTGTCATCGTCCATGCGTCCGTCTCGCTGTCGTAGGCCCAGAACTGCTCGGGCATCAACGCCGCGAACTCAGGACTGATCGCGCCCGTCGAGACGTAATGGGTGGCCGGTTCGGTGCCGTCTGCACTTAGTCCGCTGATCCACATATTTGCACCCGCTTCCGGTGACAGCGTTTCTGCAATCTGCCTAGCCAGCGGGGCGTCGGCTGCGGTGACGATCATTGTCCTGAAAGCCCAGTTGTTCATACGCCCGTCTTCCCGCTCATCCATGTTTCAGTAGATGTGATCTCATCCAAGGTGCTGGTCTTGCCACGCACGATCAGACCGTACAGGCGTCCGTTGAAGCGCAAAGATGTTCCGGCGCGAGAGCCAATGTAGAGCGGGTAGTTGCCGTAGTTGCCGGAGCCTTGGTCGGCGGTGCTGCTTGCAATTTCTATTTTGTTAGCCCTCAACGAAACAAAATCGGCTGATATGTCGCTTCGGCCTGTCGTAATAAGTGTGACTGGAGAGGCAAAACCAGAAGTGACATTGATTCCAACCGTAAGATCACCTTTGGAGCCGTAATTTAGCCCTGCGTTTGAGTTTATAAAGTGATGGAAAGTGCCATTATTGTTGTTAAGGTTTGCAGACAATTCATAAATTATTTGAAGCGCCGCATCATTATTCTTCGTCAACCCAGCAAACACGCTCATCTCATCTGTGGCTGAGAAATCAATGGATGCGGTACTGAGCGAATCGTCTGAGCCGTCGAAATAGAGGTAATTTGGGTAGTCCGCGCCGGTTGCGTAGGTGACCGTGCCGTTGCCCGTTGGGGCAGCTTCGATGCGCTGGTAGACGTTGCTTGGGAAGACGTTAGCGGCTACGAGTTGTGCGCCCCAGATGTAGATATGCTTTGTAATATCGCCCGCATAAGAATTTACTGCATCACCAGTTGTGATCCCATAATATGCAAATACATCGCCTGAAGATGTGTGCGGCGTGACCGTTAAAGTGCAGCGGTACCACCCGTTGCCTACAGAAGATATTTGCGATGATGCGCCACTTCCCGTGCCGCTCAAACTCACTGTTCCAGCAACGCCGTTTGCTAAATCAAACCAAGCAGTAGCGCCGTTTGCGGCGCTATCAGTAGCGGCTACCCACCCCCAATCGCGTGTTCCTTTTTTGAAATAAACGGACGCCTTTACACTAGAGGAGGCAATACCTGTTGCCGCAGAGCTTGCACCGTTTGCTTGGACGCGATGAGTGCCAGAAGGCGCTGCTTCAACCATCTTGTCTGCGGTGTTCCCGCCCAGCGGGTCCGTCGTATCTGACGTATTTGCTAAGATGGTTGCGCGGCCCGCTGTCCCCCAGTACGCATTTGAAAAATCCTCAGACCACGTTAGGGCGTTATACCGCGCCCGCAGCACCGGGCGGGCCGTTGAGGTGGACTGGTAGGCGTGGTTGCCGGGGAGTTCCTTGACGGAAATAGTAACTGTGCCGGTAAAAGAACCATCGCCCATTACATAAAGAGGCGTCCCGTTGGAATATCCGTATCCGGTTTGAGTGCCAAGACCAGACAGCGCAATGCCAATATCAAAAGTATTTAGACGAACCCTTATTGTGCCGCTGGTGTATGCAGTAACAGTAACAGTAACTTTATAAAATTTACCCGATAAAAGCGTTATTTGATATGCACCATAATTGATGCCGTTGACTGCTGAAATTGAATTTGCGCCAATAGTCCAACTTGGGTCTACTGAGACAAAAGCCGCATAATTAACCAACTCACTACCCAGCACCAACCCCTTCGACTTATCCAGCATCAACCCTACCGGCTGCTCTACGGTAGTAACGGCTGTCGTTCCTGCACTGTTTTGGTAGAGCGTTGAGAAGTCTGACGGGTCGTACCACGCGCCCTGTTCGCTGGAGGTAAAGAGTGAGGCAGGGGTGAAGGCGGGTTCCCTGCGTCCCACCAATGTGCTAATCGTCAGCGCCAGCATGTCAGATTCTCAGCGCCTCAATGGTCACGGCGAAGGTTTCAGCGCTGCCTGGCGTATAGGCGCCTTGCGCTTCCAGAAAGCCAAACAGGCTGGCTTCCTCAAGGCCGGTCATCGCGCCGGTCGGCCAAGCAAAGCCTACCGCGCCGTCCTTCATGGCGATCATGGCACTAACGTCGATGTAGCCGATGTAACCGGCCTTGTTGACGCTGAAGGCGCCGTTGTCGCCGTTGGTAATGCCGACCGGTGAGCTGGACAGCGGATTGGTGCTGAACAAATGCACGCGGAAGGTGGCATTGGTGGTCGAGGTGGTGGACTTGCTGATCATCACCCGCTCGATCCGCAGGATCGACTTATCAGCCGCCGCGGTCTGGTTGCCAGGCGTGGTGTCCACCGGGAAGCTGAAGGTAAGCGGCGTGACCGACGAGGCGGTGGTGTCATTCGCCACGAGGTCGCCGGACGCATAGGCGGTCGTGTTTGCCGGACGGTCAAATTGCGCGCTGACGACCAGCGGCTGAAGGTCTGCTCTGCGGATTCCCATGTTTTAGCTCCAGGTGCATTCAGCGACGACCACGCTTGAGCGCGGCGCTTTGGTTAAGTTGGCTTGCGAAAGGTCAAAAACGTAATAGGCAGCGCGGCGGGTCGTAACCAGCGCGGTGCCTTGGCATTCTGTGCCGGCCGTGATGGTGCCGACCTCGCGGCCCAGCCTGGCGTTCAGGAAGCGGTCCAGCCGGATCTCGTAGGCGGTCGGGTTGACCACGACCAACAGCGGCGGCCTTGGCGTCGGCGGGTCAAAGGTCTTGCTGGCCACGTTGCTGGCGGCCGACTCGATGCCGAAGGTGTTCTTGGCATAGGCGCGGAAGCAGACCGTCTGGCCGCTGACGAAGCTGTTGATCTCGACGCTGGTCGCCGGCATGGAAACGATCACCTGGCCCTGCGCCGTGCCAAAGCCGCCTCCGCTGGTGCAGGTGCCGTATTGCACGCGGGTCTCAGTGATGCTGCCAGCGCCGCTCGACGGGATCGTGCTGCCGTCGGTGTTGGTCACGGGCGGCGACCAGGACACGGTCGCGACGCCTGCCAGGACGTAGATCGGAAAGAGCAGCGCGAAAGCCAGCGCGACGTACAAAGCTGCCCTTTTCATCGCCTGCGCTCCTTGCCGCCCATGATTTCGAGCCATACGTCGTACCAGCTCGCCAGCTCGGCGTGCTTGTCGTCGTCGGCCTCGCGTTTCGTCACCTGCTGTTTCCAGTCGCGGGACAGCCATTGCTCAAGCGTCGGCTCGACAAATGGCTTTTTCTTTGTTTTCACGACCCCGGAACATAAAAAAACCCGCCGAAGCGGGTCAGGTGGAGGATTTCAGAGTGATATTTCCTACTGTGTATATTTTCGTCCAATAATTTCTGAATTAAAACCCTTTGGCTTTCAAATAACCGCTGCACCGCTCAAGCACCCGATCAAGCGCTCGCTGGATGCGGCCATAGCTCATGCCAACCGACCGCGCTCTTTGACGCAGCGTGCCTTCGCTTAGGTTCTTTTCCGCAATTACCCGCCGCTCAAGTTCGTGCAAATGCTGGAAGTAAAACTCGCCGACGGCTTCCATCAGCGGGTCTTCCTCAGTCGGCGGCGGGACGCTGACGGTGCCGCGAGCTATCTCGCGGGCGAAGGCTGACATGGTTGGATAGCCGAGCTTCCGGGCCTCGTTAAACTGATACAGGATAAACCGCCTCAACTCGCGGTCTGCCTGGTGAATCTCAGCCCTGACTTGTCTGGCCATTCTGCTCCCTGTGTAGCGCCCTCGTGACCCACTCAACGGCCTGCCCGGTCTTGAAGTGGCCAGGCGTCACGCGCACCAGCCGCCAGCCAAGGCACGCCGCCTCGTTGTACTTTTCACAGTCAGCCGCAAACCCTGACCCGCGGGTATGCCTGCCGCCGACCCAAGTGCCGCCCTCCACCTCCACGGCGACCAAGTGCTGCGGCCACGCGAAGTCGAAGCGCCACTTCCTGGTGCCGTGGAAGCGGTGCTCGCGGACGTAGCCAGTGACGCCCTCGCGGTCCAGCAGGTCGGCAAGGCGGTCAGCTTTATCCAATGACTTCGTCCAGCAGCCCTTGCCGTTTTAACTCCTTGACCACCCGCAGCACGGCTTCGGAGCGCGGCGTGTAGAGGCCGCTGCGCCAGCAACGCACGGCCTGATGGCTCACTCCAGCAAGGCGGGCAAAATCGCGAGCGTTCAAGTGCAGCAAGCGTTGCGAGCGCAGGACGAAGCGCCAGGACAGGTCGTCATTCATGCAAACAGCCTGCCCTGAGCCTGCGCTGCGGCGATGCGCTCGCAGGCGATGTCAAAGTATTTACGCTCAATCTCAATGCCAATAAACTTGCGGCCTAAATTCGCGCAAGCCACGCCGGTGGTGCCGCTGCCCATGAAGGGGTCAAGAACTACTGAATTAGGCGCGGACAAACCGACAAGGCTTTCAAGCAAAGCAACCGGCTTTTCCGCGATGTGCCCTTTTTGTTCTCCACCTACCGGCGCAAACTGCAAAACGTTTTGAGGCGACTTTTCGCCTTCAGCCGGAACTCCATGAGATGCGTACACAATGTATTCGGCAGAAGATGAAAACCGGCCTCGCTGCATTCGCACGCCTGGCTTCCACCAAGTCGCTATGTTTCGCCAAACCCAGCCGCCACATTGAACTGCATCGGTCATTGTTGGAAGTTGCCGCCAATCGGTAAACACGCAAGCGATTGCCCCATCCCTGGCGACACGCAACGAGCGGCTGAACCACATCGTCGCCCACTCTAAAAACGCCCTCTGATCCCTTGTATCGCCCGCGAACTCGTCGCGAATCGTTGCCACACTGTCGCCCTGGACATACTTTGCTGAAGTTTTTTGAGCGCGATCTCCTCGAAATTGTCCACCGCTGCTATATGGTGGATCGGTGATAAGCGCATCCACCTTCGGCAGCGTCGGCAAAATCTCTAGGCAATCTCCGTGGTACAGCACCGCGTCGCCGATCTCTACGCGCTCAACCATCCAGCCACCCAGCCATCGCCATGAACAGCATCGCCACTAGCACGCTGACCAGCCCTATCCACCACGGCGCGGCCTTGTCGTCGCAGGCAACGCAGCGGCAGCCTGGCTCGTGAAATCGGTTCATTCGTCAATCCCTTCGCATTTCAGCTTGACCAGCCGCACGCCAGGCCCAAAGCGCTGACGGACGGCATCCAAGAAAGCCAGCGTTTCAAACGACTTTTCGGCCAGCACTCGACGGGTCCGCTTGCGCTGGCTTTCGGTCGCGGCGGCTTTGTCGGCGTTGGCTTGCGAGATGGTTCGGCCGAGCTTCGCGAGTTTGGCTTGCAGCTCATCGTCCACCCGTCACTCGCAGTCCTGCCGCAGTGGCCCGAATCAGTCCGGCGACGTCGCGGTTCTCCACGGCCTCGAGCTGCGGCCGTTTAAGGCGCTCCATCTCGCGGCGGTTTTTCTCGGCGGCCTCGCGGCGAGCTTGAGCAACCTGCTCGTCGGTGGCGGGCGGTCCTTTCGGTGGCGGGCCTGCCGCACCTGCTGGCGTGGACCGCGCCCGGTCGGCTTCGGTCCTGCACCAGTTTCGCCAGGTGGCGTCCCAGTCCAGCTTTCGCGCCCGAGCACCGGAAGCGCTGCGCCAGTAGTCGACGAACTTCGCGAACGTCCGGTCGGCGGGCAGTCTTTCAGCCTCGGCCACGGCTCGGCGTTCTTTGGTCAGTTCGAAGTCTTCGGGCAGGCGCTTTGCGGTTTTCTCGTTTTTGCGTGAGCCACCAGAGTCCGTCGGCGCCGGGTTTGCTTGCAAACCGAGCGATGCGCCTCTGACTCTGTCTCTTTTCTCCTCTGCCTCTCCCTCTGTCTCTGTCTCTGTCTCTGTCTCTGGTCTAGCATCTGCTTGCAAGTTGCTAGCATCCGCTAGCATCGCGCTAGCATCCGCTAGCATGTTGCTAGCACATTCCAAAAAACCACAGTCAATCAATGGCTTAAAATTTGGCGTGCTGTTGAGGTACGCAACGCGCCTCATATAGTCCGGGTTGTTCGGCACCTCGCCGTTGTTGCGACTTGCTATCAACATGCAAGCAACTGCTAGCACCCTGCTAGCGTCGTCCAGCGTCACCCAGTCCTCGCTAGCAAGCAGCGAGAAGTGCAACTTAATCCAAGGCGGGTTGCGGTCGCGGTAGTGCTGGAACTCGGTCCAGTTCTTGACCCTAAACACTTGCGCTGTTGCCACTAGCAGCTCCTAAATCCTTGCCTTGCCTGCCTCGCCTGCCTCGCCTGCCTCGCCGCGCCGCGCCTTGCCTTGCCTGCCTCGACAAGCCTCGTCCGAACATTCCGTGCCTCGCCACGCCTTGCCTGCCGTGTCCTGCCATACGCCGCCCGGCCCCGCCATGCCATGCCTGCCTTGCCGTGCCGTGCACCGCCTTGCCCCGCCTTGGCCAGCCATGCCGGCGTTGCCTTGCCCCGCCTGACCTAGCCTTGCCCAGACAGGCCGAGCCGTGCCTGCCGTGCCGTACCAGGCCTTGTCCAGCCTTGACACGCCTAGCCCTGCCTGCCTTGCCTTGCCAAACCTCATCTGACCCGGCCGTTCCCAGCCTCGCCACGCCTAGCCTGCGTGGCCTTGCCTTTCCGTGCCGTGCCCCGCCAAGCCTTGCCTGCCATGCCTAACCTCGCCGAGCCTCGCCGGGCCTTGCTGCGCCATGCCTGCCTTGCGTTGCCACGTCAGGCCTCGACGGGCACTGCCGGGCCATGCCTGCCATGATTCGCCTCGCCATGCAGCGCCTGACCTCGCCCTGCCATTCCGTGCCACGCCTGCGATGCCTTGCCACGCCCATCCCGGCCCAGCAATGCCGTGCCTCGCCAAAACCGCTACTGAATCCGCTCAGGAGCCGCAAGCTCGTTAGTGATCAAATCCAGACGCTGGAACAGCTCGTCATGCTGGGCCATGCAACCCAAGGCGTCGGCCAGTTGTCTCGTGCGCGTCAACAGCGAACGAATCCGCTTAAACTCAGCGCACAACGCCCGCCTGGCCTTTTCCTGATCGCCGGCCAATTCAAAGACCGAGCAGTAGCCCTGGTCACTGCCAGGCACGTCAGGGTCTCTAAGGTAGGCCGGTGCCGACTGTTTTATCGTGACGGTGTGCGTCACTTCGCTCAGTTGGCGAACGCTGACCGACTGGATGATTGCCCGTGCTTGATGCACTCGGTAAGCATGAGCAGCCGTCCTGTCGTTCCAATCAAACTTGTCGTGCAGCGGCGAGCTTGGATCGGTCGCGTCGTCAACAATCGCATCGGCCGTCAGACGACCATCACGCCTTTCCAATTCCCAAAGCCTGACGAGCTGTTCCCTCGTCATGTCAGGCCACCTTTAGTCCGCGGCGGCGAACCTCGACATCGAAAAACTTCAGCAGTTCTTCGGTGTCAACATCAAATGCCGTGGGATTTGCAAGCGCAGCCTCTTGAACGTCTGCGGCGCCGTTTTCCACGATTTCCAGCAGCGCCGGGTCGTCCTCGTTGGCAATGCGGAAAAGCCCAAAGCTGCCGTGGCCCTTTTCCTGCCTAAAGTCGCCAATGCCACAAACCAGTCCGGCGTTTGATAACAGGGTGGCAACCATCTGATGGGAAATGGCTGGCACCACAAAGCTGACATCAATAACAGCGGCCCACTTCGCAATGATTGCGCGAGTGCGAACGTCTGGGTTTCTGGCAATGTCAGAATTGCGCGTCACCGCCATAAAAATCTGCGGCTCGCCGTAACACCGGCAATTCAGCCAAGGCACACTAACCAAGCGGCCGATCTGCGCCTTTTTTGTTCCAGGAGTCTCAAGCGCAGCCGTACCGATGGCGCTCTTAAAAGCACTTGAGGGAAGACCAAGGATGGTGTCCGCATTGGCAAACTCGGGCATGCGATACACCGACGAGCGATACTCTTCCATCGGATCGTGCTTGGCCACGCCGGCCTTCTCGGCGGCCGTCTTCTTTTGACTGCCTACCAAGAGGCCGTTTTTTACCTTCTCAGTCATGCGGTTCATGATCAACGGAGAAGTGCCAACGACATGGAACCGATAGGTCTCTTGCTTAACGCTTTGGATCTGCACAACTTCTGGTTGCTTTTTCACTTAAAACCCTCCACAAACGGTCGCGCTGTATACGGCCGCGACCTTGCCGCTTGCGCTCATGCGCTAAAAAGATTTGTTTGCACCGGCCCCGCCACCCGATACCGCGCCCAGCGCTTCCCCTCGCCCTTCACGATCTCGGTCTCCACGTCCAGTCCTTCCCGCCGCAACTCTTTGATGCGGGCTGCCAGGCGAAAGCAGTGGTAGCGCTCCAGCGCCTCAATGGGCGTCAGCGGCCCGAGGTGCAGCAGGTGGTAGCGGATGGCGTCGGTTTGGCTCATCGCCGGCCGCCTCGCTTTTTGCTGCGGCCGCGGTTTACATAAAGCGCGGGATCGACCTTGACCCGGCCGCCGGTCAGGATTTGCGCCTTATAGGCCGTCCCTTCCGGCACCACGTCGTCCCAATTGCTGATTGCCTGCTTGGTCAGGCCCAGAGCGCGGGCGGTTTCTATCTTGTTTCCGAAGTGTTCTACGAGTTTCTGCGTAAGCATGGCGCGGAAAGTACGCCATACAGTACCCACAAGTCAAGCATACTAAACCCCGGTTGTGGTATGCTGTTGTCTATGGATGAAATGGGAAAACGAATTAAAGCACTACGCCTGGCTCATGGGATGACCCAGCTCGACCTGGCGAAGGTGTGCAGCGTAACTAAAAGCGCGGTGTCCGGCTGGGAAACCGGCGCGACGGCTAATATCAAGCTTCAGACCTTTCTAAAGGTTTGTCAGACGCTGCACACGACTCCGCAGTTCCTGATCTTTGGCCCGGATCGGGCGCCGAATCGGCAAAGTGGTTTAGGCTGACAATGCGCCGTCCTTGACCTAGCGCTCGCAGGTCAAGAAAGCCCACGTTTTCCAGCCAAAAAACCCTAACAAGACGCCTTTTTTGTTGCTTCTTCATAGCCGCCTTCCGTTGCCGGCGAGCAAAATTAACACATCCGAAGTACAGCATGCTTGTTTTTTCGTTTTTCATGTTGTACCTTGTCCTCCATGGCGTACCCACGCCTGGAGGGCAAAATGGAACCAATCGAAACAAGAAACGCCGAGTGGCTGGACCTTGTGCGCCGCCTGGCCGGCCTTCAACAAGACGCTTATTCGATCAGGTTAGAAGACGCCGACATCGACGCCGGCATCCGCGCCGCCAGCCGCTCGCTGATCGCCGGCTGGATTGTAGGCCTAGACCTCGCCGACATTGCCGGCCCGGAAATTGCCCGCTGCGCCGCAAGCAAACTGGACAGCGTTCGCCAAGGTGCCGCCGGCTGCTATGCCGGGCTGGTCGCCATTCGGCTCCGCAACGAGTGCGAGGCCGAGCTGCGCCGCGACATCAGCTGGGCGCTGGAGGACCAGATCAACGCCGAGCAGTCCCGCCGCGGCCTTTCTTTCGTGGCGGCCGAGCTATGAGCTACGAGCACCTCGCCGATCTGCTGCTGAGCGGCGC
>Ga0208644_1004790_pt1 | contig 10114 bp, 15 predicted proteins | sample VirMetDEL_Nov_18_FD_184517 | JGI IMG/M metagenome (GOLD analysis project Ga0208644, IMG submission 184517) | Aqueous microbial communities from the Delaware River and Bay under freshwater to marine salinity gradient to study organic matter... | ecosystem: Environmental > Aquatic > Marine >...
TTCTGCATTAACGATCAGATCCAAAACAAAATTAACCCCCCTGTTACACCTCAACAGCAGCCACTTCCATGGAGTTAAAAGTTGCAAAGCAGGTTGTAGCTGAGGCCCTCAACATTGCGATTATGAAGGGGTGCTTTGGCCTGGTAGAGGTTCAGAACATTGTGGAGGCCCTAAAGGTTCTGGAAGAACAACCAGAATTCGGAGAAATCAAGCCCTTGGAATAAAGGGCTTTTTTATTTAATTTTGTTATAATGCGTGAGATATTCTCAAATAGTATAGACTACAGCTCTGGACAAGGGGGCTCAGTATATACAGAAGGTACAATTACCGGTGCGTTCCAAGGCTTTGTTGCTTGTGAGGACAGCGTAATTGGTTCTATTACCGAACAGAATGGACTTCAAATAGTAAGTGCTTTGGGTCTCAGTGGGAATACTATTAAGCAAGGTATCTACATCGGAGCCCCAAAGGGAATGATATTCACAAAAATCACCGTTATCAGTGGATCCATTGTTGGATATTCTACGCTGACAAATTCTAAAACAAAGAATATAGAGGCAGAAATAATAAGTGCGTACTTAATCGATGTTGCATCAGAAGGTGCTTATTACGAAGGTGTAGAATGCTTAACTAATACATTAACATCATGAATCCAAAACTAGAAGCCTCTTTAATAATGATACCATCTGCCTACAAGGAGGATAAGGTATATTCAATTATTCCACAGGACCGAAGTGGAGATTTGACTTTCACCCGTGCAAGTGACGGCACGAGGGTAAATTCTCAGGGGCTTGTTGAGCGGGTGCCTTGGAATTTGTTGTTGCAATCAAATACATTTAGCACAACTTGGATACTCCCAAATGCAACCGTAACAAGTGGCCAAACGGGATACGATGGTAGTTCAAATGCTTGGCTTTTAAGCAAAAGTGCGTCAGGTGGTAGAATATATCAAAATATTTCAACAAGTGGAGTTCAAACACTTAGTGTATACGCAAAAGCAGGGTCATTGAATTGGCTTTCATTATGGACAAATATTGGCACTTCTTATTTTAATTTAGCAACTGGGACAAAGGGAAGCACAACAGCGGGAACGACTATTGGGTCTGAAATAGAATCCGTAGGAAATGGGTGGTATCGTTGTTCTTTTATTTTTGATACATCTATCATAAATGTAAGAATTTATCCAGCAGATGGTGATTTGGACATAAGCGGCACAAGTGGCAACATCTATATCCAAGACGCACAACTCGTAGAAGGCAGCACCGCAAAACCCTACTTCCCCACCACAGACCGCTTGAACGTTCCCCGTTTGGATTATTCGGGAGGGTGTCCGAGTTTGTTGCTTGAGCCGCAGAGGACGAATTTGCAACAATATAGTGAGCAGTTTGATAATGCCGTTTGGTCAGATAGCGGTACAATTGTGCCAAATCAAGCAACAAGCCCAGACGGAACGCAAAACGCTGATTTGTTTTACGCTGCAACTGGTACGGGAAAAAGGATTATTGATTCACAAACTATTTCAAGCGGGACTGCCTACACTTCAAGCGTATTTGCCAAAGCATCAGGGTGCAATTTTGTTTTTTTTCCAGACATTGATAACCAAGTTAATAGCGTTTGGTTTGACCTTTCTAATGGCACATTTTCAACGCCAATAGAAGGAACTGCCACGATGGTTGATTATGGGAACGGGTGGTATAGATGTTCTTTAACAACAACCTCAAACACAACTACTGGATATAGTTACTTTGGCATTTCAAGCACAAGCGGAAGTACTTCGTTTACCGCAAATGGAACAGACGGTGTACTTTTCTGGGGCGCACAATTGGAAGCAGGCTCCTACCCCACCTCCTACATTCCCACAACTTCGGCTTCGGTTACAAGGGTAGCGGATGCGGCATATAAGACGGGGATTAGTTCGCTTATTGGGCAAACGGAGGGGACTATTTATTGGAATGGAACAATTGACAATTTTTCGAATTTTGCTACTTTGTTATCTTTAGAAGGAGTTTCAAATTCTTGGATTTATTTTCTTTCTTATAGTGGTGGATTGACTTTTGAAGTTCGCTCGAATAACATAGTTTCGGCATCCTATGTCTCCGCCTCTACAACTGGAGCGCATAAAATTGCCCTTGCCTACAATGCTTCGCAAGTGGATATTTATATTGATGGGGTTTCAGTATATACTGACTATTCAGTAACAATTCCTGCGACAAGTAATTTGTATTTAGCTGGATGGAGTGGCTACAATCAATCAATAAAAACAAGCCAAGCCCTCCTATTCAAAACCCGCCTAACCAACGCAGAACTGGCAGCCCTAACAACCCTATAAAACTATTTAATTAATTTTTAGTATCTTTGTTATATGCAAGAAGTATTCTCTAGATCAATCGATTTTTCTGCTGGTTTAACTGGCTCTTTGTTTGTTGGGGATACATCTGCCCATACCGGAGCTTTCCAGGCATTCATTGTTAATTCTGATTGTGTTATTTCTATTATTTTGGATAAAGATGGTAATAGTCTGAAGCCCGCTTTGGGTCTCAGTTCCAATCCAATCCTTAAACAAGGTACACTCATCACAATTGCAAAGGGGCAGTATATCTCTTCTATTACATTAACTAGTGGTTCTGTCGTCCTATACGGAGTATGATAGGCATTGGTTTAAATATAAGACCCAAGGTAGTCCCACAGGCTGCCGTAATCGCTAATGCGTATGAACAGCGTGTCTTAGCTGCTGGTGGAACAGTAGAGGGCACGTTTTGTCTAAGAGCTGCAATTGATCGTTTGCTATGAGTTTGTTCAATGATGCTTCTTTGGTTCTGATACCCTCTGGATACAAAGAGGATGTTGTTTATTCCGTCAAACCCACCGATGGAAGCGGAGATTTGACCTTTACCCGTGCGAGTGACGGCACCCGTGTAAATTCTTCGGGGTTGGTTGAGAATGTGCCTTGGAATTTGTTGGAGCAGAGTAATACATTTAGCACGACTTGGACGCTAAATAATGTAAATGTAACAAGTGGTCAAAGCGGATACGATGGTGCTAACAATGCTTGGTCTTTGTCTAAAACTGCGGCAAATGGAGAGATTCGCCAAACAGTATTATCAGGTTTACGCACATTCAGCATATATGCAAAAGCAGGGTCATTGAATTGGCTCTATCTGTTAAAGGGTGGCAATGCTGGGCAATTTTTTAATTTAAGCACTGGGCAAGTCGGAACTGGCAATGCACAAGTAATTAGTGCAAATATCCAAAGCGTTGGTGGCGGTTGGTATTTGTGTTCTATGGTTTATAATGATGCTTACAATGGTTCTTTGAGAATCTACCCAGCAGACGCAGACAACGACACAACTGCCACAAGCGGTTCAATCTACATCCAAGACGCACAACTCGTAGAAGGCTCAACCGCAAAACCCTACTTCCCCACCACAGACCGCCAAAATGTTCCCCGTTTGGACTATTCCAACGGGTGTCCGAGTTTGTTGCTTGAGCCGCAGAGGACGAATCTTGGTATAAATACAATTTGGGCAGGAGGAGTTCCACCAACATCTTGGCAACAAGCAAATTCAAATGGAACAATTACTGCGGTAACATCAAATTTAGGTACTGACGCAACCGCTTTGAGTTTTGCTAATAGTGGTGGTGGTAGTTTAAATGTAGAAAATACAATTGTATACACCGCAACAAATTATGTAATTTCATTTTATATTGAATCTATTTCGGGAACATTGACATACCAAGATTTAGTAAGATTGACGGGCAGCCCAAACATTACAACATCAGCATTTTTTCTAAACGGGGCTTCAGTATTAGCGTCATCCCAAGTTCAAGTGGGGCGAGTTGAATACCGATTTACATTAGGTACTGGAGCAACACACGGAGCAAGAATAGGAAGTGGTACGGGAGCGACTACAATAACTACAAACACTGTTGTATTAAGTAGACCTCAATTTGAACAAGGAGCATACGCAACCTCCTACATCCCCACAACCTCGGCAAGTGTTACCCGTGTAGCGGATACATTCACACGCAACAACATCTACACCAATGGGTTGATTAGTGCAAGTGGGGGAACTTGGTATGTGGAGTTGAAGAACAATGTGGAGTATGTAAGGGATGCGAATAATGGATTATTTTTAGGGGATAGTACAACGATTAATAGTGGAAATCAATTCGCAATAAGAAATTTTTCAGCAGTCGGAGTAGGACTACTATCAATTGTTAAATATATAAGCGGTTCTGGTTCAGCCATTTACACTGCAACAACGAACAATGTAAAAATAGCAATTAAGTGGAACGGCACAACTGCTGATGTATTTGCTAATGGAGTTAAAGTTGTAAGTGCAACGGCATTCACCACAACAAATATGGAGAATTTATTAGGAAATGGTTCAAGTGTTCCTTTTTTCATCCAACAAATGTCACTATTCCCAACACCCCTTTCTGATTCTGACTGCCAAACCCTAACAACAATATGAACACCTTTCTAAAATACGAGTTTACTCCCGCACAATGGGCAACCCTCCAAGCCAAAATACAAGTAACGGACGAAGAAGGCAACAAGTCCTATGTAAATTGCGCAGTCCACGAAATCGGCTTTATCTGCCTTGAATGGGGCAAGGATGCCGAAGGGATGCCCGTTTGTGTTTTGCAGTCAGACAAATGGGCAGTTGACATACTTTGGTACACCGAACCCGTTGCCGACTTTACCCCTTACGAGGTATGGCCGAAGCCTTGCGGAGTTCACACTTTTGCGGGTTGCGAATGGGAATACCTCCAAGGGTATTGTGCCAAATTCCCCGATTCACCTTTTTGTTTAATTCCCGATGCCTAAACAAGGATTATATGCAAACATCGATGCTAAGAGAAAGCGTATAGCTGCTGGAAGCGGAGAAAAGATGCGTGCCCCCGGATCTAAGGGTGCTCCGACCAATAAGGCTTTTAAACAAGCAGCCAAAACTGCGAAGAAGAAGTAATGGGTAAGAATAAAATTAAAGGGAAGAGTAAGTCTAGCAAAGCCAAATTGGCTTACCAGGCTGCTTATAACAAAAGACCCGATGAGGTTGCAAGACGAGTTGAACTGAATGGGGAGGCTCGTAAAAGAAAAATTTACGGAAAAAGACACGCCAATGGCGTTGACCTAAGTCACACAAAATCAGGCAAAATGGTGCTTGAAAAGCGGTCTACCAACAGAGCTCGGAACGGCAAAAACGGAAAATCTACAAAGAAATAATTGACTGATTCGGACAGCAGGTTTATCTTTGTTAGTCCAATGAAAAAGTTAATTGTTCAAGCACATTCAGTAGCCAAAGAAAAAGGTTTCTGGGATACCGAGAGGAACGTATCCGAAATGTTAATGTTGATTGTCAGCGAGTTAGCAGAGGCACAAGAGGCATTGCGTAAGAATCATTACGCCAAACAATCTGTTGTTGACGGCTTGGACACCGATCTTATCTTGCAAGAGCAAGATGATGAGTTCCAGATGAATATCGGAATTTGGAAAGGTTTATTTGAGGACGGAGTCAAATCATCTTTTGAGGATGAATTGGCTGATGTTGCTATTCGTTTGTTTGACCTTTGTGGTGGACTTGGAATCGACTTGGAAAAGTACATCAAGTTGAAGATGAAATATAATTCTATGCGAGGATACAAACACGGAAAGGCATTCTAATATGGAACTCAATCACGCTATCTTATCAGACATTGTTGTATGGAGCAAGTATGCTAAATTCGACAACACAAAACAAAGAAGAGAAACTTGGCAAGAAATTGTCACCCGAAATATGCAGATGCATATTAACAAGTATCCTCATCTTGAATTAGCAATCCGCAAATACTATGAATTCGTTTACGATAAAAAAGTTCTTCCTTCAATGCGTTCCTTGCAATTTGGCGGTAAACCTATTGAAGTTAACAATGCTCGTATGTTCAACTGTTCTTATTTACACATTGACGATTATCGAGCTTTTAACGAGGCTATGTTCCTCCTTCTTAGTGGCACTGGCGTTGGTTATTCTGTACAGCAAGTTCATGTTGATAAACTTCCTGCGGTGGTTGTACCGAGCAAGAAAAGAAGATACCTTATCTCAGATAATATTGAAGGCTGGGCAGACGCTGTTAAAGTCCTAGTTAAGTCCTACTTCGGTCTCAGCACTTGGAAACCCGATTTTGATTATCGTGCTATCCGTGCTAAGGGTGAGCGTTTGATTACAAGCGGTGGTGTTGCTCCTGGTCCTGAGCCCCTAAAGATTTGCTTGACCCACATTGAGACAATCTTTGATCGTAAGAAGGATGGAGAGAAATTAACTACTCTTGAGTGCCACGATATTCTTTGTCATATCGCCAATGCTGTATTGAGCGGTGGTATTCGCAGATCAGCAATGATTGCCTTGTTTGATCACGATGATGAATCAATGTTGACCTGTAAGTTTGGCGATTGGTGGGAACTAAATCCTCAACGTGCTCGTGCCAATAACTCTGCTGTAATTCTTCGCAACGGTCCCGTAAAGAAAGAGAACTTTATGGACTTGTGGAAAAAGGTAGAAGCAAGTAATGCCGGGGAGCCAGGGTTTTATTTTACAAACGATTTGAACTTGGGTACAAATCCTTGTGCAGAAATTAGTTTGAACTCTTTTCAGTTCTGCAACCTTGTAGAGATTAATGCATCCGATATCAAAGACCAAATAGACTTTGAAGAGCGTGCAGAAGCAGCAGCCTTTATTGGTACTCTACAAGCGTCTTACACTGATTTTCATTATCTGAGACCCATTTGGAAGCGTGTTACAGAACACGAGGCTCTATTGGGTATTGGAATGACAGGAATCGCTAGTGGTAAAGTTCTTGAGTTGGATATGTCTGAGGCCGCTGAAGCAGCAGTTCGTACCAATAAATTGATTGTTAAGGAACTTGGAATTCGTGAGTCTGCTCGTGTGACTACCGTTAAACCGAGTGGAACATCTTCCTTGGTCTTGGGAACTTCTTCTGGAGTACACGCTTGGCATGATGAGTTTTACATCCGTAGGATGCGTATCGGAAAGAACGAGGCTATCTACCAATACTTGTCTATTTTCCATCCCGAATTGATTGAGGATGACATCTTTGCTCCTCATACCCAATCGGTTGTTTCTGTTCCTGTATGTGCTCCTAAAGGGGCTATTACTAGGGGCTCAGAGTTAGCAATTGATTTCCTTGAGCGTGTAAAATTGATTCACGAAAAGTGGATTAAACCAGGTCACAACTACGGAGAGAATACACACAATGTATCTGCAACCGTGAGTATCAAGAAGAACGAATGGGATATGGTAGGTACTTGGTTATGGGATAATCAGAATCACTACAATGGTTTGTCTTTCTTACCAGAAGATTTGGGATCCTATCAGCAGACCCCATTTGAAAGCATCACAGAAGAGCAATACAATGCACTAGTGCAGAATTTGCATCGTTTGGATGTCACAAAAATTGTAGAAATCAACGATAATACAAATTTAAATGACCAACAGGCTTGTGCAGGTGGGGCTTGTGAGTTATAATTGTAGTGTTGATTTATTTCATATGTGTTTAAGGTTGGGGGAGACTTTCGGGTCTCCCTTTTCTTTTATATAGTTTTGATATATATTTGTAAACTTATGACTCGTTTGATCCTTATCCTCATTGGAATATCCGTGATGGCTTGTTCTCCAGCAAAGAGATACAAAAGGCTAGTAGAAAAGTATCCAGGACTTGTAGAAACGGACACCTTGGTAGTTCACGATACAACAATTTACGAAAGACAAATCCCTGTGCCAGAGTATAGGGACTCGTTTATCATCAAGAACGATACGGTTATTGAAACCGAAAAATTAATTATTACAAAAATCAAAGACCAATTTCATGTAGTTGTTAAAGCTGATACTATTAATCTGAAAGATACAATTACAAAGACTCTGAAAATGCCAGGGCGAGTGTATACAAAATACGAAAAGATGCCTTGGTATTGGTTGCTAATTGCTTTTTCCGCAGGAATGAGCGTATTTGCAATTTGGTCTAGAAGGAAATGAAATTTGTACAATCGTCATTTGACAAAAATGACCCTGTAGGCAAAGACTTGCTTATGGAGTTTTTGCGTTCCAAAGGTCACGAGACAGGAGAGAACGAAGATAGGTATGGTATAGACATCATCACCAAGAAAGATGGCATAGAATACTTATGGGAAGTCGAAATGAAATCTAAAAGACCATGGACATCACGAGAAGATTTTCAGTTTGATTCAGTATCATTTTTATACCGAAAAGCCAAGTGGCAAGATACACCTTTCTGGTATGTAATCATTTGCACAGAAACACACGCTGCTATCTTCTGTAAATCTGATATTATTTTCAACGAAAATTATAAGCAAACAATTAATATCTTTACACAAGATCGTAAAGGAGAAGATACTTTTTATCGTGTTCCAAAAGAATTGTGTATATTTGTCGACCCTAAAGAATTTAGAATATGAGCGATTTTGTCAATAGTCCAGAGCATTACAACCAAAGTGGGATTGAATGCATTCAAGCCATTCGTGCTTCTATGAGTAAGGAACAATTTGTAGGCTACCTAAAGGGCAATGTAGAAAAATACATTTGGAGGTTTGAGTACAAGGGGAAACCAATTGAGGACTTGAAAAAGGCTCAGTGGTATCTGAAAGAATTGATTTCAGCATACGAACAGTGAAATTATATTGGACATATAGTCGAACAAATTTAAAGCCAGCTGATATTAGACTTCACGAGGCCGCTAAGACTAAATTGTCCAATGACAAATACCATATCGGTGGTCTTCAGAGAGTTCCGATTTTTACTCATTGTATTACTCCAACAGGACATCTTATCGTGCTAAATTATAAGCCAGGAAATGAAATACACTTGGCTATTATTGGTGGATTGGATGCAGACTTTTGTTACAAGAATACTATAACAAGAGATCAATTGTTAACCCTTGGAAATTTGGTGCGATACCAATTATCTTTGGGTGACACTATTGAAGAAGGTGATTTATCAAATTTTGATTTAGAAATATGGCTAAAGGGAGTAAACAAATAATCGAGCAAGAAATCATTGAACTTCAAAAATTGATTTCTTGGTGCGAGTATTACACAGCAATTGGAAATCCAATTGAGGCAAACAAAGCGCAAAAAGACATTGAAGACCAAAAACGAAAAATTAACGAGCTTAGAAAAAATCTCGGAGTACCTCAAGGTAAATAAGATAACTGAGGAAGAAGCAATAGAGCGTTTGGAGGTTCAGAATTTTGATCCTGCCAAAGATTTCTATGCTACTTTGGTCTCAGCATCAAAACAATTGATGAGTAAGGTACGAGACGAGATGCTCGATTTGGATGATCCCTATCAAAAGGGATTATTTCAATTATTACAGGCAGGTGATAAAATCAACAAGAGTTTGAAACTTGCTAAACTAGAAGCCTATCCAGAAGAAATCATAAGTGAAGACGAGGGTTCTTTCTTGGATAGAGTAAGCCAAAAGCGATGAAAGCAGCCAAGTTTATTTATGAAGATTGGGCTGCCAAACACGGGCTTAGTTCTTCTGCCACAGCAAAAGAGAAAGACTTATGGTGGGCAAAGGAAAGAGAATATTGGATTGAAGGGCGTTTTGGACTTACGGGCCCTCACTATTTTGCCCTTACACAAGGATTTGTAAAGGATGCTCGTGGTTATAAAAAACGTCCCGTATGGCGTGATATCGATGATTTGATTTATGAGGGCTATATGGAAGCCCGTAGAACAAATCACGACCTATTTGTTACCAAGAGGCGTGAGGTTGGTCTGTCTTTTATTTTCGGTGGGATTATTCCTCTGTGGATTGCGATGACCAATCCAGGATCAACTTCTTTGATTACATCTGCCGACAAAAAACGATTAGAGGCTTTGTTCAAGGACAAGACTCGTGTGGTGTATGATGAGTTTGATGATTACGCCAAACCAGGTATTGTTTCTACCCGGCAAGAAGGTTACCTTCACTTAGGTCGTAGAGATGCCAAGACAGGATCCATCAGTGGATTGGATTCTCAGATTATCACTAAAGAAACGGTAGATACGCCAACAGCATTTGAGGCGTATCGTGCGATGCACATTTTTATTGATGAG
>Ga0208644_1004795_pt1 | contig 10110 bp, 10 predicted proteins | sample VirMetDEL_Nov_18_FD_184517 | JGI IMG/M metagenome (GOLD analysis project Ga0208644, IMG submission 184517) | Aqueous microbial communities from the Delaware River and Bay under freshwater to marine salinity gradient to study organic matter... | ecosystem: Environmental > Aquatic > Marine >...
TGGAAGACAGTTACGCCGAGTTGTTGCAGTTTGCGGCAGACGGGTTTGGCGAAACAGCAGCAGAAGAGTTTGGCAAGTTCGCTGACAATCTGGTGGCTGATTACCCAGAGTTTCGCGAAAAGGTAGACGAATATCGTCGGGGCATTTTCGCGGCGATCAAGACGGGATACGGCAGCGACTGGGGCCAGGTTGCCTATCAAGTTGATTTGAGCCAGGGCGCATTTGACGCACTAGGCGCAGACATTGTGGGTCCGACAAAAGTCATTGCGTTAGAGCAAGCGGCGTTTAGCGCAAGCCGGTTGTTGCAGTTTACTGAAACTACGCCCATGTTCGGTGACGCGGTGCCGACAATGGGGCCGATTAGCACGCTACAGCGCACTGGCATTCCCGATCAGTTGCAGAGCTTGCTAGTGTCACTAGAGCCGGCACAGGACACTCCAATTGGCGCAGCATTGAGTGCTACGCTACGGTCCTCAATTACTCAAGCGCAAGCTCAAGAGCAGTATTTGAGCGTGATTGACGAATGGGCGATGGGCCGAGGTCAGCATGTCGGCGTGCTGACGATGACTCCAGAAGTGGAGACGGTTTTCAACACTTGGTGGTCACAAGCTGCCGAGCAAGATTTGCTGCGAATGGAGCCCGACGAAGCATACCGGTGGCTTCGCGGTCATTTGCCGCAAATGGACCGACTTCCTGATTCGGTGCAGCGGTTCGTTCTGGGTCAGCTCAACAACAACAACCCCAACCCGCTAATGGCATCGGCTGTAGCCAAAGCTGTCATGGGGATCAACGACAGTAATCCTGGACGCATTGTTGGCACCGGGCCAGACGCCATGCCGACTACCGTGTTTGATGGCTCTACAGTAGCCATGCTGAGTCACTTGGCAAAATACGGCAGTACGACAGACGCCGTTTCTGCTTCGCTAGCATTGCAAACAGCAACCGGACTTGGTGCGGGCCAAGCGGCATTTGTTGGCACAACGCAACTGCCGGCGTCGGCAAGCAAGGCAATGCAAGAGAAAGTCAAAGACGAACTGAGCCTGGTCGAAAACCGGTTTGAGGCGAATGCTAAATTTATCGGGCTAGACAAGGTCGAGTTTGATTCTCTGACCGTTCAGCAAACGCGAGACATCTTGTCTGCCGCAAATGTCCACTACATCGCGGAAGCGCAGCGCGGGACGCCTCTTAAAGACGACGCAGCAATGCAGCAATATGCCGTCGATCTTGCCGTTCACGATTTCCTGAACACGCATAAGCCAATTCGCATCGGCGAAAAGGTGCATTTCAATCGCGAACTAACTGACGCTTTGGGGGACAACCCGCCAGACGCGATTGAGTTTGAGCTCTACACATACTTCAAAGAAGACGGCTACAGCGACAGAGACGCCACAGCATTGCTCAACCGCGTCATGCTCTACGACTATCACCCAAGCACTGGGTTTAAGGTAATGTTGCGACCGGAAGACGAAGACGGCGTTTTTACCTTCTACACTAGACCTGGCGACGAATTGTATGGCGGTACCCGCTTTAGATTCGACGCAGCAGACAACGCTTGGCTGCGCGCTACACAAGCAACGCAAGACATTCTGTGGCTAGATGGAGCCAACCAAGCCTTGCGTGGTGAAGGTGTAGCAGACGCTGAAGTAGCAGCGTCTCGAGCTCGCCAAGAATTTGTCGATTTGGCTATGATGTCGCCAGAGCAGCAAATCGCAGGGCGCAACAAAGCTATAGCGGCTTGGCAAAACCAAGAAGGTTGGCTAACTCAGGTAAAGCTAGGACTTACGCGAGCGACTCGTGGCGGTTTGCGTTTTGATGTCGGACCTTCTTCTGACGATTTGGACCGCATTGGCCGCAACCGCGAATACATCGCAGAGCTACAGCAATTGCCGGGGCAGCGATATGTGTTCATGGCCAACCCAAAATATCGCAACATGTACGAAAGTGCTCTGAAAGCACAACGAACATATCAGCCACAAACTATTGGCGGGTTTGATCCTACTGAACGAAGAATGTCTGGTTTGGCAGGATTGTTTGCTGAAGAGATTACTAGCACTCGCAAGGAGCACGAAGCGTTGCAGGTAGTGCGGAAGGCTATTGAGCGCGACAGCCAAAGCTGGACAGCGCAACAATGGGTGCGCTTTTTCAACACGGGTAAAACGCCGTAGCGTCGGAGGCACACATGGGCTGGGCTACTACCGAGCAACTGCAAACTGCGTACAACTCCATGCCGACCTATCGGGCATACGGAGAGGCTTCGCGTCGTGCGTTCTTGGAAACGCCTAGCCACACGACTACGCTGCTGCAGCAAATGGGCGCGGCTTTCCGCCAGGAAAACTTGTTTGCTGCGGGCTACCGCGCCTTGCAAGACGACATGTCAGGCTATGTCGATCCGACCTACGACGCCGCGATGGACTTAGGCGAGTACGCGGAATACACCGACCGATTCCCGGAACTGTTGCGTGCTAACAACTCCGCGCACATGCAGCACATTAAGCACAAGATTGAGCGCGAGATAACCGACCGGCGCATTCTGGAAGATTTAGGGTTCTGGCGGTCGCTGGCAGTGCATCTGCCGGCTGGCGTCTTGTCGCCTGAGAACCTTGTGCCAGTAGCACGGATGGTGGGATTAGCAGCAAAGGGAGCCAGGGCGGGCGTTCGCGCTGCGACAGCTCGGTCTGCAGTGGAAGCTGCCGGAGCTCAGGTTATTGCCGAATCCATTCTTGGCGCAGAGCAGGGCCTGCGGACTCGAGAAGAGCAAGTCTACAATGTGGTGGGGGCCGGCGTTGTCGGTGGCGTGCTAGGCGGAGGGTTTGCCACAATCGGCAAAGCCAAGCGCAAGGCGCTGCAGAAACTCATTGGCGCAGAAACCATGACAGATGCGGTGGATCAGACCAACCGCATTCTGGCCGACGAGATCGCCAAGCCAGACAGCGAGCTCGGGCAGGCGATTGAGAATGCCGCCACAAAGGCCGACGAGCCGGACATGCTGGTCCAGGAGGGCGGGCGTCCTATGCAGGACGCTACCATTGACCTGACTGGCAAAGGCGATCTGACAATGGACGCGCAGGACAATCTGCGCGGTATGTTTCTCAAAGCGATTGAGTCGCGCAATCCTCAGCTCGCCAAGCTGTACGCCGGCGATAAGTTCCTGATGAACATGGTAATGAAGATCATGTTCTTCAATCCGACGCAGCGACTGGCGCGTTCTAAGTACAGTGCGGCACGCCTCATCAACGACAACCTGACCAAAACCCTGCTGACCTCAAACGGTGCTAAGGGTGTGTCGTTGCAAGACCGGGTAGAGCTCAACGAAGCTCTGCTGCTTCGCAAGCGTGCTATGGCCGACACTATCTATGACGACAACCGCAAGCGGTTTAAGGAAGCCGGGATCACCGAAGCGCAATTCCACGACATGGCCGGCAAGGCAGCCCGTCGTGGAGGTGTAGACAGCGACCCTGCGTTCGACGCTTTGCAGGGGAAAGATGACTTAATCGCTTTGGTCAATCAGCGAGCGGAGGCTTCTCGCGAGATCGAAAGCATTCTAGGTCAAACGGCAGACCGGGTAGGCGCGTTTGCCACCGACACCAAGTACGGGGATTCTCCAGCAGAGTCAATCCTAGCCCAGCTCGACGAAGAAGGCATGAGCCGCTTCATTGACCGTGATCGGACGATCAACGGCGAGGGGCTGGGAATGCAGGCTCTCATTCGCGCAGTGCAAGACGCTCTGCTAGGCAGGCGAGAGCAAGTGCTGCCTCAGTTCAAGCAAGAGCGAGCTGCTCTGCAAAGCACCATCGACACCATGACGGAAAACGGCTCGCCCAAAGAAACAATCGCTGCGCTGCAAAAGCAGGTAGACGAGCTAGACGAAGAAATGGCCAAAATCCAAGGCGTCACCGACGAGTTCCTTCAGGAAGCCACAGCCATTGCGTCGAACTACTTGGGTGGGATCGGCGACCAGGCTGCTGCAAAGACGCCTCAAAGCCCACTAAGGAAGCGGGCACTGCGAGTAGACATCCGCTACCTCGAGGACTTCCTCATCAACGATGTCCGAGAGATCGAAGCCCGATACGCACGGTCGGTGCTGCCTGACTTGTCGGTCGCGGATTTCTATGAGCAAGCGACCGGCGGGACCATGATGGCCAGTCTGCGGCAGCGGCTTGAAGTGCTGACCAACCTGGCCAGCAAAATTTCCGAGTACGGCGTGACGCGAGACGACGCTACGAAGTTTCTAACCGAGTGGCAAAACCTGTCTGACGCAGCCGACGCTGCAGACATTCTGGCTGCATTGCGCTTGGCGTATAGCGACACGGCGTATGGAGAACTGGGCCGGTTGCAAGACGCGCAACAGGTTGTCTTGAACGCAATTGAGCAGCGCAAAAACATGCGCGGCAAGATCAACGATCTAATGGACGCGCAAGAAGACTCGTTGGACGAGCTCAATAAAGCTAAGGTTGAAGTAGACCGGCTCAAGTCGCAGGCAAAAAAAGCCGAACGCGAAATTGAGAAATTGAAGCACAAATTTTCTCGCACTGACGAGCAATGGGTCAAGCAGCAATTGAGAGCAGAAGACGCGCAACGAAAGTCAGAGGGGAAACCCCCTATGACGCGCAAAACGGCAGAAAGGAAAGCCGGCGCGTTGCGTAAGATGGCACCGCGCAAGTTTGAAGAAAACGAAGAGCTGCTTATGCTGCAAGACCAGCTAGATGCAATTAAGCCAGAATTGGCTGAGGCTCGCAAAGTGCGCGACGGTGCCAAAGAAGTGCATGACCAGAATGTTGCCAACACTAAAGGCCAAATGGAAGTGTACGACGCACTGGCCTTGCCGGTCAACGAACTTGCAGAGCGGCTAAAGGCGGGCGTCGGATCGACTGAAGGCAGCTTGGTCAAGGGCAAGGCTCTCGGTCTGCAGAAGAACCTCTTCCGCACTAAGGGGGCGTGGGCGGTCGAAGACGCGACCATCCAGTTCGGGGCATTGGCTAGGGCTGCCAACCAGCGCATCAACGCAGCTCGAAACTTCCAGTTCCAAATCAACACCACTACCGAGCACTTGCTGGCCGGCGTTCGTCGCGAGCACGACGCAAGGGACAGGGCCGGCGAGTTCAAGCGTCCTGGCATGTACGGTCGCATGATGAAGCTGCGCGACCGAGACATGAAAGACATTCAGGTCGTGCATGACCGCATCAGAAATGTCCGAGGCACTGGTGGAGACGACATGGTCTCCATGACCAGCAAGCGTCTGCGTGACTACAACTATGTCACCAAGATGGGCTCGGTCGTCATCTCGAGCTTGCCTGACCTAGCGATGGCTCTCGGCACTGCCGGGTTCAATGCCTACGCACGAGCCGCGCTTCGGTTCGCACGCATTCAGCTCTTGGGCGACGACAAGGTCAAGCGGTCGTACGCCATGGAGCTCATGCAGTCTATGGAGCGGTACGGCATCCACAAACGGCACCAAAAAGTGTGGGCTGCTGACGAAGATTTCTACGGCAAGTCTACATCTCGGCTTGGTGTTGCCGCCGACAGGATTACCGACAACTTCGGCAAACTGACTGGCATTGAGCTGTGGAACTCCATGAACAAGCAGATTGCTGCTCAGGCGATTGAGAGCCGGGTGTCGCGCATTCTGCTGTCAAAGGAGATTAGTGCTCAGGACGCGGCCCTGCTGGACTGGTTCGGCATTGCTGAAGAACAGTACGCCATGTACCGCAAGATGTTGCAGCAGAACCACAGCAAGGACGGTGGTCTGTACCTGTCCAACGCTCAGGACTGGGCTGACGCCAACGCCAAGGTCAACTGGCACGCGGTGATGATTAACGCGGTCAACAAGACCATTCTGACGCCTGGGGCTGGAGACCTGCCTAAGTGGGTGGATTCGCACCCGTTGCTTAAGACCATTTTCCAGTTCCGCACTTTTAGTATGTCCGCTACCAACAAGTTTTTTCTGCCGGGGGTGCAGCGGGTTCTTGGCGCAGGGGACTGGAAGCCGGCGGCTGCGTTTACTGCTGCGTCAGCCATTGGTATCGCGACCAACATCTTCTACGAGATCCTCAACGGCAACGACCCTCGCGAGCAGGAGCTGGGCGTGTTGATCCGTGACGGCATTGATCGTTCTGGAGCTCTCGGCATTTTGGGCGAAGCCGGCAGCACTGCACTGAAGCTAGCCAACGGCATGGGCTTTGAGGGGCTGGGAGCCAACCCGGCGCGGTATCGCTCGCGGAACGAGGTAGACGCTTTGTTGGGGCCTACGCTCGGATCCGCCCGCGATTTGCTGTCGAATCTGTTCTTCTGGACCTACGACGGGTTTAACCCAGGGGACGCTAGCCGTATGCGGCGCATGTTGCCGTATCAGAACTTGTGGCTGACTCGCATGGTGCTGGACGGTGGGGCCAACCTTGGTTCAAACGGAGTCCGGGGATACTTTGACGACTACCTAAAGATCGAACACCGCCTCGCTGGGTTTGACCCGGCGGATGTCAGATAGGAAAGCCCGTGAGCAGTTCGGAATTTCAAGACAAGGCATGGTCGCTACTGCTCAAGATCATGGTTCCCGTCACCCTGTCTTACATAGGCTGGTCTGCCATGCAAGTGGTAGACAATCAGAAGTCGATTGCTGTGATAGAGGCGCAGCAGTTCACGGTGGAAGACGCGCAAGTTCTTGAGCGGCGCATGGACAGTCGCTACGAGATCATCCAAGAACAGATCGGTACCATCCGCACGGATGTGGCGGTGATTAGGCAGATTCTTGAATCTCAAAAGGAGGAGAATTGAACTACAAGGCTCTATTCCCAGCAGCCATTGTCATTACCGTTGGCTGCGCTGGACAGACTGCCCGCGAGGAAGTGCTCGTACCTGCCATGAGGCTTGCCTCCCACGGAATTGAAATGGACGCTGAGGCTGGAGTGAACACCCTGCCTGCCGAGATTCGCGAGGCTAACCGGGCCATTGTCGCACGGTTCTTCGACATTATCCGGGAGGGGAAGGACGAGGGGATTCGGCTCGACGCTATCGGCAGTTGGGGCCGAGTGAGAGAGCTTGCCGAGCTTGGAGTGCGAGCGAAGCTGGAAGACGAAATCATTGGCGACGAAGTAGCCAGCCTGCTCCTCGGACGGATCTCGGACTTCGACAAAGCTCTTCGCGCCTACATTACCCGTTCGCCGGCAATGGTTGACTAGGAGACAAAATGCCGACCAAAGAGCAAGTTCTGGAAGAGGCTGGCAAGCAGATCCTTATGGAGATTAGCTTCCGAGCAAATGAGCTTGGTGCCAGCTTCGACTCTGGGGCGGAGGATGTTGTTAGATTCATCTCGGCAAAGGCTGCGGAGCTTTCGCTTGCCGTGGGGCAGCCGGGGTTTGACGACGCCGTCATTGCGGCTCGCGACTCTGTCCTCCTTAAGGCTGCCGGACGCGCCGTGCTTGAGGCTGAGGGGTTCGACGATACCCTCAAGGAAACCGCCCGTAGCAGCTTGTCCATTGTCGCCAAGCTGATCCCCCTGCTGATTTGAGGAGCCCATGAAGCCCGGATTCAAAACCACCGAGTTTTGGTTGACCCTGCTCGGACAAATCGTCACTCTCGTCCTCGCCGCACTTGGAAAGATTACCCCCGAGCTTGCTTCGGGGCTTGTGGTTGGTGGGAGCGCAGTCTATGGCACTCAGCGTGTGGCTACGAAGAAAGCTGCTGCTGACGCCCCTCCTGCTGGCTAGTTGCTGCCTCCCCAAGGTCGTGGAAGTCCCGCACACTTTGACCTCTGCGCCGCTCGCCGAACAGCATACGCCGCATGACTACTCATGGGTTGGGCTGGCGGCGCAGGGGGCTTGCTTTTTCTTCGCCGCATACCAAGCGAAGGGTCGCCGCAAAGGGGACCGCAAGACCAAAGCTACTTAGCCATCCCCATGCCGGGTCCAGTGCAGCCCAAGTCTGGACCCGGCCCCTCCTTCAAAATTCAGCACCAACCGGCTGTGCGGCTTGAACTTGCGCCACACCACCAAGCCGCGCTTAGGGTCTAGTTCCGCGCAAATGTCTTCAGCGTAGATATGCGTGTATGTTACCGCCGGTTTTTTAGTGCGCTTCTTAGAGTCCACAGTACCCCTCGCATTCCTCGTCGGCTGCGTAGATCGCGTTGGCTTCGGCAATGGCGGCGTATGCCTCGCCGGCGGCGGCCTTGGCGTGCTCGGTGGCGGCTGCGGCCTTGGCTTCCTCGGCGTCCTCGGCGGTGGCTGCCTCCGCAACGGCCCTAGCGGCGGAGGCGGCGGTGGCGAATGCGCACCCAGCGCGCAGCGCTGCGTGGGCGGCGGCGGCGTCGGAAGCCGAGGCGGCGCGCTTCGCGGCGGCTGCGTATGCGGCGGCGGCTTCCTGCCCGGCGGAGGAAGCGGCTCGCCAAGCGGCGGCGGCCCCGGCGGCGAACTCCGCGCCTGTGTTGTTTTTGGTGGTCGTGTTCATGGTGCCCTCTTTAGTGCGCTTCTTACCCACTCGAGAAACTCTCCCGTCTTCACATGGTCCGTGCCTGCCTCCAGCACGATCCAGCCTTCTAATTGCAGCAGGTTCATTTTGACCCGGTCCTGCTGGAATCCCTTGGCGGTGCGGTGCCTGGACTTCTGCCCATACACGCCGTGGATCTCCAGCGCGACCTTGTCTTTAGGCCAGTAGAAATCGAAACGAAAACGGCGCGGAGCTAAGAGGTGGCCTTCCCGCCGATAGCCACCAAGCCCCGCGCCTAAAAGTTGTAGTGCTGCAGACTGTTCTAGCTGGCTGCCGCGACGAGCTTTAGCCGCGTGCTTGGAACGAACGACGCCTTTTTTTTTCGCCACGGCAGCCTTGTTCTCTACTGGAAGGGTACTTCTAACACCTTGCCGAGTCCACTCTGCAGGTCCGGCAACGGCTTGATGCCAAGACTAGGGTACAGAGGTTTCGGAATGAAGGTCTGAAGCACCATCTTGCGGTAGTCGTCTTTCTCGTCCTTCCACCGTCCGACGACTTCCTTCGTCACATGCTCCTCCAGATCCACCGGGTGGTCCCAGAACCACTTGGCCCGCGCCAGCGCGTCACGGTACGCAGCCGCAATCGGTCGCCCCTCGCGCATAACCCAGTATTCCAGCCCGCCGGCCTCGTCCTTCGGCACATCGTCAGGGTTCCTGTTGAGCCGGATCATCTGCAGCAGCCGCTTGAACGGCGTAGCGCGGACCCCGTACTCCTCATGGTAGCTGTTGAGGTACTTGCCGTCCGTGTTGCCTGGAGCCTCGTAGCAGTCCCGATTGACGAAAATGCAGGCCCACGCGAGGTCGTGGCAAACCTCCACGCTGAACCGCCCGAACTGCCTTTTTTCCATGGTCACCTTGTACGGGTCCATGTCACCACCCCATCAGTTCGTCGATGGCACTGGCCTTCTCCTGCTGCTCGTGGGGCTTCAGCACCTGCCCCTCGGCCAGCTTGGTCCAGTGGTCGGGGTTGCCCCGTTTCGGGACGCGGATCAGCACATCCAGACTTGCCGCCTCAGACCAGCCCTCGTAGTAGGCCGGCGTGACGCGCCCCAGAACGGCCTCTGCGCGGTTCCAGAACGCCTGCGTGTCCTTGAGCCCCTCCTCGGCCATGCGCTCCTTCAGCAGCCGCCTGCGGCTCTCTGTGAGCTTCTGCCACACCGGGAGCCCTAGACGCTTCGCCAGCCGCTGAGAACGGGCAAGATGCACCGTGTCAGCGGCTTTCGGCTTTCCCAGGCTAGGTGGGCTTCCCGGCATGGGCAGGTCCGTGGGGATCACCTCGCCGGTTTCAGGGTCGATTTCCGCAGGAGCCTGCTGCTTCGGCTTGGGCGGCTCAGGTGCCGCCGGCGGCACGGGGGGCGGCTCCGGGGCCTTGGCGGCCTCGAGGACAGCCTGAGAGCCCTTGGGGGCGGCTTTCGGGGCTCCCCGGATCTCCACTTCGGCGTCCTCGAACTGGAACTCCGTCTTGTCCGCCTGGGCCAGCAGCCCGGCCTCCCGCTCGCGGAGCTCCACAAGATTCGCCGCTCTGCGAAGGACCGTCTTGCGAGCCATCTGGCCCCAGTCGGTCACCCACGGGCCGCTGTTCTTGGCCTTGGACTTCTGCCTGACATGCTCGATCTCCGCCTTCGTCATCACCTCG
>Ga0208644_1004797_pt1 | contig 10109 bp, 14 predicted proteins | sample VirMetDEL_Nov_18_FD_184517 | JGI IMG/M metagenome (GOLD analysis project Ga0208644, IMG submission 184517) | Aqueous microbial communities from the Delaware River and Bay under freshwater to marine salinity gradient to study organic matter... | ecosystem: Environmental > Aquatic > Marine >...
AAAATGAAAATAAAACTTATTTCTTTTCTTCTTCTCATCACATTCCCAGCAATAAGTTTTGCAGAAGGTAAAGTTGCTTCAATAAAACAAGGTCAAAGGGCTCCTTATGATGGTTTCCTTTTAGACCACGATGCTTATGCAACAATAGAAGCAACAAAGCAAAGCCTTATCCAAAAGTGCGAAGCAGATCTACAACACGCCCAAGAAAAGTGCGAGACACAAAATAAATTTATTGTAGATACACATAACAACGAGAAGGAAGTTTTAGAAAGAAACTTTGATATTCAACTCCAAGCAAAGAACTCCGAGATAGAGAGATTGACCAAAAAGGTCTTAGAACCAAAACCAAGTAGAGGTTTATGGTTTGCTCTTGGAGCAGGAACTGCGATAGTTATTGGAGCAGGTGTAGCAATCGGTGTAGCAAAAGCATTATAGGAGTATTTATGAATGGGTATCAAGGATGTTATTGAGAGTGCGCTAAAAAACGAGGCAAAAGTGGAAGTACCAAAAGACAATAAAAATAGATTCAACGTTATTTTCCAAAGAATGATGGCGGTAAGATGGTATATCACATTCATTACGATGATTACCTTGCTTGCTATTCTCTGTGGAGTCGTGCTTTCGATAATGGTGAAAGCAGATATGGCGCAAGAATGGAAAGAAATTTTACTTCTTATTCTTGGTGCTTTTATTGGTTCATACAACCGTGTTATTGACTTCTGGTTCAATAACTCCCAGCGTGACCAAATAATGCTACAAAAGATTGATGAAGAAGATGATCCACCAGGGAAACCAAAAGCAGATAAAGTTCTAGTCACACCAGCACAAGAAGCAGTTGAGATAGAACAGCCAAAAGAATAGTTTACTAAAATGAATATAAGAGCTATAATACTAATAGAAATGTGCAAAGCTTTTGGTGTTCCATATGCTTACCCACTTCCTTTATCATACACTGAAGATTTACCAGATGATGAAGAAGAATGCATAGAGAAAGACAAGAATCTAATTGTTGTAGATTTTGAACCATATGATGATGCATATAGAGATTATTTAGAAACATATCCGGTGCTAGAAAATGAAAAAAGATCCTAACTTTATTCCTAAGCTTGAAAAAGCAATAGAAGATAAGTATGGAGAAATTGCAACAAGAAATCCTTCATACTTCTGGGACGAAGAGAAAGAAAAAGAATATATTCAACAGCTAAAAATAGAAACAGAAAAACCTTCTGAGTATACAACTGTTGAATCTGAAGGTTTTTTTATCAAGAAGAAACTATTTATGAAAACGAATCAAAGAGTATGTCCCGAATGTGGGAAATATTCTTTTGACATGAAAGACGATCTTTATATGAATAAATATAAGACCTGTTATAAATGTTACGTTTTATACGTTGAAGGTAGAGAAGAAAAATGGCTGAAAAAGAAACTCCAATAACCACTTATGAAATTGTAAAGGCTTTAGCACAAGCTGCTTCAGTTTATGATGGCTCTACCGATAAAGAAGGTAAACCATTGAAAATAGGACTTACCAGAGAACAAGGAAATCCTATTCTTGATAAACGTGCAGTTGATGGTTTCAAAGTCAAAATTAGTGGAAAATATATGATATTATTATATCATGCAGAATGCCTACTACAAGATATTCACAAGATGGGTATTGAGAAATATGAAAATGAAATCGAAGGTCATGTAAAAGACATTATTGATTTTATCAAGAAAGATTATAAGAATTATGCAAAAGGCGATCTAAAACTAACACAAGAAGGTGAGATAGAAACACTTGTTGAACCAGTTTCAAGAATGAGAACTGTTGTTAGAACTATTGCTAAATTCAAAATTGGTAATCTAGAAGATTTGGATAATGTTCCACAACTAAAGAAGATGATATAAAGAAATAAACAGATGAAGATTTATGGAAAATTTATTCACAAAAGAAGACATAAAGCAAGAAATAATCCGTTGTGGTAAAGATCCAGTTTATTTCATAAATAATTTTGCTCGTATTACACATCCAATTCACGGTTCGATTCCTTTCCGATTGTTTCCTTTTCAACAAGAAACAATAAGGGAATTTGTTTCACATCGTTTCGTCGTTGTAAATAAGGGTAGACAGTTGGGTTTATCAACTGCTTCTGCTGCTTATGTTGCTTGGATGATGCTTTTTTATAGAGATAAGAGCATCCTTGTTGTTGCAACAAAACTAGGAACAGCAGCTAACTTAGTTAGGAAAGTAAAATCAATCATAAAAAACTTACCTCCATGGCTGGCTGTAACAAAGATCAAATTCGACAATAAAAACTCATTTGAATTAGAAAATGGTTCATGGGTAAAAGCTTCTTCTACATCAGGAGACGCTGGTCGTTCTGAAGCTCTATCTTTATTGGTCGTTGACGAAGCCGCACACATTGATAACATGGATGAAATGTGGGCAGCTTTATATCCAACACTTTCAACAGGTGGTCGCTGTATTGCCCTTTCAACTCCAAATGGTGTTGGTAACTGGTTTCATAAAATATATTCCGAAGCCGAGGGAAGTAAAAATGACTTTTTTCCAATAAGCCTTCCTTGGCATGTGCATCCAGACAGAGATGAAGAATGGTTCAATAAAGAAACCAGAAACATGTCTGAAAGAGAAATCGCACAAGAATTGGAATGTTCTTTCAATAATTCAGGCGATACTGTAATCAACGGTAAAGAATTAGAAAGATTGATTGAGCTAGTAAAAGATCCATTATATAAGACAGGCTTTGATCGAAACTTTTGGATTTGGGAAAAACACGATCCAAATAAAAAATATATGTTGGTAGCAGACGTTGCTAGAGGCGACGGTCAAGATTTTTCAACATTTCATATTTTTGATATTGAGAATATGGAACAAGTTGCTGAATATCATGGGAAATTACCTTTAGATGAATTTTCAAGATTACTACATGATTGTGGTAAAGAATATGGCACTTGTCTGGTCGTTGTAGAAAATAACTCATTTGGTGTTGGAGTTGCCAACAAACTAAAAGAAGTTGGTTATCCAAATATATTCTATTCAAATAAGAATCATGAATATATTGATCAAATGGCTGCTGAAGGTTTATCAATAAACTCTCCAGGCGTTTATGTGTCATCTAAAATTAGACCACTGATTATTGCCAAATTTGAAGAATTTGTTAGAAATAAATTTTTGAAAATAAATTCTATTCGCATGATCAACGAACTTAGAACTTTTATTTGGAATCATGGTCGTGCAGAAGCAATGCGTTCATATCACGATGACTTAGTTATTCCTTGTGCTATAGCTTGTTGGGTAAGAGACACTGCTATACAAAATAATATAAAAGATTTACAATATAGAACTGCCATATTGAGTTCAACAACTGTAACTAATAAAGTTTTAGATACAAGAATTTCAGGTATGGCTGGTTATAAACAACCTAAGAGCGATCTACTTAGTAAATATAGAGAAGTTCAAAAACACTCTTGGATCATTAGAGGATAAAAATGGCTAGTAATAACAACAATCCAAAAAATAATGTTTCTCCTTTGTTCAAGAGATTGACTAAAATCTTCTCTGGTCCAATTGCGAACTATAATCAACAAAATCAAAGATCATTCAGAAGACAACAACTAGATAAGTTTGCAACAAGATTTGATTCACTAGCTGGATTTGACCTTAGAAAAACTACATATAATCCATTTGATGCTATGAGAACAAATCTTATGGCTAATCAAAATCGTGGAGAAAGATATAGTGATTTTGATCAAATGGAATTTTATCCTATTCTTGCTTCCGCATTAGATATTTATGCTGACGAGATGACAACTCATAGTGAACTTTCTCCTTTGTTACATATTACTTGTCCAAATGATGAAATCAAGCAAATTCTAGAAACATTGTTCCATGATGTACTAAACATTGATTCAAACCTTTTTGGTTGGTGTAGAACAATGTGTAAATATGGCGACTTCTTCTTGTATCTTGATGTTGATGAAGTTATAGGCGTAAAATCAGTTATTGGCTTACCACCAGAAGAGATTGAAAGATTAGAAGGTGAAGATCAAACAAATCCAAACTATGTTCAGTTTCAATGGAACTCAGGTGGTATGACATTTGAGAACTGGCAATTATGTCACTTTAGAATACTTGGCAATGATAAATTTTCACCATATGGTACATCAGTTTTAGATCCATCTAGAAGAATTTGGCGTCAACTTACCATGATGGAAGACGCCATGATGAGTTACCGTATCATTCGTGCTCCAGATAGAAGAGTTTTCAAGATTGATGTTTCAGGTATTGCTCCAGAAGATGTTGAGCAATTCATGCAAAAAACAATTACTCAATTGAAGCGTCACCAAGTTGTCGATCCTGATACTGGACGTGTAGATTTGCGTTATAATCCAATGAGTATTGAAGAGGATTATTATATTCCTGTTCGTGCTGGCTCACAATCTGATATTACTAATCTTCAAGGTCAACAAAATGCTACAGCAGTTGAAGATATAAATTATCTAAAAGAAAATCTTTATGCTGCCATCAAGATTCCAAAAGCATATTTGACAAGAGGCGAAGGTGGCGATGCAAAATCTAATCTTTCACAAATGGATGTTAGATTTGCCAGAACAATTCTAAGATTACAAAGAGCAGTTATTACCGAACTTGAAAAAATGGCAATGATTCATCTTTATGTTCTTGGGTATAGAGGCGAAGATATTCTTTCATTCGGTCTAGAACTCAACAATCCATCAAAGATTGCACAACTACAAGAACTTGAATTATGGAAAGGAAGATTCGAAGTTGGACAAAATGCTAAGAATAGTGGTTTTAGTGAGAGATGGATTGCCAGCCACATAATGAATCTAACTGAAGAAGAATTCATTAGAAATCAATATGAAAAGTTTTATGATAAAAAGATTGCTGCTGCTTTAGAAGGTGAAGCTGCTGGACAAGCAGAAGAAGGCGGCATAGTAGGCGGTTTAGGTGGGTTAGGTGGATTAGGTGAATTAGGCGAAACACCAACTGAAGAAATTCCAGCAGGACCAACTCCTGAAGGAACGCCAGCCGCTGGAGAAACTGTCCCACCAGTCCCTGAAGCTCCCGCTCCAGAGGCTCCAGAAGCCCCAACTCCACCAACCGAAGAAACTCCTTTATTGATAGCTCCAGCGGGTAGAAGAGGCTATGATTGGGAAAAAGTTATGAACGATGAAGGTGAAACAACAACAAATAAATCTAAAGGTAAATGGTATAAGCCAGTTGTTTCAGATCGTAGAAAAAGTTCTGGTCCAAGAGTAAAAAACATGATGAGTGCTGGCGGAAGAATTGAAACTTCTACAAGAGGAGTATTCCCAGGTTATTCAGATATGAAAAAAACAGCTATTGGTTTGACAGAATCAAAAGAGAGCCTTTATTCAGAACTAGAAAAAAGATTCAATACAATAAATGCAGAAGTAAAGATTCTAACAGAAAAAGTTGAATCTAATGAAAAGGAATAAGTAATCACTATTTATATATTGAAATGGAGTTTGAAGAATGAAGTTCAAGCACAATAAAAGAAGAAATACTGCTTTTTTATATGAATCTCTTGTAAGAGAGCTTATAAAAAGTGTAGTTAGAAAGGATGATTCCAAAAAGCAAACTGCTGTTGAGATTCTAAAAACATTCTTTCACGCTGGTTCGCCTCTCGGCAAAGAACTAAAATTATATAAAGCTCTTTACGAGACAACTGGCTTATCTACATACGATGCCGAAAAACTTCTTCAAGAGGCTCAAAGAGCATACTTTGCTCATGGCTTTGTCAATTCTCAAGAAGTATATGATGAACAAAGTAAATTGATAGCAGCAGTAAATAAAAAATTATCACCATCAGTATTTTCTAACTTTGTTCCAAATTATAAAAACTTGGCTACACTTCAACAAATCTTTTCTGATACTATATCATTACCAACCAAGGTAATGTTAGAAAGAAAAGTAATTCAAGATTTATGCTCAGTAAAGACAATTGCAGAACATAAGGAAGAAAAGTCAAAAGTAAGCGATTTTATTATCAAGACCGCAGTAAAAAATTATAATAAAAAATACGAATCATTATTGGAAAATCAAAAGAAACTTATAACTAAATTTGCTGCTAAGAATGAAGAAAACGAAGCAGAACTACGCTTTTATATATCTGAAGAAATGATTCGAATCAAAGGAAATATAAACTCTTCTCTTGGTCTAAAAGAATTCAAAGAAGATAAAATTATGAAAAATAAAGCTGTTCAGGTTTTATCATTGATTGAGAGGATGATGAAATCTGATATAGGTGAAGAAGAAGTTGCTACTGTATTGAAACTCCAAGAACTCGAAAAGGAACTAACCTAATGGCAATAGAAATTGTTGTTGGCGACAAAGAAATAGAAGCAACTAAACTACCACCTGATTCTTTAGGTCTTTCTCCTATTCCAGAAACACCAGAGAATATCAAGATTATTTTGAAAGGTTTCTTTTTTACAATAAAACTAAACGCTAGAAAAACTATGGATGGAAATATTATAATTTATGATCATCCAACTATTGATATTGTAATAGTTCCATCTAAAAATAAAATTATTTCCATGCCTAAGAAGAATTATTATCACGATACATTCTCTGCTCAAAAGAGATATTCTGATTTTCTAGAGAATAGAGGCGCTATTGTTTTAGGTTCTACAAGAGGCGGAATAGTTTACAATTCTTTAGAATCATATTATCCTGTAAATGCAGATTTAGATGTTTTGCAAGTTATTCTACTTCTAACAAAAAAATTCCTAGAACAAGAACTAGAACAATATAGACCAGAAGAAGAATATCAAGAAGAAGTTGAGGAAATGTATGTAAATCCAGATGATGCTGACTCAACTGAATATGGCGAAGTACCACAAGCTAGAAAGAAAGGTTCTATCGATCCAAACTATAAGCCATATAATCTGTTATATAGGTTCTAATGTTACATCTATTATATTTTATTTTGGTTTGTTATGGAATAACCCAAATAATATGTTATGGAAAGATTTTCGATAGAATAAGACCATTACCAGACAGTTATAGTGGATTTGGCATATTATTTCATTGCTCTATGTGCATGGGATTTTATGTTGGTGCTTTCGTTTATATATTTTCCACTTTTAGCAAACTATTTACATTTGAGTTTACTTTTATAGATATGTTTTTTATGGCATGTCTAAGTTCTGGTACTAGTTATATTCTAGATAAAACAGTCGATGATAATGGCTGGAGGATAAATAAATGAATATAAGAAAACAAGGCGTCAATCTTTGGACGACAAAATGGATGAAGCGCCCTGCTACCAATTGCAAGGGAGGTTGCTGACTATGGATAGCAAAGTAAAGATTTCTGCTGCTCGCCTCAAAGAAATTATTCAAGAAGAAGTACATAAGTTTTATGGAATTGAAGAAGAAAAATTCCACGATAGCGTTCTTGAAGAAGAAGGTATGGAAGAAGCTCTAACACCAGAGGAGCAAGAAAAACAAAGAGTAGTAGGTGCCATTTCAGCTATGACACCACCGCAAGTATCCGCTATTGCAGCAAAATCAGGAATAAAGGTATAAAAATATGTCAGATAGATTTGTTCTTACAGAATTTCTAGAACTATCCAATGATTCTTCTCTTCTTACTGAACAAGAAAGAAAAGAGATGAATGAAAGTGGAGAGTATATTTTAGCTGGTGTAATGCAAAGAGCAGATGCTGAAAATGGCAATGGCAGAATCTATCCCCTTGATATTCTAGAAAGAGAAGTGGAAAATTATAAAAAACTAGTACGAGATAGTAGAGCATTAGGAGAATTAGATCATCCTGATTCACCCATTGTTGAGCTAAAAAATGCTTCTCATATCGTAACCTTTATAGAGATGAGAGGAAAAGACGTACTAGGCAAAATCAAAATTCTTGACACACCGGCAGGAAGAACCGCAAAAGAACTTCTAAGAGGTGGTGTAAAATTAGGAATTTCTTCTAGAGGTCTTGGTTCTACGAGACAACAAAGTGGTAAAACTGTTGTACAAGAAGATTTTCAATTAGTATGTTTTGATTTAGTTTCGGAGCCCTCAACAACAGGAGCTTTCATGTTGAAAGAAGGTATGCAGCCTAATGTTTTTACAAAAGCTGATAGAATCAACAGAATACTCAATAGTATTATAAAATAAAAAGATGAATAAACAAGACCTAAAAAAACTTATCAAACCTATTATCAAAGAATGCATCCACGAAGTTATTATTGAGGAAGGCGTTCTATCAAAAATGATAACGGAAGTTGCCCGAGGTCTACAAGTTGCACAACCCGTGCAACAACCTATTGTTGAGCAACAAAGAGAAAATCAATTTATAAAACAAAAATCTCAAGAAGCTAATCAAAAACTTATGGAACATAAAAAGAAGCTTATGGAAGCCGTTGGTAAAGGTGGATACAATGGTGTAAACATTTTTGAAAATGTTCAGCCAATGAGAGAAGATTCATCTTCTAGCAAAAGTTCTATTCCTAACCCAATTGATGTATTGGACCCAAATGGCACAGGCGGAATAAACATTAGCAATATTCCAGGTATGGGTAAATGGGGAAATATATTGAAAAAAATGGATGAACAAAAAGAATAATGTTCTATTTATTGAAATGAGGATTTTATGAAAAAGGCAAATGTAGAAGTTACTTTGGCAGAATGCAATGGTGATGTAAATCGCATGATCAAAAAGTTCATGAAAAAAGTAAAGAATGAAAAAATAATAGAGGATTATCGTAGAAAAGATTTTTATGAAAAACCCTCCATTGCCGCTGCAAGAAAGCGCAAAAGAAGAAAAAAAGTTATGCAAAAGTTGAATGCCCAAAGATCAACTCTAGAAATAAAGACGGAGAATAAACATGGCAGGTAGAGTATTTCAAAATGACACAGGCTTAGTAATGATGCAACCCGGCTTAGGAGCAGTTGGTTCTTATCAAATGGGAGGTATTCCTTTTCTTACTTCTAGTTTGACTGTTCCAGTCGAATCAGCCCAACCATTACAAATTCAATTTCCATATGTTACAAAGTTTGTAACAGTTGTAAATACAAACACTGGCACAGATGCACCTTTTAGATTTGGTTTTAGTGTATTAGGTACTTCCGGCTCTGGAACAAACTATTTTATACTCAATAATGGCGAATCTTATACTGGTGAATGGAGAATTGAGGATTTATATTTGATTTCCGATTCAGCAACACAATCTTCCGCATCAGTTATTGCTGGTATAACTCCCATTCCAAGAGGAATTCCTCCACTTGGCGCTGCATCAGGCAATAACTGGTCTGGTTCATCTGGAGTGGGATAATAAATGTTGAGAAGTGGATTTGGCAGAAAAGATGGTTCCCTATCGGCTAATACCTTTGGGAAGCTAACTATCACAGATAGAAGTGGTGGTTTTCTAAACCTTGTCAGATCTATTGCTGGTTCAGATCTTGCTTTTTGCTTAGACGCTTACAGCATAAAAGATATAGCAGTTGGCGGAAAAATAACCAATTGGTATGATTCGCTTGGTGTGCTTGATACAAGTTTTACTCAAGGAACAGAAGTCAATAAACCAGCATTTGGTTTATCCAGAGGTAAACCAATTGTTTTGTTCAGCGGCACAAATCGTTTGACAACCGCATCTACTCTTTCTACTCTAAATGGTATAAGAGATTACACTATGATTATTATGCATGATTATGCTGATGCTGCTGGTGCTACTCTAATCATGCTTGAATATTCACCAAACTATAGTGCCACTAACGCTTTTATTTATACCGTTGGTTCAGCCCCTAGAGCATTCGGTGCTGCTCAGTACAATACCAGTGTTGGTTACTGCGCTAATGGTCCAGATTCAACTTATTTTGATAGAACAAAGCCCGTAGTGGTTGGCACAGTAATGGATAGAAATAACCCAGGTGCCGGTTTCAATAAAAGCTCAACCCCATATACCAATGGTAGATTGGTTCCAATTGATGAACAAACTGTAGGCGTTCCCCCTACTGCAAACTCGATGAGAGATCCTTTGGCTAGTAACCTAAATATTAGTATCGGAGCCCGTGAAATTTCATCAAGTTTGCCGTATCAAGGTGGAATTGGTTC
>Ga0208644_1004799_pt1 | contig 10106 bp, 10 predicted proteins | sample VirMetDEL_Nov_18_FD_184517 | JGI IMG/M metagenome (GOLD analysis project Ga0208644, IMG submission 184517) | Aqueous microbial communities from the Delaware River and Bay under freshwater to marine salinity gradient to study organic matter... | ecosystem: Environmental > Aquatic > Marine >...
ACCCAAGATGCCATCAGTCGTGACGCCCACGACCTTCTGTAGTGCCTTGATCGCCGTGCGTGGGCCTGAGTGTACACCAAAGTCGATCATCAAGGCAGACAGCTTTGTGTTCAACTGGTCCAGCCCCGGTGATTCAACATACAAACGCCGGTAGATGTCCTTTGCCTCCGACGAGTGGAGCCGCTTTAGGTCGTCACACGTCACCGGATGGCCCCTGTGGGCCTCCAGTGCCGTCAGCGTGATGCCCCAATTGGTGCAGCCGCCTCGGTCCTGCGGATGGTCTATATACCCGCCCTCGCGCCTGAGAATGTCATCCAGAATGTCGTCAATACTCACTTGAACAGCTTCAGGAGTTCGACAATCCCCATGACCGCCGACGCTCCCACGGTGCCTCCCATAATCCCGGCGCGATTCGGACTGCGGTCTTCAAGGACCGCAATCCTGACCTCGCACTTTCCGATTCTACCATTGGCGTCCCGCTGCAACCTGACAAGTTCTGCGATGTCACGTCTCAGCGGCTCGATGTGCGCCAAGAACTCATCACGCGATAGTTCCGCCATCGTCCACCACCTCAGCCGCCACAGGAAGGCTCACATCCACACCAGTCGCCGCCGTCAACGTCGGCAGCATCTGTTCCACATACGCCGTGACCGACGCCACGATGGCCGGGTCATCGACCTCGATGGTCCGCAACGACAGACGCCCGAGGGTGTCGTCGATCAGTTCAATGGTGGCGGACATCCGCGCACCACTACCGTTGGCTGGAAAGCTCACTTCCCCACGAAGAAACTCTGCTCTAATCATTTGCTGCTCCTACTGAATTCGCGCCTTGAGCGCATTAATCTCTGCTTGCTGCTTCTGCACCACGGCCACGAGATACGCCGTCACGCGGTCATACGTCACGTAGTTGGGTGTGCCGGTTTCGCCGCCCTCGTCATAGGTCGCCAACAACGGCGCAATCTCCATCACTTCCTCTGCAATGAACCCGACATACCGCCGCTGGTCGTCGTCCGTCTTGCCGCGATAAGTTACTGGGCGCATCGCCATCACCGCCGACAGTGTATGGTCGGCGTCGAGTGTGTCGATGTCGTGCTTATAGCGCAGCGATGATGTTGAATACTCGACACGTGCCGTGCTAGTGTTGTAGTACATGTTTGCCGCTGATGCCGTCGTCGGAACAAGGCCAAGATATAACCCGTCGCTTTTTGCGATCACGGCGTCCGTCCCACCAGCATAGATACGCACGACATTGGCCGCAGTTTCTGCGATGTAGCTGTCGCCGCCCGAATCCAGAAACAGCTTTTTCCCGGCAATGACAAATGGACCGTCAGAATTAACGCCAAATATATTCACGCCTCCGGCGTAGAACGAAATGGCATTGGCTGAGCCTTCCGTCAGGTACGTGTCAGAGCCGCCGTCGAAATACAGTTTGCTGGTCGCGTTAATGGAGAGGTCGCCAGCTTCCGTCAGCGACATCAGGTCGGTTCCGCCGCTTCCACTGGCGTTTTTCCGAAAATAAAACGCCTCTCCAGTGGAGTTATTGTCTGAGTCGATCATGAAAATGTTCGAACCAGTCGCTTGCATCCACAAGTTTCCCGAGTATGACCCAGCAATATAGCCGCTGAACGTCGCCGCGCCAGCGGAGGAGATGGTCATGCGTGTGGTGTTGTTGGTTATAAACGCCAGATCACCCGTGGCCCCAGTGATCCCAAACTGCATCCCGGCTGTTGTGGCTGAGAGGATGTTGGTAAAGTCGGTGCCTGTGAACGCAAGCTCATTCGTGCCAGTCGCATTCGCAATACTGACTGGACCCGTGAACGCAGCCCCCGCCAAAAGAGCGACCGCGCCGCTGCTGGAGATGGCCGAGCCGCCGCCCCACGCCAGCGTGCCACCAAACACCGCCGCCGTGGACCCGGCAAACGTGCCCGACGACACCCCAGACGCCGGAATGCCGGTGAAGTTCGTTCCGGTCAAGGTCGGCGTGTTCGACCACGCCGGGGCCGAGCCGTTAGATGTCAACACGTAGCCGCTCGTGCCGATTGCCACGCGCCCCAACTGCGTCGAAGATGACGCATAGATCACGTCACCCGTCGCCTGGGAGGTTAACGCCACCGAGCCGCTACGCAGCGCAGTCAGGTTGTCCACGATGTCCGTGTTCCAGATCGTGGCCGTAATCAGTGTGCCTGTTGATTGTGTCGTCGGATTTGTCCATGCCATATCACATCACCTCACGAAGCGAACGCGAGCCGTGTATCCACGCCTAACGTCGAAAGTCCAAGCTCAAAGTAACCAGTCGTGTCAGCGGGAGCTAGACCCCACGTTACAGACACGATTCCCGGCGCCGCACATTGCAGCGACACGGATTGGATGTAGTACGAATCATCAATGCCAGTTACGGTTTCCTTGATGCGGACGCGATCGCCCACGTCACGCGCCACAATCTGCGTCTGCAATGCCGCCGTCTTCGGCATCACGCGCACGGAGGCCACGCTGCTCCGGTTGAAGTAGGCCAACTGCGTAGTCACGCCCAGTTCAGAATCGCCCACCGTGCCGAGCGACCATGGCGTCACCTCCTGCGGCTCGTAAATCTCCAGCAGGTACTGCGCGGCATCGGCACCCACACCTGGGTCGCTTTGGTACGGCATATCCAGCAAGGCATTCGCCTCGCCAAACTCAGCCGCCAGGGTTGCGTTCTCGGCTTCCGAGACCGTTGTCTCAAAGTCGTATAGCCCCTTGCCTCTGGCTTGAAGCTTCGTAATGTACGCCACCTGTCCAGCGTTATTGGTGATCGTCGCCCTGATGCCGTTGCCGCCGATGGCAAACACCCACGATAGCGATGCCGTCAAATCCACGCCGAGACCGTCAGCCTGACTGTTCGCCAGATAGTCCGTCGATGCGACCGGCGTCACCATGTCGATGCCACCGACACGGGAGGCACGATTGTCAGGATCTGTGTATGGCCCGAGCAGGGTGATGTCGGCACCAATAGGCACCTCAACCACCGACTGCAACCGATACAAAACAACCGACGTCGTATCGACCGTGCGCGGATGCGTTACGACCTGGACTCGCGTCAGCAGGTCATCGCGGTTCGTCGATGATTCCAGCCCGTGCATCGTATTGTCGAGCGTCGTGGCATCGCTGGTATTCGTGCGGTCAAACCTCGCCTCAAAGACTACAGTCCCGTCACCCTTCTGGTAACAGTAACCAAGCTCAGACAGCGTGACGCGGCTGATCTCTTGCAACACCGCATTCGGCCTGTCATCACGGGCTGTATCGAGCGCATAAGCGAACGTCGATCTGCCGGTCCCGATAGCCTCCGCCTCCGGTGCTCTGTGGACGTTGCCAATTAGCAGGTCGATGATCTCGTCGCTGCGCTTGTTGACCTGAGTCGCCAGACCAGAGACGGTTGACCGTGCGGCCTCATCAAACCAGTCCGCCGCCTCGACGGCCACGCGCCTCGACCCGTAGCGACCCGCTGACGGCGTAACGCCGATAATCGAGCCGACGAACTTCACATACCACGTATTGTCCGCCGGGTCTTGGAACTGCACCCGCACACGGATGCCAAGCACAAACCCGGCGCGAGTCAATCCGCCGCCAACCGAGTACAGGCCCACCGTCTGGGCGCTGTTCTGTTCGCTATTGTTCAGCACGAACCGGCAGGTGCCAGTACTAGCCGTTCTGTCCGCTGGTCCGCTGCCTTGGATGCCGTAGTCAATCGACAGGCCGGACAACACGTCCGCCGTGATGTCCGTCCATCCGGCGTCTCTGCCGGACAGTTCCAGTTCAACCTTTGGAATGACCGCCATTAGCCAGCCACCAGAATCGCGTCACGGACAGCCCGTGCAATCAATCGCGGCATCGCCACGAAGTCAGACCGCAGGGCGCTGAGTTCAGCCACGACATCGCCATTGCCGCCACCGACCGCATCCGCGAATTGCTGCGCTTGGGACTGCGGCACAACCGCCTCGTTGCCGTGGAGCATCGCCAACTTGCCAGCCCCGAAGTTCTGGAAGTACCGGCCCGTGACGCCCTTCGTGCCGGTGGCAAACTGCGGCAGTTCATCGCCCTCAGCATCACCGGGACGGCCCACGCGGAGGCGCACATCAATCTCACCTGGAAGATTCCCGAACTCACGCGCCACATTCTTGGCCGCGTCAACCAGCGGACCATTCAGTTTTTCCACTAACTTCTGAAGCGCATCGGTCAGGTCTTTGATTCTGTCAGCGATGACTTCCCACTGCGACTTGACGGCATCCCCGAACCGAATCTGTCCGAGGTCTGTCAACTTCTCGCCGTTCTCATCGACAAGCTGGCCGCTTTCAAGCAGCGACTGAATCAATGGCCGGAAGTTCTCCGGGATGGTCGTCCCGAACTTCAGCGATTGCAGCACCAGATCGTTGATCTCGTCGGCCATGCCCTCAAGAATCACGGTCGTGTCTGCACCGCCACGCCGCAGCGTATCGAACGCATCGTAAATCTCACGCGCACGATCCGTTAGTCGCTGCTGCTGGAAGGCCGGACCCAATCGGCTCAACTCGACGCCGAACGCTTTGGCGGCTGCTTCCATATCGCGGAAAGTCGGCTCTGACCTGGACCGCAGATCGGCCAGTTCAGATTCAATCCCGGCAATCTCTTCGCGCAGCTTCCGCGCCTCTTCCTCAGCCCGTGCGAACGCCTCTTGAATGGCTCTGATGGCGGCTTCTGCCTGGGCCTTGTTGTTCTTGCCCGTGCCTTGAGTTAGCTGCACCCAGAGGCGTTCACCCTCGGCCCCGAGCGCGTTCAGTTTTTCGCGCAGAGCATCGAACCCACCGAACGTGGACGCAAACTCCTTGACGGCATCGCGCCCTGCCGAACCAAACAGTTTGTTGAATAACCCGCTGAGCGCGGGTCCAATCATCGCGCCCAGTGCCGGAAGCGCAGACGCGATCATGCCGCCTAATTTATTCCCGAATACATTCTTCACTCCGGCAGCAAGAGATTTTCCGATGCCATTGTCGCTGACCAGGAATGATCCGATCGTTGAGCCAACCGCCTCAATGACACTACCGCCGCCCTGAATCGCACCCATGATGGCCTGCGGCAATTGCGTCCCCATCATTTCGCCAAAATTCTTGGCAAACGATGACGATATATCAGAGGCAGCTTTTTCTGCTTTTTGCTTGGCTTCTTCTACGTCCTTGGCACTAAACAACCCGCTAGCCTTCATTTGCTCATACGTGGCTTTGAGCGATGCTGCGATTGTTTTTTGCTGTTCAATAGTCATGACGCCAGCGCGGTTCATGCGCTCGACAATCGTATCTGCCGTGCCCTTCGCCATGCGCTCTTCAAAGTCGTAGCGCATTTCAATTTCTTTGACTATTGTTTTATAGAAGTAAGAATTAACCTCGTACTTTTCTCTAGCTGCCAGCAGTTCGGCTTGCTTTGCCTGTTCAATTTCCGCAAGTTGTCTGTCGAGGCCAGTCTTAGACATCAGCCTGATTGCATCTTCAGCGGATTTCGCGGCCTTGAATGTTTCAATCGATACTTTCACATGTTTATCAGCAATATCTGACAAACCTTTGGTAATTTGTTCTTGTGTCTTACGAAACTCTATCGCTCGTTCTAGTTCTCTCTTGGCGGAGATTTTTGCATTTTCAGATGCCTCTTTCTCCGCTTCAATTACTCGCTTGATTTGAATTTCATGTGCGCCTGTTGCTGCGACGATAGCGCCAATAGACACCTTGCGATTGTTCAGATCGAGAATCGCTGCCCTTGTAGACTCAGACAAGGCCATCTCGGACATGCGAACTTCTTCAAGAGCCTTGGCGTGTTTCTTTTGCTCGGTTTCCGTTTGTCTTACTGAGTCTAGATATTTTTGAATTGCTTTCTCTGAAATGCCGTGCGCCTTAGCAATCTCATCAACAGATACTTTCATGTCATAGGCAGCTCTGGCGCTTTTCTTTTGTTCCTCAGTTAAAGGAATCAATGATTCCTTACGCAGATGTGCAATGCCTTCATCGAACTTGCGAACGGTCTCCGATGCTTTCGGTATAATTTTTCCAGAATCATCAAGGGCCAAGTTAAGCCCAGATGCGGCGACTGTCGCATTAATTGACGCAACAGCAGCAGCCTGGGCTGCACGACCAAGCTCGGTCATATTCAACGAGGCATCTTTTGATATATCGATTTGCCGCTGTTGCGCTGCTTGGAACTCTTCCATGTCGTCGGAAGCAATTTTGAAACCGACGGCCAAGCTGGCCAGCCCAGCACCCAATGCCGCAACTGAACTAGATACTGCCAAGCTGGAACCAAATTGAGTCAGTAGTCCAATCAACTTGCCGGTTAACACTGGAGCCAGCAGGTTCAATGCCCCGCCAAGCGCCCCAACTGCAATGGTTGCAGCGCCAGCCGCTCCGGTCATTAATCCAATGGCAATCGTCGCCTTTTGAACTGATTCTGGCAACTCTCGGAACATGCCCATCAGTGCAGTTAATTGTTCGGCAACAATTGCACCAATCTCTTCTTTTACGTCATCGATACTGTTATTAAGCGAATCAACTTGGCCGCCAAATGTTTTTGCTGCTTCAGTTGCCTGGCCGCCCATCTTGTCCGCAATAGCATCGAATACCGCAGATGCACCTTGCGTCTTGAACGCTAGATCATCTACTTTGATTCCAGCCTTCTGGAGAGCCGACATGTTTCCCTCTAGTGCCTTTGAGAGCATCATTGTTGCAGAGGGAAGGTCTTTGCGAAGTGCTGACGCCAAGTCGGTGGCCGCAGTCATCGCACGTTTCATGTCTTGCGGCATGACATTGCCGACGGTGACTAGCAACGATTGCATTTCCGTCAGCAACTCGTCACCGTAAATGGTAGTCTTTTGGAATTGTGACGCTAATTCAGCATACCGCGCAGCCAGTTCAGGCGTATATGAACCCTGTGCGCGCAACGCCGTATCAAGTCGAACAGTTGCATTCTCCTGTTCGGTATATGATTTAGTCCATTCTGAGGCGATATTAACAACGCCGTCTATTGCTTGCTTGGCTGTATTTAGTGCTGTGAATAGACCAGTTAGGCGTGTGCCCAAGCTTTCGGTAGACTCTCCGGCTCTCTCAGTAGCATCACGAAGCTTGAGCATTTCGGGAGGCGCGGTGCCTCCGAGTCGCTGCATTTTTTCGATGGCTTCGCTGACGGTGCGATTAATCTTTGCGGCTTCTGTATCTGTGAGACGTGCTGCACCTCCAAGCTTGTCCACAGCATCGACCATGCTGACGGCTTCGCGCATGACCTTGCTTCCGTCAAACCGAGACACCATCCGTTCAAATGATGTCTCGGTCACTCCGGTAACTTGACGTAGCTGATCAAGGCTCCCATTGACTTGCTGGATGCCAGTGATCCATTTGCTGAAATCAGCTTGAAAACTCGCAGTAACGGCCATCAATGACCTCGCTCTTGCGACTCCTGCTCTAGCTGCTCGATTAGAATCTCAAGCACGTCCGCAGGTGTCTCTTCGAAATCACGCCAAGTCCATCGCATCAATCTACAGATGCGGAGTCCGGATTCGATGTATTGGCGTTCGGTTTTTTTGAGGACGACATCTCCTGCACATGCGCCTTGACGGCATCCTCGATCGCCTTGAAGCCTTCGACGTGAAGGTTATCCAGCGCCTCGCGGCTAAACGGCACTGGGTTTCCACTGGAATCGGTCAAGTTCCAATCGACGACATACGCAGCGACTTCCGTCAGTCCGAGCTTGTCCAGCCTGGGCGTAATTTTTCCGAAGCCATCTACGTCAACCGCTGCCGCCATCGCCATGCGCGATTCCTTGACTGTCAACTGCCGCTTGCAATCAATCCAAAAGTCATCAGGCAACTGTATCCGCTTCACTTCAGGGTCAACGAACCAAACCGGCTTTTTCTTTACTTTGCTCACGAGCGCCTCCTTATTGAGATAGACGCGGCCCCAAGTGCGCCGAGAGGGTGCCGTCGCCATGAATGTCCACCTTCACCACCGGGTAGACGAGACGTGAACGCCCGACCATTACCGACACGGTCAGGCCCTCACGGGTCATTCTGTACTTATCAAACGAAACGATCTTGCCGTCCAGTGTGGCCCCGTCCGGCAGCGTTTCGATGCGCCACGGGCCAAAGATCGCAGCCGTCATATACGACCACTTCACTTCACCCGTGACGCCTCGAATTTGCATCATCGATTACGACGTGCGGCTCACGCCACCGTTGAACTGCAACGTCCCGGAGATGGTCACCGCGCCGCCGATTGAGCTATCGACGCTGACCGCGGTCGGCCACACCGAACCCGACCAGTACTTCGCCACGCTGGTCCCGGCGGGGTACAGGTAGCACGCGACCGTTCCGCCGCTCTGATTCTGGTCGAAGGCGTCGAACGGCACGTCGGCATCATCAGCGAAGAACCCGCTGAACGAAGCCGTGGCGTTCTTGACGCCGAGCACAAACGAGGTCGAGCTGTCGCCGAGCGACGTTACATCTGCCGTGCTGGTGTCAATGTTAATGGTCCACTGAGTGAGGTTGACGACGTTTTCTGCTGCGCTACCATTGGCTGCGGCCAAGAGCATCGCCCCTGAGCGTCCGTGATACTTAGGCATTGTCTAGTACTCCATTGAATAATGTCCGCGACGACTTGAGACGAACGCGAGTGCCAGTGATCATCTTCGACTGCCGCGATGGCATTCTGGATGTTCTGTTCGCGCCGACCGGGATCGGCCAGCAGGTCGCGGATGACCCTGCCAGCCTCCTCCGGGCTGTGAAACGTCGGTACCGCAGACCCGAACTTGTCTACCACTTCAGGTCTGTAGTCCGACACCATGCACACGCCAGCAGCCGCCATTTCGTAGACCCTGGGATTCAGACTCTCTGCCGCGCACTCATTCTTCGGAGCGCGGAACAGGTTCAAGACAATACGCGCACGTTGTGCATAATCGCGCATCGTCTCATTCGGGATGATGCCACCTTTCAGATAGGCATCAAGCTTGCCCTTCGCACGGTTGATTGGCTCCCCATACAGCCGGAAGTCAATCCCTGACCAATCAATACGTGAGAGATATTCTACCCTTTCATCGAACAAACTGCCGCAGAAGAATACGTCACACTCCGCCGCCACCTGGGCCGGGGTATGGGTGCCTTTGCGCCACGCCGATGGCAGGTAGTTTGTATTAGGCTGCACCTGTCGGAAGGCATCCACTTGGGACCGCTCATGCGTCCATGCCCCATGACAGAGTGCCGCAATCCGCATCTCGGCAGCGATGTCATACGGCGTTTCCGTGCAGAGCAACCAGACGCGCAGGCCGGCACGTTTCATTAACTCAATACGTTCCGGCAGCATATACATTGCGGAGACAATCAGCACGTCTTGGCAGTTCTTCTCGATGGCCCGTTCGACGATGCCCTGCGATGCCTGATACAGCACATCCCCGGCAGTCGGCTTCGGCCACTTGCGCGTCTTGTCCTTCCGGCGCTGTTGCCGCCAAAGGTAATGCAAGAATCCGTGCGACCGCTCGATGCGGCCATCCAGACGCCACTCGCAGACAGAGACGCCCGAATCCTTGAGTCCCTCGACTAGCCCGACATGGACATCATGCGTGGCCCACGACGCGCCCGGGTGTACCACCAGCATTCTCATGTCGGGTCCACCATCACGTCATACAACCCGCCGCAGTGCTGGTAGCGGATGTCCAAGTTGTCAGCGCTGATTTCCACGTACTTGATACGCTCCGACCGCTCAATCAGCATCAGCGCATAGCCCGAGATTGACAGCGTGGCGTTCTGCAAGAGCGTCTCGATGCGATCTGCCGCCGCCGTGACGCTTGACGCGCTGTTGCTTCGTGCCACCGCTTTGACCATATAACTCAGTCTCTCGTAGCTTCGAGTCTTGCCGAGTTGGTAGTTGTCATCGTGATCCATCTGCTGCACGATGACAAACGGCTGCGATACGTTCTGCGGAGCGATATCACGATAGACGCCGCCTGGGGCCAGCGACGACAACGTCGCGTCATTGCTCAATACGGCAAAGATGGCGGTGTCAACAGCCCCGGTTGCCATTACAATCGCCCCTTCACATCAGCCCCGGTGATGCGCTCGACGGTAGTCA
>Ga0208644_1004800_pt1 | contig 10100 bp, 10 predicted proteins | sample VirMetDEL_Nov_18_FD_184517 | JGI IMG/M metagenome (GOLD analysis project Ga0208644, IMG submission 184517) | Aqueous microbial communities from the Delaware River and Bay under freshwater to marine salinity gradient to study organic matter... | ecosystem: Environmental > Aquatic > Marine >...
CTTTGCTCGAACGTAGATGTTATCAACTTTAGCGCTCAAAGGACCCGGGCGATAGATTGAAGTCAAGGTAGCCAAGTCCATGATCGACTCTGGCTTTGCCCGCTTGAAAAGCTTTTGAGCTCCAGCTTGAGTGCAATTGTGAACGACCATACCATTGGCCACAAAGTTATGATTGTCTTTGACTTCAATATCATATACTGGCTTGACGCCTACACTCTTCTTTGATAAAATTCGAGCCATTTTTACTCCTAATGAACCTATTCAAATCATTATCAAATAAAATCAATGAATTTACAAGCTTTCCACTGGAAGACTTCCTCCAACGAAAATATTTGTCTGTTTCGTCTGCATACCTTCCTTTTATTTCTACAAAAACATTCAGACTCGGAAGATAAAAGTCTATAATATATCCTTCGCCATTATCCAATTCAAACCTAATCGGTTCGTATTCGTACTCTATTCCATGACGTTCAAAAGCTTTGACGTATTTGATTTCTAATTGACTTCGAAACCATGTTTCATTGTGATATCCTCCGTTGCTATATGGCGTGTTTGGCCTAATTCTCTGTCTCGATCGATACGTTTGGCTTTCCCACATTTTCTTAGCTTCATTGCTTCTATCGGGTCTATAGTCGCTTCTTTCATAATCCTTAATTCTAGAGCAGCTTCGGCAATGCCAGGAATAAGATTTCTTTTTTTCGAAATCCATAGAGTTCTTGTATTTATCGCCGCATTTGACACATTCGATAGACACTTTTCTCTTAATAGCAATTGGATTATCATCGATATCGTAGGCTCTATAGTTTTCTTTGTCTATGCGTCCTAATTGTTTTTCTGACAATGCATTATGAGGCCGCCTGCCTATACGTGCACAATGCTTGCACTTGTATGGCGATTGCTTAATTTCCATTCTGGATGCACATGTTCGGAATGTTTTTTTGCATAATTCGCAAACAACTCCAAACTCTTCTTTTCGCCCAAGTTGCCTTCCATCAATAAAGACTTTCCACTTTTTTTCACTTTTGTCGATGCGCATAACATCCTCCTATGTAGGATAAATATGCACACATTACTGGAATACCCTAGCCTAGTTTCCTTCGACAACGTCGTCATCTTCATTTAGTTCACCGGCTTTGACCCATCCGCGATTTGACGTGAGAATTGGATGGTCTACGGTACAGCGAAGAATTCTATCATTATCAAATTCAATCTCCAGGACTTCCTTTTCTCCTTGGACAAAAAAGTTTAGAACTTCTTTGGATTCAAATTCTTCAGTTTTTTCATTGAATGATAGAACAAAATCTCCTGGCTCAACGTCTTCTAGATTTTTGGTTGTACCATTCGACATTGTAATTTCTGAATCTCCAGTGAGACACTGAAAAACTCCAGCCCAACGCCCATCGTGATAGACGTGCTCGTACACCTTTTGATCTTTTAGGTCCATGACCTTCGGATCCATGTGATCTAGATACCACTGCTTCACCTCAGCGAAGGTCGGATTAGGATTGCCTTCCTTTTTGAGAATCAGCTCAATAGTCTTCTGAATCATTCGAAGAGTCTCAAGGCCCAAAAGATCGAACTTGATCCAGCCAAAAGATTCCAAGTGCTTTGCAGTCATGCCTTCCACCCAAGGCGTTTGAGGTTCACCTTTGGCCAGAATAAGAGGCATTCTATCAGCAATGTTTTCAGATATGATAACACCGCCGGCATGTCGACCTAGGTTCTTGTTTTGCTTGAATAGTACATTGAGCGGCGAAACAATTTCTGGATGTGATTCCAAGAAAGTTGCTGTCTTCTTAGAGAATCGAAGTGCCTCATCCAAAGTTATGTCAAATCCACCTTCTTCGCCCGAAGATCTTCGGCCATTGGCGACATCTTTCTCCAATGTGGACAATGCAGCATTGACGTCTTGGAAAGGGATGCCATAAAATCGAGAAACATCTTTGATCAACGACTTAAGTTTGAAAGTGTTGTAGTTAGAAATTGGAATAACGTTATCGCCGCCAAATTCTTCACGCAACTTGTGAATCAAACCATCGCGATCTGAAACATCCGTATCAATGTCCGGACTCTCTGTTCTCATTGGATCTAGGAATCTCTCGAACAGCAAGCCATACTCAATTGGGTCGACGTTGGTAATTCCCAGAAGGTAATTCACTAGAGAACCAGCACCAGAACCACGGCCACAACCAACGATAAAACTTTCCCACGCAACATCAATAATCTTTTTCATTGTCAAGAAGTACTCAGAAAAGTTCTTCTCTTTGATGACTTTCAACTCGTGAATAGTTCTATCGACGTACTCTTTATTTGTATGCAAGCCTTTCTCAAGCAAGGCTTTTTTGCACATATCGACCAATGCACGATCAGCTGTTGTGCCTTTTGGAATCACGTAAGATGGCAACTTCATGCTTGTATCGGGAACAATGTCGCCAATCATGTCGTGGGCAATGTCATGCGTTCTTTCAATCGCTGCCGAAACAAGGGCATCATCGTAAAAACTCATGCCATCTGCTGTTTCAAGATAAGACTGCCAGACTTGATCTGCATTCTTTGGATAGAGTTCACACTTGAGTTCCTCGCGAGACTGAGGAATCTGAGAGGGGTCGAAGTCTCCGTGGTTAAGCCATCCAAGCTTCTTGTAGATCTCCCTCTCTTTCCAATGCTCGGGACGTGCATAGTGAGAATCACACGTTACAACTAGCTTGTCGCCCAAATTTTCTTGTTTAGCGAACTGCATAAGAGCTCGATTGACCAAGTGCTGGGCTGATAGTTTGTTGAATTGCAGCTCAAGAAAAACATTCTCAGCACCGACAGCATCAGCCAATTGCTCGTAAGTGTTGCCAATGCCTAACATGACCTTTTTTGCCAGAGAAGGATCATCAAGCAATTTGTAGTTTAGCTCATTGAATTCCACTTGCTGCAGATGTTTGAAGACTTCAGCTGAGAGTGGACCTCCCAAGCATGCGCTGGAAACCATCAAATGGCCTCCCTCAGCAGCTTCTTTAAGCATCTTGTAGTCAACTCGAGGAAAGCGATAGAAGCCTTCAAGATAGCCGCGGCTAATAAGGCCAAAAAGCCTTTGTAGACCAACGGAAGTTTTTGGCAACACTACCAAATGATGACGACGCTTGACAGGATCGAAAAACTTGCCAGACTTAGTTTCTTCTTCGTTCTCAACGGTTAGCGAAGCTTCCTCAGAAGAAACCTGGATGTCCGTGATCTCATCATCTCCGTCGGTTGTAATGTCAATATGGGTAGCAATTTTCTCTCGCTCTGCGCGCAGTTTTGCCACTGCATCTTTGTCTCCGCTTTTCGCTGCTTTGGAGATCTGGTAATCATATTGCCAAACATCTAAGTCAGGATGAACGTAAAGCTCAGCACCAGGAATAAATTTGAAATCAACGCCTTTACTCTTGAGTTTTTGATTGTATAGATACGCATGCGCAAAAGAGTTTGCATTGCCATGTTCCGTTAGAGCCCAAGCATTGAGTCCGTTTTCCAGACAAAAGTCTATGTGCTCTTGTGGATATCCTAGTCCATCGAAGACGCTGCCGACTCCGGTATGTGAGTGAAGACCGACAAATTTATTTGGCTTTTTCAATTTTTCCTCTTAGATCAGCAGGGATTGTTTGCATAGTACTCAATGAGCCTGAGTATTTCAATTGCTTCCCAGTCTTCGCAGTCTTTGTAAGAACGACCCATGCGAGCTTTGATCCTCTCGTATAAGTGAGCATATGGGTTTCTTTTTTTGAGATAAGGTTTAGGCGGCAATTTTCCTTCTAGAGCCTTGCCGCCAACTTTGACTGCTTCTTGAATTATTTCAGCAACTTCTGGACTTAGCGCCATGGCTACTGCTGAGTATTTTCTAGCTCTTGCTCCATTGCCAGCAAGTTGGCATTGAAGCTTTCTAGATAATCAGGATCTAGATCGATCTGATCATCTTCTGCTACAAAACGCATCATTCTCATGTTGTCAGTAATATCCGTACCAGAAAGCATTGCAAGCTGGAGGACTCGAACTAGTTGTGAAATAGAATTGTCAGACAAACGCATTATAATACTCCTTTTTGAAAATTCAAATAATATTTTATCTCGCAAGAGATGACTGTTCATTTTTGAACAGCAGGTACCCAATGTGTGGTTCTACCATCGTCTGTTTTTTCTCGAACCACTTCGTTTCCTTTTGGATCGTGGCTTTTGCCGTAAACCATAAATTGGAGCGTCGCTTCTCCAACATTGCCATCAGAATCTCTATAAGTTCGGATTGACGCTCCGCGTCCGTTATAAGCTTGACGCAAGACAATCTGGCAACACACGTTAAGTGCTTTTAGCTCTTCTGTCGAAAGAGATCCAACCAATCTATGAGGCGAAAGTTCAGCTCTGTAGAGTGCCTCTGCTTTGACGTAATTTCCAACGCCGCAAACAACAGACTGGTTCATAATTGCTTTAGCAACAGTCCAATGAGGTTTTTTGTCCAAAGCTTCAACGAATCTTTCGTTTGACACGTCTTCATTCAACAAATCAGGACCTAGACTATTCAGCTTATCAATAAAAGTTTTTTTGCCTTTGATGACTTTCATCGTGCCAAAGTTTCTAGCATCTACAAAAAATACTGGGTCTCCAGTGCTGAAATCAAATCTAACTCTAACGTGACTGTGATCCGGATCTTTGGTCCAAGTGCCTGACATGCCAAGCGTATTCAAAAGGAAAGTCTCATTTTCAAGAATCCAAAAAATCAACTTTCCTTTGACGCCAACTCCAACAACTCGAGTTGGCTCGAAAAGTTCCAGGCCAGGAAGAGGATTTTTAGTGTATCGGCCCGAAACCGGGACAATGCCCGTGCAAATTCGGGTTCCTACTTTCTTTGCCAAACCCTCACTAATGATTCTGCATTCTGCGCCTTCAGGCAATGTTTTCTCCTAACTTTCAGTCAAACATTGGTATTGTATTGTCAGATAAAAGAAAGTTCATTCTGTGGCGTTTTTGGCCATCTTCGTCGCTATCGGTAAAAGCGCCAGTTCCAAAAGCGACGCGTTTCAAATTTCTCTTCTTCGGCGCCAAAAGCTCGAGCCTCGCGCTCGAAAGGATTGTCACGGTAGGCTTGTTTGCGATCTTTTGTCAAGATCCAGCCTTTGAAATAATAGTAAGCGTAAGCAATCCACTGGCCAACAAACAACATTTCCCACTGTTGAATGTAGTGCGTCTTTTCGTGCCGGCGAGTAGAGTCGCTAATCTCTGCTTTTCCAAAGACAAGAAACCATATGTTGATCGCGTTGACTTCAAAACCATATAATTTAGAAAACAATTTGGTTACTTTGCTGTGCTCAAAAAACCAAGGCTCTCTTTTAGAAAGCCAAGACCTCAAAAATTCTTTTGCTTTATTCAATTTTACGTACCCCTTACGTCATCGGAAGTTTATTATATCAAAATTTATGAAAACTTACACATCATCAGGCTGACGATTTTTACTTCGCTCAATTTCAAATCCGTTAGGATATCTTTTTCGAAGCTTTTCTACATTCGTACACATTGAGACCATGAGTGGATTGTCTCTTTTGGGACTGCAATCTCCATAGATATTTTTCAAAACGTGGAGAATATCTCGAATAATGTCAGAAACATGATTGCAAACCCGAGCCTTGTCTAGATCGTGGCCATGGCCAAAAACCTTTTTTATGTGCTCGCTGACTTCTGCAGCGTTTTTTGCCATGCGGAACTTCTTATGAAAATTCGTATGGCAAGGATCTAAGCAATTGTCAGCAGTTCCAGCAGAATATCTTTCCCAATCTCCAAACTTGATTTCGAGAACATCCATAATTCTAGCTGCATACCAAAGGACGTCTCCAGATTCTTTCAAAGCATTCTCTGCTGCATCTAGCAAACAAAGACCAGAAGATCCGTCGTAAATTTTATCTACAGCATCTAAAAATTCAATAGTCTCGCCTATTAGGCCTAGAGCTAAAACTGTCAGATCATCGCAGCCAGTCGTTTCTCGAGTAATGGCTTGGTAATCGTTGTAAGAATACTTTTTCAACTTCTAACCCTCTTCAAGAGCACTTTGAGATCAGTTTCGTACATTTGATTCGGAGTTGTCTTTTTGGCTTTCTCTAATTCTGCAACTTTCTTTTGATACAGAGAAAAAAGTTCCTCAGCTCGTTCTTTCGTGAGAGAGTGAATTGCCATATTGAGCAAGTAGTTGTAGCTGCTGTCTTCTTTGTCAAACTGCATTTTTTCGAGATCAACTTCAATATCTTTTTTAGGGCGATTGTTGATCTTCAGTCGTCCAGCAAGAATCTCTTCAATAAATCTTCTTTTATTGGAAGAAATAGTCAAATCGCGTTCTAACCTCTGAATTGTTCGCTCTTTTCTAAGACCGTAGTATTCTAGTCTAAAGTTGACAAAATATTCCACCATTTCTTCCGGAGCTTCAAAGATCTTCAGAGCACCGTTTTCGTCAAGCGTTGTGTAGTTTTCTCCAACGCGTTCTTGCATTTTCAACAAAGTTTGCAGCTTATTTTTTTTCGTCAATTGAGAAAGAACAGCTCTTCTAAACTTCAGAACATAATGAGGTGTTTCTGCCGAGTGATCGTCGTAAGAAACTAGAGTTCCTTTTTGAATCAGGCTCTCGAGATGAGCTTCATATTTTTCGTACGTATAGCTAGGAGGTATTTCTGTTATTTCAACAGTTGTAGTATTTTTGACTTTATAGCTGCCGCTGATGACCCAAGACTTAGGAGCATCTGGGACTCTAGAAAAACTGCCGCTAAATCCATTGATCCATGGCTTGACTTCCGGACACTTTTTGCCTTTTAGAACTGAAAGGCATGCTTCTATCAAATCAGCTGGATGTCTGTTTAGAATGTTTGTTGCAAAGCCAACTGCGATCCCGCTGCCTCCGTTGAGTAGAACAGTTGGGATAATTGGCAAAAAGAACTTAGGCTCGATCTTTTCGCCCTCTTCTTCTTGCTCATCAACTAGATCAAAATCTTTGTACAACAGCCGAAAATTTTCGTTGAACTTCACGCCAACATAACGAGGAGCACCAGCCTCAGGAGACCTCAGGGAACCAAACTGACCAATCCCTTGAAAGATAGGCATGGAATTTTTGAATTCTTGTGCCATGCCTATAATTGTTGCATCTAAAGAGCCGTGGTGAAACATTGTCATCGATGCTGCAAGGCCACCGAGTTGGAAAACTTTCATCGGCTTTTCTTTGCCGGTTTTCCAAACCTGATTCGCAGTGTGTGCAATTTTTCTCTGTGATGGCTTGAATCCATCAATTAGCGACGGAATTGCACGATTTTCCACTGTGTAAAGCGCGTAGCTTCGGAGTTCATTGTCGAAAAAATTGCTTACTGTGCGCTCAGAAATGTTGCTCATCCTTGCTCTCCTAACATCTTTTTCTTACGAACATCAGCATTGCTTCCGAACCAATCTTCTAGTGATTGCTCCAAATCGTCTCCTGGTACTAAGGCAAACATCTTCGGATCTCTGATTATGTCTTTGTATTCCGGATCTTCTAGAGCTGCAAGACCTTTTTTATAAGAGACATCCCATCCTTTAGAAGATTTTGAATTTGACCATTTTTCAAATTCTTCGTTCGTATAGAACATTTTTCGATCTTTCTTTTTGGACGCAACGACCAGCGGAGTCATGACTCGATACAGCATTTTCTCTTCTAGGAGCTCTGGCCAATATCGGCCAAAGAAGTTGACCAACAATCCAGCAATAGAATCTCCATCAGGATCTGCGTCAGAGTAAATTAGGATCTTGCCATACCTCAAATCTTTTGGCTCTTCTCCCAATCTCAGGCCAATTGCATTCAATAGAGCTTGGACTTCTTTGTTTTGCACAACTTTTGTCGGCTTTAGGCCGGCAACGTTGAGAAATTTACCGCGAAGCGGAAAAGCTCCTTGAGTCATTGGATCTCGATACTTTCTAAAAGCACTAGAAGCAGAGTCTCCCTCAAATAGAGCCAGACTGCAATTCTCCCTTTTTCTGCCTTTTGCATCGATGAGCTTCAGGACTTTTTCTTTGTCCAGTTTTTTGTTGAGTTGACGCAAAGCCTTGCGTTCATCTGCTTTTTTCTTCTGTTGCGCCCAATCAAGAATTCTTTGAATCATCTCAGATTCACAGACAGATTTCAAAAACTTATCACTTAAGTCGTGTTTCGAGCCAAAATCTCTGACGTCAGTTATGAGTTTTTCTTTCGTCTGAGATGAGAACGAAGAATTGACAATGTCGGCGCTCACAAACACAAACATGTGATTCTTGATTTCTGATGGCCGCAGGTCAACTCTGTGTTTCTTCTTTAGTCTAGTTCGCACGGCATTGACAATTTGATTTGCCACATAATCTACGTGTGTACCGCCGTCAGAAGTTGCCACACCATTGACAAAAGAAGCGTGCTGTAAACTGCCATTAGACGTGCCTACTGCAATACGCCATCTCTCAGAGCCTTCAAAGATAACATCATCGACATAAAGTCGGCAGTAAGCAGAAAATGAAGGATAGCTGAATCTCTTGCTATTGAAATAGATCTTCAACGTAGGATTGCATGCCGTTATATCAATGCAACGCTTTTGCATCATCTGGACGTGGTCTGCATCCAATCCAGTAAGCCCAAACTGACCATAGTCAGGAAGATAACTTATCTCAGTGAATCCTTTGGCTCCCTTTTTTATTTTTACTTTAGGCTCGTCGCGGTCACGCATGTTATTGCGAAACACTTGTAAAAACTCTTTTTTGCCATCGCAAGTATTGATCGAAAACTCAACTGAGAAAATGTTGGTAAGTGTGGCTCCGACACCATTTGTGCCGGCAACAATTCGATCTTCTGAATCGTCAAAATTCGAGCCGGCCTTGAGATTAGAAAAAATCATCTCTGGCACCCATTCGTTGTGCTCAGTGTGCTTCACAACCGGTATGCCGCCGTTGTCTCGAATAGTAATTCTGCCAGTATTGATGTCAGCAGTCACGTCAATTCTATTGAGTTTGCCATGGCGCCGATGTTCGTCAGCTGCATTGGAAATAATCTCATCAAAAAGCTTGAGAAATCCCGGATTGTGCTTGACGCTTTGAACAGCAAATTTACCGGTATCTTCATCTAGAAGATGCACCTCGTCTTCTCGGGTCTTAGTCGACCCTATGTACATGCCAGGACGTTTTAAACAATGACTTATGTCATCTAGCTTTTTATACCGCTCTTCAATAGTTTTCTTAGTTTTTGCCATTACTGTTCCAAAGCCAAGAGTGATACTTGTTCAAAGCGTGATCTTGAGGATCTACTGCTTTCCAATCTCCGCGGCAGAAAATTCGCCATGCATCATTCGCATATTTGCCAATGCCGTGAAGCTCAATAGGCTCGAGCCATTCTTTTTGAACGTATTCTTCTGTAAAACGGCGCATAGCTTTAGGGCGGCGGTTATAGAACCCTAATGGCCTTAGAAGATCAGAAACATCTTCATGTTTTGATTTCAAGAAAGATTGAGGATCTGGCCATTTATCAAAAAATTGCCAGACCACTTTATCAACCTGTTTTCTCGTGGTTTGATTTAACATCAAACAAGACATCAAGATCTTCCATTCATCCGGCCACAAGGATTCTTGCAATAAACTGTGGGGAGATTTTGGCGGACACCACATGAAATACCTCCTATATCTAGAGATATTATAACATGCGGTGTATTTTCTTACACGTTTTTGACCATCATATCTTTTAGTTTCTTAAGATACGAAGTCTCTCCAACTGCTGGTTTGCCGTGAATGCCATACAAACAAGCAGCAACTGAAGACATCAGGGAATTGCCATCTTGAGGAGTGAAAGCGACTCCAACGACCCGGGTCGTATAGGAAGCGGGATGGAAAACTTCAACGGAAGGCAAACTCACAACTGACTGTGAATAAATTCTGCCGTAAAAGCCGTGATCTCTACCGAAAGAGAATATTTGATTTGCCGACGTTTTGTAAGACGTACAGACAAATTCGTCTTTCTCAAATCGCTTAATCACCTCTTCTCGGCTAACATGCTCTGGCAAAGTGATATTAAATCTAACAGCATGCATGTACTGCGTGTTGGTCTTTAGCGCACTAGAAAAG
>Ga0208644_1004802_pt1 | contig 10098 bp, 7 predicted proteins | sample VirMetDEL_Nov_18_FD_184517 | JGI IMG/M metagenome (GOLD analysis project Ga0208644, IMG submission 184517) | Aqueous microbial communities from the Delaware River and Bay under freshwater to marine salinity gradient to study organic matter... | ecosystem: Environmental > Aquatic > Marine >...
AGTTAAAGTTTCAACTGGCTGAGTAATATCAAGTCCAGCCCTCCCCAACGCTCCACCACCTCGAACTGCGGTTGATATGGCTGGGAACAGAGTGCTTCCCATCGCCGTCCTGAGAGCGATTTCGCCTGCGGTAACATCCTCGCCAAGAGATTCAACACCCGCTTGTGCGCCAGCTTGCAATCCGCCAGCAGTCGCTTCACGCCTAAGCTGCGCTCCCATCGTGGCTTGCTGGGGAACTCCAGTTTCGCTCGTCAACAACCGGCGGACTCCGGTTCCGGTTCCAGGCTTGGCAATGCTTGGAGTAGGGATAGCGGCGGCTCCAATTTGGAACGGACGCATCTTCTCAGGCTCAAGAGTCTGAGCCAAAAGCTCAGAACCAAGTCCGACCAAAGCTTCACCGGCAAGAGTTTGACCGCCAGGAGCAAAACCAGCGGCCAATGGCGCACCGTATCGCACCGCAGTTGCCGCAACCTTTCTTGCCCTTTTGCCTTCGTAGTCGGCCAAGAACTGGCGTTCCTTGTCGGTGAAATCTTCGTCTGCAAGAGGTTCGTAATTGCCAGAGACAAACTTCTGAAACTTACGCGCGCTATCCTTCCCTAAGTAGAAATCAGCTTGCTGAACGAGCGGATCTTGAGACTGAAATCGCTGCTGCTGGCCTACTTTTGCAGACTGCTGAACAGCTTGATTCAGCGCCTGCGGAGATGCGGCGTCTTCAAATTGAATCGAAGGACTAGCCTGCGGAGCAGGAGCAGGAACCTTGGCGGAAGACTCCTCTTCAAAAACAATGGGCATAGTTATTTCCTGTAGATTGCGTTTCTTCCGCCAACCGTGATTGGCGTTCCATCATCAAGATTTGCCGCCTCAGCTTCTTCAATGGTGTTGAATGAGCGTCTTTGTGGAGCTGTTTCCTCTTCAACCCCAAGAACCTCGTTCGCCTTTTTCTCAAGATCGTTCAGATAGCTGGAATACTGAGGATTATCAGCGATTCCCTGACTCCTAAGCTTGTCGATCCGATCCTTCATCGTCTTTGCCTGAAGGAGTTTGTAGGTGCGAACACGGTCAGCAAAACCTTGATCGGTCGGATTACCAATGTTCGAAGTGATGACTCCGATTTCAGTTTTGGTGAGCGCCTTGCCGCCACGTTTGAAAAGAGCGCCACTCTTCAGATTGCTGTAAACCTGATTAGCCTCTCGCTCCGCTCCAAATGTTCCAGCCATCTCACCAGCCTTGACCTTCATGTTGAACATGGGTCCGTACAGGTCTTGATCAAGATACGGCTCAAGCGGCTTGATTCCGTTCAAGACCGCTTCAGAAAACTCAAGTTCATCTAGGTCGAGCTTGGTCGGCTTAGCTCCAGCACCTTTAAGCGCCTTCTCCCGTTCGATGTCGGTCTTCTCCCTGAGAAGATCAACCCGCTCACCTTCAAGATCGAGCCTCTCCCTGTCCAAAGCTTTGCGATAATCCATTTTGGCGTTTTCAATCGCAACCTTGTCTTTGCCTTCTTGCTGGAGTCGAAGAAGGTTGTTTTTGGCAAGTTCAAGATTACCCCTGATTGAGGTCGTCTTCGCTTCGGTTTGAGCAAGTGCAGCCTCCCGTTCTTTTGCTGCAATCTTGTTTACAAGATCGTAGTCGATGTCTTGCTGGCCGGTTTGTGGGTTGAGCTTAAAAGCTCCGTATTTTGCCGCGATGTTGTATTGAGCTGCGCTCAAGGCGTCAGCCTTTGCTTCCGCCCTTCTTTTGGCCGCTATGAGTTCAGCGCGAGCGGAATACTTCTCCAAATTGTTGAGCATCCGATCTGCCTCAAGTCTGTACTGTTTAGACTTGAACGCTGGAATAACCGGAAATTTTGCCTTGTCTGTAGGATTATTAAGATAGTCTGCAACACCCTTGCTTAAGTCGGAAAAAGCCTTGAACTCTTCAACCTGAGCCTGCTGTTCTCCGATGGCGTCAGAGAGCGCGTTTTCACGAATCTTGTTCTGAAGCTCCATTCCTTGACGCTGAAGCAAAGACTCAGCCGTCTGTTGCTGGAATTGCTCCATCATCCGCTGCTGCGTCTGCGCGCGGTCGAACAGGTTTGCACCTAGCTGAAACGCTTGAAGAGATTGGTCGGCCATAAATCAGCGAATTCCAGGGTAGTAAGAAGAAGGGGGAACAGCGTACAGAGTCGCCGGAGACATTGGATTCGGATAGGCGGTTTCTCCGGTGCTGTAATCGACAGTCGTGCTTGAAACGCTCGGAGCGCCTCCCGGCGTGGTGCCGTAAGCCATAGGACTGTTAGCCATCATGGAATTGTACAGTCCATACTGCATCAGTGCGCCACCAGCGATGTTTCCGACATTTGTAAATGCACTCTGCGCCGCCTGTTGCATCGGCGACGGAGCGGCAGCAACCTGAGCGGCAGTCAAATCGCGTCCGTACTGAGCCGACTGCTGCTGCTGAATCGCACCGATCCGCTGGGCAGGAGTGATAAACATGCTGCTCACCGAGAACGGCTGAGCCATTCCGAATGCGCGCTGCTGCTGGATGAAATTCTGAGCTTGAGCAAGACCCTGATTCTGAAGCTGCAACGAAGTCAGTCCCAAGTCGCGCGCGGTAAGCGAACGGCCAAATCCAGAACCGGCACCGAATCCACCGGCAAGAGCGCGTCCAGCGGTCGAGCGTTGAACCTGGGCTGAAACCTCGGGCGAAAGCTCACCGGATAGAGCAGCGCCGATATTCTTGCTGGCCTGCTGCACGATCTGGTCATAACCAGGAATCGCACGACGAAGCTGGGTTTCAAGCAATGACTGTTCGGCTGCGGTCGTCTTCTCGGCCAGCTTCGTGGCAGGTTCAAGCGCGGCAATGTTTTGCCGGATAGCGTTGGTCTGCTCCTGCTCGAAGTTAATCGGCTTCAGCTCAGGCACCTTCGGCTTCTTGCCACCAAACAGCCCACCCAAAAGACTGCCACCCGCAGAAATTGCGGCGCTTCCTAAAAGTGCGGCTCCGAGTCCTATTGGCATAAATTATCCTTTATCAAAACCACTGTGAAAACCCACCGCCATTCAACCCGACTCCGACCATTCGGATCGTGTGAACTGCATCGCCCAAATACTGCATCGTCTGCTCCTGCACAGCTTGAACAGCTTTGGCTTCGTAGGCCACTGCTTCCTGAATCAAATCGTTCTCTTCCTTCCGAATCGCCATGACCATCAGTTTGATGGCGTCAGGACACGGAGGAATGAGGTAGTCATTCACGCTTGTCGCGTTGATGTGACGCATCTTCGCCATCACCGTCACCGGCTTATCCGCCTCGTTGTTGCAACGATCCGCGAGGTAGCTGCGACGATACTGCGGCAGAGTTTCATCAGGGTCGTAAACTGCCAGATCCGTCTCCAGCGTGGTCGTTGCGTCGTACTCGTACAGACGACTTACCGTGTTCGTGGCTTCGCGGATGACGCCAGTCAGTTCGGTGAATTTCTTGGTAGACTGAACGTACGGCAAAGCGAGCGTCAGCTTCTCGCCGTCGATCCAGACTCCACCGCTCTGGGTTCGAATCCACTGACCGTTCTGATCGACGCCCTGCAAGGTGATGGTCTTGCCGACATCCGAAGCGTCGCCAGGGTAGACTCGAAGATAGCTGTTAGTACCGCCAGACATGTCGCGGTAAGAAACCACAGTGCCACGGTCAATAAGCTGCTTGCCGATGCACACTTGGTTTCCATTGAGAAGGCCATATCCGGTTTCCTGAAACTCGAACCACTGGTTTCGAACGGTTCCGACTCCGCAGCAATCGGCGACAGCCTCAATCGTCTCGATCTGACGCGGCCAAGTGATGCAGCCACCGACCGTGTGAATCGTGAAACGTCCGTAAGCACCAGCCCACAGACCTTTGTGAAGCAGTCGGCGGCAAGCCTGATTGATGTAGTCGTAAACGCGCGCGTCATCGACGCAAACGCCGATAGCCCGAGCAATCGTTGACCTGATATCTTGGACGATCAGCTTCATTTGGTGTAATAGACTCGGCCAGTTCGCTTGATGAAGTAAACACCGTAGAACGGCGGGAGATTGTTATGCGCCGCGTCGCCGCCGGACGAAGTGGTCGGCAACAGGTTGGCCACACCTTCCGAGCGGTTCGTCGCGCTGAACACACCGCTGTCAGCGGTTCCGCGCTGAACCAGATTGATGTACTGGTCGAGAATCTGATGCGTGTGCGACGGCATTTCGGCGGTAACAAGCGTGTGTTTGTCCTCACCGGCAATGGCCGTCGATGTGGTCGTTCCGTTGACACTAACAACCCCGCTCGCCGCAAACGTGCCAGCGCCGACCGGGAATCGAGCTTCGAAATTCGTATCGATAGCCCACATCGAACCGGCGTAAGGATTGCCAGAGTAAACCGTTCCATCGCCACCATCGTAAGAGAGGACATCGGCACTCGTTCCGACAAAGATACGACGCTCACTACTACCTGCGGCAACGGGATTTTGTCTCGACCAATATCCACCCTGAAAGACCCACCAGTTACCGTTGTTATCGAGCCACGGATAGACCTGATTGTTCAGCGTCGGAGTCGTCGGACCGTAGTTGAAGAACGAGTTTCCAATCGAGCTGTTGAAGTTCGCCTGAGTGTTGCTGATGACATCGTTGGCCAACTGCTGGTAATTGGTCGGGCAATATCCGACCGGCAAGCTCGGCGGAGTCAGTGTGATGAGAGTAAGATTTGGCATATCTTTGTTATGCGAGAGGATTAACCGATTCCGAGGTGTAGGTCAGCGGATTGATATCGCAGACATCAAGCGGAGTGCAGGCCGGATACACCGTCCGGCACTCACCAACACTCGGTTCCTGAACGTCGTAAGCGTGAACGCGAATGCTCTTAATCCGGCAATACCCGATGATGTTCAGCATTACCTGAACCTCGTAGAGATTCCGGGCCGGGGTGCTGATCGTCTCATTGCACGGCGCATCCGAAGGAGTCGGAAAACGCATCTTCGGGCGATACTGCGGTTTGAAGTTGGTCAGCGGACACAGGTCCAAGCACTGCGTCGTCGTCGCGCATTCGGAGAAGTCGATCCACTCGATCCAGCCAGGATACTGATCAGGCCGATAGGTGACGTTGAACGAAACATCACCCTCAAGCTGATCGATGAACAAGTCGCCGGAATCGAGCCGCTTCAGGCCGAAAGGAACTTCGAAGTTGTAGGCGCGAGTCTGCACCATCCATTCGATTTCCTTCTTACCGTCCGTGATGTTGTTATCGAACTTGTCGCCCTTCGTAATCTCCCAGATTTGAATCGTGTCGTCCGATCCGCGAGCGATTGAGAAGCACCTGTCGCCGTAAGCGTTCTCAGTCTTGACGAGCTGCAAGACATTCAAACCTGTCCAGATTCCAGCCCAAGCCGGAGGGAACTTCTTCCGCAGCGACGTAATCAGGTCGAAATCCAAGACCATCAGCGCCTTGTGAATGACGCCCTCAGCGTTGTACCGAGGTTGGCCGGTCATCAGCAGACGATTGTCGAACACGACCGCAGAACTGGCCCACAGCAGATTCGTCTGATCGTTCTCGGCAATGTTCAGAATCTCGTTGCTGATGGGTGTATTTCCCCAGTCATTGAACGAGCGACGAGCGATGATGAACGAACGAACACCATCGACAGCGCGGTAGAAGACATCGCCATTGACCGTGATGGCCGACCGAGAACCAAGCGCACCGCTAGTCAGCAAGCTGATAGCCTGAATCGGATAGTTCAGGTTCTTCCAGACATCACGATCAACAGGCGCTTGAACCGAGAAGACGTAACGAGGCGTGAAGACTAGAAGCGGCCCTTGCCCAAGCGACGTATCTGGATTCCCTGGTACGGCCATTGCAGTGATGCCTCCTGAATCCGACGGAACCGCAAAGTCACCGCCTTCATTAAGGAAGGTGTTCTCGGTTTCTTTGAGAACACTGGCTCGCGTTCCGTCTCCATAAACGATGTCAGTCGCACGGAATGAGAATCCATTCGGAAGCGCGTACCAGATGCGGCCATTGACGTAGGCCATCATTCTGCCGCACTTGATTTCGTCATCCGTCGCACGGCGCAGATTCGTTCCGTTGAAGATCAGCGGCTTGCTGAATCCATCCTGAATGACGACGAAGTTCTCGGCCTGAACCATCCATCCATCGAGCAGGTTCGACGGGTTCTCCAGATCCGGTGAAACCGTCAGATTCTGAGCCTTGTTCTGCTCCGTGTCGTACAACCAGACGTTACCGCTGATCAGCATCAGTATGAACGTACGCCCATCATCGGCGATGTAGGGCAGCGCACACTGGAACGTGCCGGTCAGCGACTGAGGTCCGTAGCACTCTTCCGACCAACCGTCAGCCGTTACATTCGTCTGGTCAGCGGTAATCTGATCGTTGTCAGCCGTGATGGTGACGCACAGATCGTAATCTTTCTGAACGAAACCGGGACGAGGAGAGACGTAGCTCTGCCGGAAGCTGGCATTGACCGCGAACGCCACCTGATTCTTGTCCACTTCCGACGGCATCACGCCGGAATCAATGCCACCCTCAAAGGTGACAGATCCGTCCGTGTACCTCCGTGGTGCGCGTTCGCTCATGGTTTAGGCCTGAATCCGCTGAACAGAGAACGAGGAGCCGGTTTGGACGTTGACTCCAAATCCAGAAGTCTGGATCAGGATGTCGTAGTAGTCGCCAACCGACGAAGCCTGATCGATGTAAGAGAATGAGACTGGAACCAAACTTTGAGGAGATGCGTTGGTAGCATTGAACTCAAGAGTCTGGTAAATGTTCGAGCCGTTTTTACGCAGGAAAACAATGACACTCGCAACGCCAGCACTTCCTAGCAGATTGAACGTAGCGTCGATTTTGTAATACCCGGTATTAGGCACAACAAATCGTCCGGTTGCTGCGGTAAATCCAGAGGAAGGATCGAGCGTAGCCCATGAACCAGCGGGAAAATCACCAAGACTGAACGGATTCTTGGTCGTTGCAGATGCAATCAGGTTGGTTCCGGTCAACCTCCGCGTAAACGTGACGTAGCTGAACGGAACAATCGACGGAGCCGACAGCGTGATGTTTCCAGCACTGTTCGTAACGACAATCGGAAGCGTTCCGACAATCTCCTTCTGGAGATAGGTCGAACCATCGCCCACCGGAATCTTGTTCAACGGAGCAGTCGTCAGGTTCGTGCCGCCCTGAGCAATCGGAACTGTGCCGGTGACATCAGCAATCGGAATCGTGGAAACCGTCGAAACAGCACCAAAACCGCTCGATCCTTGAGTCTTGAGGTAGCCAGCAGAAAGGGAATTAAGAGCCGTAGCACTCGGAATAGAAGCGTCTGGAGTACGGACAATGTATGTTCCAGCAGCCGAAGCGCCGCCAGATGCACCCGTAGCGCCAGTCGCCCCAATCGCACCGGCAAGCGTGATGAGCGATCCAGTCGGAATCAGCGTAGTCGGAACAGCATTGGCAATTCCCAGGACGCCAGCAGCGGGGTTTTGCAGCGTCAGGCGCAGTCCATCAACCGACGTAACCTGCATGTACCCAAGACCCTGAACCGATACGAAGAACTGGCCAGCGACTGATTCGGGCAGGAAATCGGTGTTATCGACGTAAACGTAGACGCTCGAACCAAGCGCAGGAACGAAGAAAGGCGCGGTCGTGTAGGTGAACGAATTGATTCCGTTCGTGCCATTCGTGCCGTTGGTTCCAGCCGGACCTTGAGGGCCGGGGATATTCACGACAACCGGCTCGGAGTCGCAAGGCTGGCAACAGCCGGATGAAGAAACAAGTTGCGACGGCATATTTTTCCTTTGCCAGACGGTCAAGTCCAGAGTGAACTATTGCAAGGCCAAACTATGGCAGAGCAAGCGTCCGAGCATCCACTGATTCAGCATAAGTACGGGATACGTTCACCCGTCAAGATTCCAGACCTAGAACTGGAACTTTACGCATTCCGAAATCGACTCCAGCCAAACGAGGGTGGTTTAGGCACTTTTGAGCATTTTCAGAACGCCACAAAGATGCTCTGGCCGAAGTTGAGTTGGAATCCGTGGCTAGAAGCTCAGGTCGAAAGTCTCTGCGAACACGATTATGTCGGCTGGGCTGGCTGCGGCGCATCCGGCAAGACGTTCGGAGCGACTCTTTTCGCTACCGTCTGGTGGTTGGCCAATCCTTCCAAGTCCACCGTTGTCCTGACCTCGACGACCGCGAAGATGATCCGTAAGCGTATGTGGGCCAATCTTCAGGATCTGGTCCGTAAGTCGCGTGGGTTTCCCGGCAACATGGTCGATTCCAAGATGGCGCTTCAGGCCATTAAAGGCGACGACCGGCACTCGATATCGGCCATTGCTGTCGCGGAAGGCAATACGGCGAAGGCTGTGGCCAACATCCAGGGTATCCACGCCGAGCGGGTGATGGTCATCATCGACGAAGCGACTGACACGCCCGAAGCGGCTTTCGAGGCTTGCACGAACCTTTCCAAGGGTTGCCGTGAGTTCAAGATGCTGGTCATCGGAAACCCGGCCTCGAAGTACGATCCGCACGGTCGATTCTGCACACCGGCAAAGGGTTGGCGCAGTGTAACGATTGAAGATCAGCATTGGCTGACAGAACGCGGCATGTGCCGACGGTTCGACGGCATGAAGTCGCCGAACATCAGCGAAGGGCGAACGAAGTATCCATACCTCATAACGAATGATCAGGTTTTATCCGCTATGCGACATGAGGGCGAACAAAGCCCTACGTTCTGGAAATACACACGCGGATTCTGGGCGCCAGACGGTATGGTCAAGACGGTGCTGTCCGAATCACTGATCGAGACGCATACACCTACAAGAAAGTTAACGTTTACGACCAATGTCGAGCAGGTGGCAGCTCTCGATCCTGGTTTCGGCGGCGACAGGTGTATCCTTCGCTTTGCCAAGGTTGGCACCGCAAATGACAAGCTGAGCATACTCTTTGGCGATGTCGTTCAAATCTCTCCAAATGCCGCGCTGACCGAGCCGGTTCATTACCAGATTGCAAATCGGGTCAAAGAGGAGTGCATCAAGCGAAGCATACCGCCTGACAAGTTCGCTCTGGATTCAAGCGGTGAGGGTGGAGGTTTGGCTGACATTCTGACCCGCGAATGGGGTGTTGTTCACCGCGTCGAGTTCGGCGGCTCGCCGTCAACCATTCCGGTCAGCGACGAGGATAGTCGGCCATGCAATGAGGCGTACGACCGGAAGGTGACGGAACTTTGGTTCTCGATGCGTAAATGGGTCATCGAGGAGCGTGTCGGAGGCGTGGACATCGAGACGTTGCAGGAGTTCTGCTCGCGCATGTTCGATGATTCCAAGCGGAAGATATCGGTCGAATCCAAGACCGTGATGAAGCAGCGCACCGGAAAATCGCCTGACTTAGCCGACGCTGCTGTAGTCTTGCTTGATCTAGTCCGCAAAACCGCTGTTCTTGAACCGCGAGCTACCAAGATGGATAAAGTCTGGGAAAAGCTCGTTCGAGACGCTGATTCGATCTATTACGACGACTTATGAGCGCAAAGACGGGTTACAAAGTCCTGAACGAACACATGGTTATCCCCGGCGGATGGCATTACCGCGTCCCAGAGACTGGCATTGAAATCATGGGCGGATCATGGCCGCAGCTCCATGAGTTCGTTCGTAACCATTACACGGCCAACGCGATACCCATCCCGCCCAATCTTGACACATTAATCACCGAGTATGCGTGTCGTAACGGGGCTGACTGCATGTTCAATGAGGTGGAGATTCCAAAGCCTGAAGGCCGCAAATCGCTCCAGATTGGCGATGTTATTCGGTTCAGCATGAGTTTGCTTCATGGGCTGACCGTTGGCGGAGGCAAGGTGAGCCAAGCGGAGGCGACGCGCAGGGCGTCAATTTGCTCGACCTGCATGTACAACCGTAAACCGCTCGGATGCACCGGCTGCAACGCTCGGGTGCTGAAAGAAGCGGTAAAAACTTTTTCTCAACACGGCAGCACACCTCTGGACGAATCGCTGCAAAGCTGCGAATTTTGCGGTTGCTTTATCAGGAGCATGGTGTGGTTTCCCATTGAAACGCTCCATAAATTTACAGACGCTACAGAGAACAAAAACC
>Ga0208644_1004804_pt1 | contig 10094 bp, 15 predicted proteins | sample VirMetDEL_Nov_18_FD_184517 | JGI IMG/M metagenome (GOLD analysis project Ga0208644, IMG submission 184517) | Aqueous microbial communities from the Delaware River and Bay under freshwater to marine salinity gradient to study organic matter... | ecosystem: Environmental > Aquatic > Marine >...
AAGATGAAATTTCAGTTGTAAAAGATGAACTTGAAACTAAAAAGAATTTCTCCAAATATATGTTTGGTATGATTAGTCCTAATGTGATTATCAAAAAACCAACGAAATCCTTTCCTTATTATCGTGGTCGTATTTGGTGGAATATGGGTTTCAATGCCAACATAAGAACTTTTAACACCAAAGGAAAAAGAATAGATATTCATATATGTTCTGTTAAACAAAAGAATAAAAATCGTTGGACTTATGACGATTTAAGAAAAATCTGTATTGATAAATTTAGAGAAAAAATAATTAAACAAGATTTTGGCACATTAGAAAAGTAATCTATTTACCTCTACTCTTTAACCAAGATTTAACATTTTGAGATGATAATTCCTCATACCATAATGTATCAGTTTGTAGTTTGTTGTCTTGTTGTAATTTTTCATATCGTTTGACTGCTTTATTTCTCCACCATTTTAACAACACATCTAAATCACATTTGATATTCGGTAATAAATCATTAGAAGAAATTTCATCTCGTAAAAATTTGTTAGTGTTCTCATACAACTCCATAAAATAAACACCTTTGGATTGTTCGTTTTTATAGTTGGATTTATTGATACTCAACTTATCATACAACAACATCAGTTTCTTTTGTAATGGACTTGATTTCTGTTGGGCTTCATCAAACTCTTTTCTATGGTGTTCTTTTAACCAATCGTTCCAATATTCCATTTCACTTTTATTTGGTTTAATAAGGATTTGTCCTTTACTACTACCAACTTTTTTCCAACAAGGGATATTATTGTATTGTGAAAAACTACCAAATAAACTTGTTGTGGTTATTCCAACGAGTTCATCTCCATATTTTGATTTGTAATCTGTTTGTATTCGTTGGTGTGATAACATTATAGACAACAACTTTCCACCAAGAAAATTATATCCAAATGGTTGTGTTGGAACAATCGTTTGTGCTACTAAAATATTATTGAGTTTTCCTTGTTCGTATTTGTTTTCATTATTCCATTTTATATAATCATCTCTCGGTGGTAATGATGTAAAATCACTACCAAGATTTATTATCCCTAATATCTTTTTAGATTTCCTATCTTTGACGAAATATTTTAATGAACGACCAAGATTTTGAAACCAATTAAAATTGGAAATCAACACTCTCATTATCTCCCAATCCTCTAAATTATTTTTATCAACTAATGATAATGTTGGTTCAAGTTCGTCTAATTCGTTGAGTGTTTGTAAGGGGTTTTCTATATCTTGGAACTGATAAATGGAATTAAAAACCTCTTTCAGTTTTGGCTTGGAATAATTCTTGTTTTGTATTTCTTCTAACTTTTGATAAATCACAATCTCTTGTGCGTCTAATGATTTGAGAAAATCTAAATGGTCTATCAGTTCTTCTCGTTTGTCGTCAAATTTATCGTTTTTTTTTACTTTGATTTCTAATTGACTATATGGGTGTGTATTGTTGAGAACATCAATCAGTATTTCATTTGTGATTTCATTACCTCGTAGAAATTTCTTTAATTGAGTTTTCTTTTTTTCATCATCAGTTTGTCGTTTCCTATTATGAATATATTTCTCTTGGACTATCTTATATGCTTGTGGAACTGATAATTCATTATTGGATACTTTTTCTAATAAGGTTGGTTCGTAATTACCAATAGATTTGATTTGTTTGAGTTTGGATAATCCAACGCCTGTTTTATTGACGAATTCCATATAGATATTATGTCTTTTATCTCCTTTAAGGTCATTTCTTCTACCTTGTCCGCCTAATGTCTTTTTGTATTCTTTTTCTAATATTTGGAACTCGTTATATATGTCTTGTGGTGTCTTTTGTCGTTGAGTGTTGTATTCAATCAAGGCGATTATTTCATTTTCATATTCCTCAATTCTAACATTACACTTTTCCCACTTTAATTGAGTTATTGCGTAAAATCTTCTATGCCCACTTATTATTTGATAGTCCTTATTTACAACTATCGGTTCTAATTGTCCGTTGGTTTCTAATGATTGTTTTAATTGTGTTAAATCTGTTTGAGAATAGATTTCGTCATTTATAGGATTAGGTTTCAGTTTAGAACAATTCACTCGTTCTATATATTTGATTTTTGATTTTTTCATAACTTTTGTTTAGTCCAACCAAAAGTTAGTTTATTTTCCTATGAAAAAAAACTTTTCCAAAATAAGAATAAATTTTTTTCATAGTTTTATCTTCCTTTGTGATATTTATTTATACGAAACAACATCTCCTTGTTTTTTCAATCATTACTACAATTTCATTGCAACACCACAAAGACCCATTTTTATAGTGGGTCTTTTTGTTTTATTTCAGTAAAAAGTGTGGTATTTGAGAACTGATATACCACACCTAAAATTGTGATTTGTCGTCATAGAATTATGAAAAAATAGATGATTTTTTAGATGATTGAACTAACTTTCGTTTCGTTCAATTATATGTTTTTTTCGTAATGGTTTATACTTACCTAACTGAATTCCAATCTCTCTAACCATATCTTTTTGGAAATCTACATTTTCCTCTTTATAGAATTTTAACATAGTAGTAAGAGAGTGTCTTGTAATTTGGCTAATCAACATAGGGTCAGTTCGTAATTTGATATGATGATTGATAAAATAGTGTCTTAAATCGTGTGTAGTTTCTACTCCGTATTTATCCCAACCATTTTTACCAATCATTATCTCTTTGAAATTGTTATTGTATTGTGAGTAAGAATAATGTTTATCATTTCTTTTATATGCGGTGAATAAGAAAGGACTATCTCCAAATAAAGTCATACATACATCAGTTAAATGTGTATCATAATAATCTTGTTTTCCATTATTACCACTCGGTTTTCCTTTCCAATCAATTGGTTTATTCCAAGTTCTTATTTTTAGTTGTTGTAAATCACTTGTTGGAAGAACTGAACTTTTACCTTTCCAATCAATTTCAATAATCCAATCGTTTCCTTGTTTATGCCAGAAAGTTCCACTTTGATTTGGTTGAGTTATGTATTTATCATAATCTTCAACTGAACGAAAACTTGTAAGAATTTCTCCAACTCTAAATCCTAACACTAATTGATATAATGAAACAAAATAAACCACCCTACTACCAACTTGATTTTTAGGTTGATTGATAAACTCTCGTGGTATTTCTCCGTGTTTGTTGTATTCAGTCCATATATCTCTAATATTGTCTATACAATCAGTAATCATTTTTTCATAACCCTCTTTACTGAAATAATCTCGGTTTATGCGTCTTAAACGAGATTGTCTATCGTTTTGTTTTGTATAGATTAAACCATATCTTCTATAAACCATTTTCAGCCAATCTTGTGTTATTGGTTGATTTTTTACAAATCCACCACCAAAAGAACTATCACTCAACCATAGATGAAAAGTTTTAACATTTTTGATATAAGTTCTAATAGTTGAGATTGATAATTTTGGTTCTTGTTCTTTTAACCAACCAACATAATTCAATAATTCTTTTCTATAATTTTCTTCATTTTTAACAAAACCTAATTTGAAAGTATCTTCAAGTGTTTCTAACCAACTCTTAAATTTTTTTATACTATTGATATGTTGTAAGATTGTTTGATTGGCAAACATAGTATCTTCAACATCATCTAATCTTCTTTGACTTGCTTGAATAAATAATCCAACATAGTATTGTAGTTTTCTATTGTCGTTATTTTCAAGTATAAATCCCTCGTTAAATCTTTCTATCAGTTTATTGAGTGCTTGTTGAAAACTTGTATTTCCTGTTTTCAAGTCAATCCCCTCAAAACAACTACCTAAATATCTATCAACTCGTTTTCCATTTTCATCTCTACGACTACAATACCAAAAATCTCTATTTTTGATTGTTCTTATTTGAAACGAGTATCTTGGAATAGTTGGATTGGTCTTAAAAAAGAACTCTTTATATTCTTCTGTATAACCATATTTAGTTCCTAATTGATTGATTTTAGACATTTATTATTTAATTGATATGTTGTTTTACTAATTTGATTACACTATCTCTATTCCAAGTTTTTTTGTTTTTTCTAATATAACCATTTCTATTTAAGAACTCTTTGATTTCGTTATATGAATTTCCTTTTTCTTTTAACATTTTAACTTTCTTCAACATACGGATTTCAGTAGGATTTTCAACCATTTTACCATTTATGAAATCGTATCCATATACTTTCCTTGTGTATTGTTTATTGTTGAGTTTTTTATCATTTAAGATGTTTTTAACACGCTCTCCTGTAATCTGTCTTTCCCACTCCATAACGCACATCAACAAGTTAGACATAAGAGTTCCACTTGGACTATTTAGATTGATGTTCTCTTTAAGACATACCAAATTGACTTTCTTTTTTTTCAGTATGTCTAAATTTTTGATACAATCTCCAAGATTTCTTCCCCACCTTGATAATTCAGTAATAATGATTTCATCAACTAAACCTTGTTTAACTAATTTCATCATTTCTTGGAATTGTTCTCTATCATCAGTTCCACCACTAATTCCAAAATCAGTAAAAGTTCTATCTAACTCAATCTGCTTAAAATCACAATATCTTTGAATATCGTTATGTTGTTGAGTTATTCCATTTACTTGTTTTTCAGTAGATACTCTTTCATAACTTACTATCATTTTTTTACCTCTTTTATGTTCCAAAACAAATCAACATCACTTTCGTTGATTTGTTTATCAATTTCCCATACACACTCATAAAGAAGATTGTAGCCTTCTAAATCATTTTGTAAATCCTTGTGGATATAATTAAATAGATTGACCCATTTAGTCATTAGTTGGTTGGTTATTACGGGCAGATTATGTTTTTGGATTTCCTTTTTCATTTAACTTTCTCCGTAGATATGTTTGTTGATTGTGAGTAGATGTAATAAGAGTGCGTAGAATTCAATACTCTCATTTTTTTTACACCAATTTAACATTTGAGTAATGTATATCTTGTGGTGTTTATCTTGTGGTTTATCAAAATCTATCATTTATACAACAAGTTAGAATAAATGTTGTATAACTTTCAAGTATTTTGTTGTATAACTTGTTGTATAACTTATAGTGTAGTATCTAATTAATAGACGAAGAATTCACAACCATAAGTTTCAATCAAGTATGTCTTTATGTGTGTATTTTCTATCATTCTATCTCTATAAATAAATTTTTGTATTTGTTGTATAACTGTTGTATAACTGATTGATTTTTAAGACATATTGTTGTAAATTATATTGGTAATCCATATCTCTATAACTCCAATAAATTCTCAAAAGTTCCGTTATACAACACGAAAACCTAATTGTTGTATAATTTGGTTATACAACAATTTTGTGAAATCGTGTAATTACTTTTCAAATAACTTGTAAAATATACTGATGATTTTATTGATTTTCTAACCAATCTTGGACTTTGTTTCGGTTGAATAAAACCTTATTGGATTGTTTGACTTTGTAGTGTGGCATATCTTTATATTTACACCAACGATAAATTGTTGAATAACTGATATTCAGTTCTTTCATCATTTGTTTCATACTAACAACTGATATATCCCTATCTCGTTCTTCTATATTGGATATTAAACTAAACATTAGTTTTTGATTAAACTTTTAATAACCTTTTCAGTCATATCTTCTTCTTTTAGTTCATTAGTCATCTTATCCCAAAACTTTTCGTTCTTCATTTTGGTTTCAGCTTGATTGAGTTTTTCTTCATTTAGTTCTTGGTTCTTTTGTGCCAATAGAAATGTTTTCATCACAATAACTTTGATTACATCTCTATCATCTCTATCTAAAATAATATCCCATTTTCTCTCTATGAAATCAAATCCTTGTTCTAAATGACTTGTTTGATATGAAATCTCTTTTTCTAATTCTTGTATTTTTGATACACTTTGTTGGGTTTTTGATACACTTTCCATTTTGTTCTCCTATATATAAATATATACTGACTTACTATGATTTCTTATGACTGAAAAACCAAGTTTTTTTACTTGACTTTATCGTGTGGGTGATATGGATTTTCTAACTTTTCTAATCCAATTTAGGTTTCTGTTTTTCAGTTTCTTTTTTCTTTCGTCAATCTTCATAAACACTTGTTGTGAATTGATGTTATATAAATCTTTGTATTTCTCTCCAATTGATTGTTTCATATAGTAAGGTAATTCATCTTTTGGCATATTGATTACATTTCCCTCATCATCTGTGTTGAGTATTCGTCCATATAATGAAATCTGTATTAAATCTCGTGCTAATTTCTCAACATCTTGTTTAGTCATCAATTCCATATCTTGTTTATCAGTAGAACGATTGATTAAATCAGTTTTTTGTTCTTTCCATATCTTGTAATTATCTGTGAAAAAGTGCCTATCATTTTTCGTTTGTAATAATTCAATTATCGTATCTCTTATCATTTCTAACACTTTATTGATACGGATTGGTTTTCTGTATGTATATTTCATTTTTGGTTCTCCATAAACTCAAGGATTTTTCTTCTCAACCATTTGGATTTATAGTTAAATAATTCAATCAGTATTACCTCATAAATAAATCTCCAAGTAGGTAATGTAAAAATGAAATCAAATATTCTTACTTTATCTTTATTCGTCATAATTTTTTCCTAATGTTTATAGGTGGTGGTTGGACTAAATGAGAATTAAAACTATCTAAAATTCTCTATGAAGATACTACCACCACCTAAAAGACAAGATGTCCTTTGAAGCTTCCCTTACACTTGTCTATTTAATCAACTTGTCTGTTTCATCAAGGGTGTCGTTTATCTTGCCAAAAGTTTGTTCTATCCTTGATGTTGGACTTGGATTGGATTTACCTAAACTATCAATAAATCTGTTATATCTAATATGATGTTGGATATAGTTGTCTTTATCTATTTTCTGGCGGTTATTATTAAACATATTTTGTGTGTATTGTTTTTGTTTAGGTGTCTGTGGATAAGGTTTCTTGTTTGATAATTTAATACCCATAATAAAATTCCCTTTTCATATCCATATCACTACTGATTTTTTGTAAATATTTTAATCCGTGCATATCCAACCAATCATCAAACATACTACCACCACTTACAATCCAATCATTTTGAACTTGTCGTTCCCATACTGATTGAATTTTTCTCCAAGTATTCTCACTAAACTTTTCGTGTCTAAATCGTTCTAATCTTTTTCGTAATGGATTTTGATTGGTGTAATCTCCGTCAATTTTAGTTCCTGCCCAATAATCACTCATTTTATCCACCCTATTTCTTTTGATAATTTTTTATATATACTAAAATTTCGTTGAACTGACCTTGGACTTTTGCCAATCTCATCAACAACCATTTTACCTTGAACTTGTTTATCACTTAAACCAAGTTGTTTTAATTCGTTGATATATTCACATATACCAAGTGTTCTAAAATTGTAATCTTTAACTAATTCATTTTTAGTTTTGTATTTCATTTATTTTTTCTCCATAATGTTATTTAATTCTTTAAGTATGGGGGAAATGCCCGCATACTTTCAGTTCTCCTATCCCAGAACTGATACAACATTACCTTGTATTAGATTTAATCTTCCAAAATTAGTTTGGTAATATCTGTGTAATTGATGTTTAGATGTAGTTTCAACGAACCAATATTACTTACCTATTCTTATGAATATTTTTCTCTCAAAAAATATTTTAATCTACATTTGGATTTCGTAGTTAGGGGTTTCGGCGTCTATTGACTACCACTCTCCCTATAAGACCCAACTTGGTTCTCATCTCCAAGTCCTCACTTATCATCATACTTTACTCACTATTCATTTGTGAGATGACTTATGTTTAGGGTGATAATGTTGTTTTCTCCAATCAACATACTACTTGTAATTCATTATCATTACTGAACTTAAAAAACACTCACTTTATATCGTCTTATCGTGTTTCAATGCCCTTTTCATACTCCAACCTATTCCATAATCTCAAACTACATAAACATTTGATTATCTATTTAGTTGGCAACCACATAAAACTCATCTGTGGTAGTTCTTATATAAATATCTGTTTGTGGAAGAAAACGACAAAAAAATGTATAAAAATGTGGTTTTTTTTAATGATTTAACTTTTGTATGGTTCAAACAAAGGTTATTTAGGTGTTTTTTAACGATAAATGGTGTCTAAATCGTTGAATTTCTGTTTTTTAATATAAATTATTGAACCCTATGAAATAAACTCCATAGCAACTTGATTTTTCCGTAATGGGAAAACAAGTCCAATTCTGTGAATTTTTTGATTGGACTTACATATAAACGAATAAGTAGATGTGGGGGGTCTATATAAAAAAAGGGAACTACCGACCATAGTTCCCTCTTTCCTATTATAATAACCAAGGAGTTCAATTATTTCCTAAATCTTCATAATAATTCATATCCTCTTGTAAGACCTCTAACTCACTTATCACTTGATTTACATTTTCTAAACAACCTCTCCAAAGGTCTTTATGTAAATGTGCTTGAGTTCCAATTTCAGTTATTTTTTCTCCAACCTTTTTCAGTTTAGAAATCATAATGTTTGGGTCTGCGTTAGTTTCTACATACATTTTTCTCATCTTTACTCACCTCCTCTCATAATAAGTTTTTGTAATTGTTCTAATGGTTTTCTCTTGGATTTTAGAACTGATATATCAAATTCCATTACTCCATACTTTGTAAAGTTTCCGTTTTTATCAAAACTATATGGTTTTGAATATGCTTTTTCTCTCCACCACTTTTCTTCTTTATTTTTGATTTTGGTTTTTCGTTGAATTTCAAATTCAATTTTACCTAACTCATCATAAACAAGATTGGAAATCTTATTATGATTTTTTATGAGATTGATTATTCTTTTAATCGTATTCATTATTTGACCTCACTTTCGTTGAAAATCAAATATTCATCTATTAGTTCTGTTGTTGTAGGGATATAAACATCATCATAACTTGGAACATTAGACCAATCTGCTTGTTTCATCTTCATAAGTTCATCAATTGTATATTCCCAATCGTAGTTCTCAACATACTCAATCAATCTCTCATCTCGTTTTTCATCTATATCAAACTCAAATCTAAATTCAGTATTATTTTCGTCATCAACATAGAAGAACGATATTGTGTCGTTGTATCCCATATGGGTTCTTCCATCATAGGTATATGTTATTTTATTTTTATTATTTATTATCATTTTGTTGTCCTCCTTTTAGGTTAGGGTTGTTATTATTTTTTGATAATTCTTTATTTTTGTATTTCATTAGTTGTTCTCCGTATCTATTAGTTCAATATGTCCGCCCATAAATTCATATTTGTTTTTTATGTCGTATAGTTTATGGTCTTCATAATCTTTCAAATGTGTATTTATGAAAGTTTCCATATTTGGTATTTCATAAGGTTCTATCAAGTCATCTTCTTTACAATTCGGTAAAAAGTATAAATGATAAATAAGTGTTAGTTCTTCCTTACAAATATTTTTAATTGTATTCACTATTTCTTTTTTTCTCATTAGTTGTTCTCCTTTTTCATTATCTTGTTGCCCTTTTCTTCATTTTTTTGGGTCTTTTTTAATCTCAACATACTCTATCTTACAAATTTTTTTTCTCTTAAAAAGTGTTAGTGGGGATAAAAACATACTACAATAATTTTATGACGATATATCCTCGTATATTTACACTTAAAGACATAAAAGTATTTTTGGATTTTGTGGGGATAATTTTATTAGATTAGAATTATGAAAAAATATCAACGAGAAATGGAAGAAATCATAGGTTTAAGTGTTGATGATTTTAGAAAACTACAAAAAGAATTTCCCTCCCCTAAACTTGCTAAATTGATTGATAGACACTTTGGTAGGATTTCTACACTCAATCGTATGATTAAAGGACGAGAAGATAAGATAAATGGTTTCCAAGATAAGATTAAAAAATTGGAAGATGAAATTTCAGTTGTGAAAGAAGAACTTGAAACTAAAAAGAATTTCTCCAAATATATGTTTGGTATGATTAGTCCTAATGTGATTATCAAAAAACCAACGAAATCCTTTCCTTATTATCGTGGTCGTATTTGGTGGAATATGGGTTTC
>Ga0208644_1004805_pt1 | contig 10092 bp, 14 predicted proteins | sample VirMetDEL_Nov_18_FD_184517 | JGI IMG/M metagenome (GOLD analysis project Ga0208644, IMG submission 184517) | Aqueous microbial communities from the Delaware River and Bay under freshwater to marine salinity gradient to study organic matter... | ecosystem: Environmental > Aquatic > Marine >...
TATGCAAGATCTCCCATTTTTAAAACATAACCACAAGTAGTTGCGATTCTAGCTTTATCTAATTGTTCTTGAGAGAATAAAATTCCACCTTTAGTTTTTTCTTTTGGTGTAAAAGGTAAAACTAAAAGTCTGTATCCAACCGGTTCTGGTAACTGGTCAGCTACATCTTTAATATTGTTTTCGTCTAATCTTATTGCGTGAGGTTCTTCTTTTTTTTCTGCTTCGTATTTATCTTGAAGACCAAGTTTAATTTTTGGTATTTCGTTCTCCGATGTCGATAACGTTTCCTTCTTCATCTTTTTGCTCCTTCGGTTTTAGCAGGTTAGAGATTTCCTGTATTACTATTTGATAAGCATGTGCTTGTCCTAGCATATACTTATATTTTTCCATACTGTCAACCCCACCAGTAATCATACTGTCTCCTATTTGTTGTAGAGTTGCGTTTATTCTTCTTTTAAGTTTGTCTATTATTATCAAATCATCCATTATAATTTAAACTCCTGTAATGTTTTTAATTTTTCTTCGGCGTTAGCAATCTTTTCAATTAATTTATCTACTTCATCAATGTGTTGTGGATGTTCTCCAATACCAACACTATGCTCTAAATAAATTTTAAGAGTTGCGTCTGCTTCTGAAATTTGTGCGTTATATCTATCTTCGAGTGCTTCTATTATTACTTGTCTTAACATTTCCACCGTCTCCGTGCCTGACGGATACGTGAGTTTGGATCGTTACGAGTTTTTGCTGATGACCTTTTTAATTGTCCTAGTGATCTAGCGCAGTATGATTTCCTACGATTAGCAGCTTTGGATCCAGGCTTCACTTTTCCTGTCACGGCTGTTTTTAGTTTACTTCCAGGGTTTGCTCTTCTATAGGCCTTGACACCTGCTTTAGTCATGCCTGCTCCAGACTTTGTAGATCTGTAGTTCTTTTTATTTCTTGAAATCGGATTTTCTCTTCTTGTTGCCATTATACTATTCCACCCATACTCATTTTTTTACGTTTTGTAAAGGTTGCAACGTTAGTTGGTTTGCCGCCTGGATTACCAGCTGCTCGTTTTCGTTTGACAGCAGAGGCCTTTTCGCCTTTTGTCATCCGTGTGGCTTTCGCAAGTGGAACGCACTTTGGGTATTTTCTTTTTGAACCTGTTGATGATTTTCTTCCACAAGGTTGATATTTGCCATCCTTCTTTGGAGCTCCAATATCTACCCATTTTTCATTTACCCATTTTTTTAGATCGCCCATTAGACTTCTATAGTTCTAGTCATATTCTCTATGACCATACCACCCTCTGAAAATTTTGTTGGTCTTGATCTATTTTTTTTTAAACTAATTCTTGAAGTGCCTTTGTTTTTATTTTTGTTAAGACTAACATTTAGTTCTCTGCCTTTTGTATCATAGTATTTACCATCTTCTTTAGTATAAGATTTTTTAGTTTGTAGCCCACCATTTTTAGCAGATGATCTAACTTTACCTTTACAAACTTTTGATGCATACATGTTTGCGTACGCTGAAGGATAAACTTTAAATTTTCTCTTTGCAGCAGCTTTACCTTTGGGACATAGTTTAGCCATTAGTCTTTTCCTTTACTTTTTTGTCCAATTTCAAAAATAGTTTGTTTTAATTTTGCACCAGATGCTTTTGTTTTTTGTTTTGCAATAGCTAATTTACTTTTAGCTTTTTCTAGTTTAGTTTTAGGAACATTTGGTTTTACAGAAGTAATAGTTTTAGAAACTTTTTTACCTCTTCCTAACATACCCAATCCTCTTAATGCTACTCCAAAAATGCCGGCCATTATCTAACGCAGCCTCCACCTCTCATAGCTTTACCCATTCCAACTCTGCCACCTTTTTTCATGTAGCCCATTTTATTTCTAACTTTAGTTGGAAGTTTAGATAAACCTCTTTGAGAAGGCTTAACTGGTTTTAAAGCTTTGCCACCTTTAGCATAAGTATTGTTTTTCATTTTTTCATAATTTTTTTGAGCTAATTTACCATGGTCTGTATCACCTCGAGCATAATATTTCATTGCTGAATCTTTACTGCCTTTAATATTTAAACCTTCTTTAAATCTATCAGCTCTCATTCCACCACCTGTTACTGTTTCTTTAGCTGCATCCATAACAGCAATTCTTTTTTTATTGTCTGCTGAAATTTCTTTTTTTCTAGAACCTTGAGCTCCTCTACCCATTCTTCTTTGTTGACTTGGTGCTGGTCTACCTGTTTTTGGTCCAGTTTTTTTTCTTTTTTTAACTTTACCACCATCAGCTTTAAGTTCTCTTACGATTCTAGATTTTTCTTGTCGAAGATTTTTTTTACCCATTCTAGTTTTTGCTTTTTTTAACTTTACCACCATCAGCTTTAAGTTCTCTTACGATTCTAGATTTTTCTTGTCGAAGATTTTTTTTACCCATTCTAGTTTTTGCTTTTTCAGCATCAACTCTACCAAGCTCTTCAAGTCTGTTCATTCTTCTTGAGTTCATAAACTACCTGTTAATCTTTCCAGATTTTTTAGCAGCTGAACCAAACTTACCGTAAGATTCATCTCTAGCATCTTTTAATTGTTTAGCTGTTCTTTTTTTCTTAACTCTCATAGCAATAGATTCATCTTTTCTATCTTTGTATCCTTGCTTCTTAACTTTTCCACCTTTTTTCATACCAGAACTTCCGTATGGAAATCTTACTGGTGATCTTTGTCCGTTTTGTCTCATTTTTTTCCTCCGTTTCTAAAAATTTGAGTTCCTTTTATACCATATATCGAAGCCACTACCAAGATCCAAAGATTTGTGAACCATGACGGGAGCTGCGAGAACATATCGAAGAACAATTTTACTTTGTCCATCGCTGTCGGGTCGTCCGATATGACTGCCCACGCGAGCACCAAAACGGGCAAACTTAAAATTATCAAAACTGCCTCGTCTTTCCAGTCCGATTGTCGAGCTTCTAAAAGTTTTCCCTGGTACTGCTCCTCACCCTGGGCCATTTTAGTAGCGTGCATAAGCTGCGCTTCTGACATAGCCATTTTCGTCTTCTGCTTGTTAGCATAAATTTTACTACCAGCAGATACGGCTAATTTAATTGCCGATAACCACATAATCTAGTACCATTTAGCTTTAACAGGTTTTTTTTCTGCTCTCATAGCTTTTGTTCCTCTAACAGTTACTGTTTGAGTTTCAAAAGGGTCTGTAGCTTGAATTGTAACGCCACCTGTTTTGTATCCATCCTTGCCAACACCTAATTCAGGTACAGCTTTAGGATCTTTTGCTTTTTTGATCATATTTGACTCCTTAATTTTTAGTATTATAGTTAATTTTTCTTAAAATTTCTACCGAAATCGAATTTCTTACTCGCAATAGACATTTCTTGTTTAGTTAACGAAGTATCTGCTCTTAATTCTGCTAAATCTTCGTTCTGTTCCATCTTTTCATTAAACTGTTGTTGGTTTTGCATTGCTCTCATTGTGTCTAAACTAATTCTACCCTCATCATAAGCTCTTTTTGCTTCATCTGCTCTTGCTTTGATGTCAAGTTCTCTTGATTTTAGTTTAAGTAATGGATCACCACCATATTCAGTCAAGATTTTTTGCTCTTCCATCATATAATCTTTAGTCATCTCTGCGATTAAGATAGCTTTTCTTGCATTGATTTTATTTGTAAGCATGTTTGCTTGATTAATCAGCTCTTGATTGTTTGGATTTGCTTGTAACATCTGTTGCATTTGTTGTGCTTGCATTAATTCTTGTTGAAACTCTAGTTGAACTTGCTCTTGAGCCATTAAACTTATTCGCTCTAATATATTTTTCTGTAATGCACCCATCACAGCCGGTGAATTTTGCACCATATTAGATTGCATAAAACTTAAATGTGAATCTATATGAGCTTTGTGGTCCTGTCCTGGGAAAGCCTGAAAAGGTTTTCCGGCCATTGCAGCAATTTCTTCCAAACTTGGATCAATTGGTTGCGGCTGGACAGGAGGGGGCAAGATCGCATTTATATTTTTTACCCCTAAAGCTTCATACATCGATCTATATGCTTGATACAAATCGTGTACTTGAGGATTCGATTGCGCCAATTGGAGTTGCGATTGCGCCATCGAAATTCTTTGTGTTTGAGAAAAGATATTTGGATCTGCAACTGGTAAAATATCTATTCTGTCATCGAAATCTGTTTGTTTAACAGTTCTAGCAGCACCAGGAACATCATAAGGATATTCTGTTGGTAAATAACTTTTAAATACTTCTGCTAGTAATTTGAATTCTTGTTTAAGACCAACGTATAGTCTTTTGTGAATCGCTGACATTACTCTTGAACCACGTTCTAGTAATGCAACAGTTGTACCAACTGCAGCTTGTTGATTCATATCACCCACTTGTGAGTCTGCAATACTTGCAAATCTTTGACCTGCATTAACTACAACTCCCATTAATTGTAAAAGAGTTTGATCTGGTCCTTTAAATGGTAATTGCATAAACTGATCTTTGATATTACCACCAGGTGCATCTACATCTCTAAACTCACCAGGTTGTAATGGTTGTGCATCATCTCTAATTCTTATACCTCTAGTTTTAAAACCTGCTGGTAAGTTTGCTAAAGTTCCTGCATCTAATAATTGTCTTAACGCTGCTGTTGCAGTTCTAGTTAAACCACCAATCATGTGTATCAAACCAAAACCATAAAAACCTGTACCTGGTAAAAATTTATATTGTACAAAGTATTTTATTTTTTCTTTTGTAGGATCGTCTTGTGTAAAGTTTCTTCTAATAGATAAAATTTTATTATTAGATTCTGCAATCGTTACAATGTATGGAAGTTTAATTCCTGTTGGCTCACCATCTGCACCCATGTCTTCAAAACCTTCTAGATCTAAATTGACATGCATTTCTAAAATTGTAAATTGATCTTCTTGACTACCTTTAGTTACACCTTCTAATTGTCTTTCTTTTTCTTCTAACTCATTTGAAGTAATAGGAGGTTGTCCTAACTCTATGTCTCTATAAAAACCTGACACTTGTTGTTTTCTTAATTCGTTTTCTGACATCTTAATTACATGTACAATTGCTTCTGCGTCTTCTAGTGAGTTTGCAGAATATGGTACAATCAAATCATCCGCCGGTACAAATTTAGAAACGGCTCTACCTAAAAGATCATCATAATAGACTTTCTTAAAGGTAGATCCGGATAGAGGGAGGTAAAAAAGCATTTGATCAAACTCTGGTTCATATTCTTGCATCTGATCCATAATTTGATAGTTCATAAAATCTTTTACTCTGTGAGCTTGGTCTTGTTTTTCATTTGTGATGTCACCTAAAATTTGTGCACGCACTGGACCATCAGCTGGTAATAATTCTTTGTAAGCTTGCGCTTGAAATTGTGTAACCGCTTCAGCAAGTACAGGGTGGTTAACACCTGATGCACCTCTGAAAGGTTCTGTTCGTCTTTCGTATTTAAATCCTAAAAGATCTAAACCCTCTCTGTAAGACTGTTCCCAGTCTCCACGAGATTCTTTGTAGTCTGTGTATTTGTCAAATAGAGTTGTACCTAGTTCATCTAACTCTTGGTCATCCATGATCTCTGCTAGGTTTTGAAAATGATCTGTAGATTGTAACTGGTCCGCAGCTGGATCAAAAGATATTTCTGCTCCACCCTCTTCGTCCATTGTTACTTCAACGTCTTCGTTGTTTACGCTTTCTTCATTTGGAACTGTAACTTCTTGTTCTACAAAAGCTTCATCTTTTTCTGTAATATCTACGTTTGGTAATGGTTTGTCTATTTCTGCCATATCTCTTTCCGGTTAATTATTGCACACCTTTAAGGCTTAATATACCTGATAAATCTTCATCTGGCAAGTAATCCTCTATTTCTTGATAAGGAGTATTTTCTGATAATGCTGCTTTTTGTTTTAAATTTTTTAAACCTACCGCTGCTTCAGGCCCAAGATAATAAGCAACCGGAGATTCATCTAAACCATACGCTCCTTGTTCTGCAGCTTTTGCAACATCAGCTGCACCCATTGCCATAATAGCTGGACCAGCAAAAGGTATAATTGGAGCTGCTGCTCTTAAAACTGGTCTTCCAACAATTTTAGCAACTTTACTTATTTTACTTAATTTAGATTTTAAACCTTTTGGCATATATTGATTTATAACAGTTTTAATTTTGCCAACGGGTTTATCTAAATCTTCGGTATATCCTAAATATTTAGTTTTAAAAGTTCCTGGTGGAACATCTGGTCTTAAAGTTAGTTTTAATTCTTTTGCTTTTTTTATTATATTATTAACTTTAGGATCTTTAGGATTATTTTCTATAAATCTTTCAGCATCTTTTATAAATTCATTATTTTGATTAAATGTGCTTGCAAATCTATTAATAGGAGAGTCTGTAAGTTCAGTTCCTAATTCTGCTCTTCTAGCATGTGATAAGTGAAAAAATCTTGCATCGTTTTTAGGATCTAAAACAGCTTTTAAATCTGGTTTAGATTTATATATATTACCTTCATTATCTACTCTAAATGAAATTTTATCTAAAAGTTTTTTATCTTTTAAAAGTTCTTCTGGGTTTTGATTAATCAAATCATTAGCTTGTTTTATTATAAATCTTTGTTGTGTATTTAAACCAATTTCTCTAGGGTTTAATTTTATTTTTCCTTTTTCTCTAAATCTTTTAGTATCTCTTCTAGTTTGTGCTTCAGCTAAATATTTAGTTTGTAAATCAGGATTTGCTTTTCTTTTTGCATTTCTTTTTATTGTTTTTCTTTTTCTAGAATTTTGATTTATTAATTTTTGAAGTTGAGGAATTTCTTTTTTTACATTTGCTTTTGCTTTTCTGTAATTACTAGTTAGTCCTTTTCCTTTAGCACTAATATCAATAGGAGGTTCATAAGTCCTATCAGTTGCCATTTTTCTAAATATATTTTCATATTCATCTACAGATAAATCTGTTGAAATGTTAATTAATTTTTTTATATTTCTATCTTCTATATTAATTTTATATGTTTCTTTTGCTATTTTTTTTATTTTATTAAGATCAGTTACTCCAGTATCAATTATTTCTTGAATAACTTTTTTAGCATCTCTACTTCTTTTAACTACCCCTTTTCCTTTAAATTTTTCATCATAGACTCTTTTAACTGTAGTTGTTGGTACATTTATTTTTTCTGATATATTTTTAAAAGAAATAAGTTTATCTTCTTTAATTAATTTTTCTAAAGTTTCAGCAGCTTTTATTCTTTTTTGTTTAGTTACAAGACCAGCATCTTTATAACCCTGCCTCATCGCTTCACGCACCGCTTCACCAAAGTCATAGCCGTCATCCATAAGTTCGTTTACTTTTTTACTAAACTCTGATGGTTCGTAATCGTCTGCCGATCCGCCGTCCGCTTTTGGATTACGTCGGTTAAACTTATTGAAGATATCGATTTGTTGTACTTCTCTCTTGGGTCGCGGTCGGTTGATTGTGCTTGCACGTTTGATTGTTTGTTTACCTAACTTACCTTGAAGTTTAGTTAGAATGCTTTCAAATTCTCCGGGCATTATTTTAGCCTATTGTAAAGATATACTCTTCCGCCATCAGCTAATCCATAACCAAAACCTTCTCGACCACCACTATCATAAGAATATCCACCTGTTGGTCCTCCAGAATCTCGTTGACCTCCACCAGTAGGAGCACTAGGTCTTCTTCCAGTTCTTTGAGCATTTGCTAAAGCTGCGGCTTGTGCCGCTGCAGCCGCTGCTTCGGCTTTTCTAATTTCTTCTTGCATTCTAACTTGCTCTAATGCTTTATTTGTTTGTGATTGTTTAAAATTTTTTCTGTCTTGAATTGCTTTTCCAATCATACCTATTGGTGAAAATTTTTGATAGAGTCCAAACAAATCATCTGCTGTGTTTTTTAAACTGTCTATAACTCCTATTCCCTCTGTTTGTTTATATCCTGAAAACATAGGAGATCCATCTGGCATAACTCCTATAACTTCTTTTTGATAAGTTCCAGGAATTGTTGCAATACCTTGTGGTCCACCATCTCCACCGCCACCTTGATTTAAATTTTGATTTATAATATTTGGAATACCAGGAACTTCTGGAGTTGGTGTGGGCGTAGGAGTTGGTGTTGGTGTTGTAGGTGTTTGACTAAAATCAAACAAAGCTAAATACTGATCTAAAGTATATTGCTTTTGTAAAGTTGGGTTAGCATTATATGTTGCTATTAAATTTGCTTGTGTTGCCATTAGTAATAAGTTCTCTCTATTCGTGGTAACGTGTCTTCTTTTTCATCATCCGGGTGATTTACAAAACCTCCCTGTCTAAAACGCATTACCGCTTGTGTTGTACTATCCACCAAATCATCATGATCTCCATAAGGAAATGATGCACACTCTTCAATCACCTCTTCAGCAAACTTATGGTCTGGAGCCCAAATTACGCCTGATTCAAATAGCGGGGCCACAGCATTAACCCTAGCATGTTTGTCGTTTCCTCTACTAGGTGTGAAGTTTATAACAGGTATCCCCATTTTTCTCAACTCATAAGTTAAGGGTAATCCAGAAGCTTTAGACTCGATAATAACCGTTTCAGGATTCCAGTATCTATACTGTTCTAATGCAACACGCCGGAGTTCTGGAAACTCTAGTCGTTCTTTTACAGCATCTAATAGTATTAAATTAGCAGGACTATCTTGGTCTGGGTAAAATACACCCCAGGTGGTAATAGCAGAGTAATCGGCTGTCTCTTTTTTTAAAAAAGCTGTATCATAACTTTGAATGATATGTTGCAAAGGTGGTATGTAATCTTTCTCCCACACGTTCCACCATTCTCGTTTAATAAGTGATCCTTCTTCTGCAGTAGGATTTTGCATCCATTGTGCATTCCATTTACCAATACTAATACTAGCTTTGACACCTTCTAATTCTTCTAACTTCCAATACTCTGGCCAGACAGGTTTACCTGACGGCATGATAGCAGGAAACTCTACGATCTCCCATTGATCTGATTTTAATTCTTTTTGAGATTTTAATAACATACCAGTCAAATCTTTCATATTCCATCTTGTCATAACGACAACAATTGCTCCACCTGGTTGAAGACGTTGACGAGGTCCTGATGTATACCACTCGTAAGCTCGCTCTAATGCAGTTACATTGAGTGCGTCTTGCTCTGAATGTGGATCATCAATGATAAGCAAATCCGCTCCACGACCCGTGATGGCAGATCCAACACCAGCTGCATAATATTCTCCACCTTGTTCGGTTTCCCATTTACCAGCTGCTTGACTGTCCTCTCGTAGTCTTGTTTTAAAAACTTCTTTGTACTCTGCTGAATCCATTAACGTCTTTGCCTTACGACCGAAACGTATTGCAAGTTCCGTGGTGTGTGTTGATTGGATTATTTTTAAATTAGGTTTACGGCCCACCATCCACGATGGAAGTAGGAATGATGCGAACTCTGATTTCGTATGCCTCGGTGGCATATTAATTATAAGTCTTTTAATCTTACCCTGTGCGAGCTTATTAAATTTGTCAGCAATTTTTTTGTGATGCTTGCCCTCGATAAATTCAGGCCATACGTGTTTCACAAAATCTAGAAACGAATCGTGGACCTTGGTTTGCTTGGTCTTCTCGTTTAGCTTCATAGCTAGTTTGAGGAATTCTTTTTGCGCGTCGGGCGGCAGCTTCTCAATAAAGTCTTGTTTCATAAAAATTTTTGCAGAATTTTTTGTAGTTCTGTTTTCTTCTCCATAACGATTTTATAGCTGATCTATCTCTAAATCAAGGCATACATACAAAACTATTGGGACCCCTTTTTGCAAAAGGGTGTGGGGGGTGTTATGTTTTTTTTCTATACTGTGATTCGTTAGGGACCCCTCGTTGCGCCCCGCGCACAACCTGTAGTTGCGCAGTTTAGAACTATTCTAAACTGCGCTTACTTATTAACAGAAAGTTAATCTAGTAGTGTGTAGTATTCATCAGTAAAGTACTGCTGAAACCACGTCAAACCTTTTTGCATATTGTTATAATCCTCGGTCGCTTCACAACCAATGATTGTATCGTATATTGCAACAGCGAACGCCGGTAGTTTAGCAAACTGACCTGGTCCACTCTCATC
>Ga0208644_1004806_pt1 | contig 10091 bp, 15 predicted proteins | sample VirMetDEL_Nov_18_FD_184517 | JGI IMG/M metagenome (GOLD analysis project Ga0208644, IMG submission 184517) | Aqueous microbial communities from the Delaware River and Bay under freshwater to marine salinity gradient to study organic matter... | ecosystem: Environmental > Aquatic > Marine >...
GTATAACGGATTAGAAGATAGACAACGATACTTCAAGAAGTATTATGACCTGTTAGACGATAACGAACCAGTAGTTCATTCAAGATCAGAATTTGCAGATATATAACCAAAAGGAAGATACAATGTGTATTTTGGAACAACAACATAGAATATTAGAAGAGATAAGTAATCTTATCAAAGAATCTGTACTATCAGAAGATATATCTACAATAACAACTAGAACCATTAGCACCAATGAAACTGACGTAAAGGAAGCAATGGTCATGGTCTTTTATGATTGCATCAGAACAGATCCGGCATTTATTACGCTATATGAAAATTTAGTAAAAAACCCTACTAAAGAAGATATATCAAATTTAAAAAAAGTTTTAAATTCTAGTAGAGGTAAGGGATCTGACTATGGTATAGATCCATCTGGAATATCTAACTTGCACAAGTTAATTGTACAAGTATTATCATCCAAAATAAAAAACAAAACAGACAAAAGTTTTAGGTTAGTAAACAATGGAGTTTCTGCGGCAAACTCAATAACCACTGACCCTAAAATTGCACCATACCTCAACTCTAAATCATACGCAACACGGGGTGTAAAATTTAATCAAATAAGAAATACCGCCGTGAAGTTATTCAAAGACATAAAAGTTGCACTTGTATCACCCGATAACTGGTGTCCTGGTGATTTTTATGTAATGGGTTCAAATTCCGTCCCAACTATGGAAAATATTGTAGAACTAAATTCTAATTTCGCAGGACCAAGTTATCCAAAAGGTAACATAACTGCAATATCTTTAAAGATGGAAACCGCTCAAGCTGGAAAGGGTACTACATTTTTAAATACTGTACTCGTGATATCTGTTCCGGATATAGACAAGAAGAAGACAATACCAACGAATGAATCTTCGAGGAATGGTTTAAAGTATGTATCCGCAAAACGATCAATATACAAGTATGCTATAAATCAAAAACCCATAGAAGTGGACGTGATAAGTAAAAAACTATCATTGCCATTTAAAATGATTTACAATAACATACCTAAATCCAAACAGGGAGAAATACCAACAATAAAAAAATGGTATGAGACGCCGAGGAAAGAACAAAAAAAATTCATCGAAAAAAACTACAAAAAAATGGGAAAAGAATCCGAACCGTTATTTGATATTTTGAATAAAAAGTTATTAGGTCAGTCACAAACAAAGGCGTATGCGGAAGGTTTCAAACAAGCATACTCTGAGTTTGTAAAATACATACAGGGTATGGATATTAAAATTAATTCGGATGGCGCTGACCAATTCATTAAAAATATTATGAATGGAAAAGCATCTAAGAAGCAGAGTGGTGTACAAAACGTTCTTATAAAGAAAGCCGAATGTTATACGAGAGCCATAGAGTTAATAAAGAAATGGTCTGATAAGAACAAAGAAATTGCAAAGCCATTTAAAAAATTAGGAACTATTGATAATCCTTTGTTAGCAATAACAATGTTCGCAATAGCACAACATGGTGCAAATCCCGATTTCTTCAAAGTGCATGGAAGTGATTCTGGTTTAGTTGGTAATGTAGAATTATTCCCAGCGAACTCAAAAGTAGATAAAAAATCGATAATACAATCTTTGTCTATTGGTGACTCCGAGGATGCGGCCGGTTTCACTGTATCATACAATATGAAATTGAATAACGTGATGTACAAGACAATACTTGTATTTAGATTTTCAGATTCATCGTTTAGAGTAGAAGTTCAAAAGTTGGAAGAATCAAAATAATAATATGCTAGAATCGTTTTGGAATAGTTTGGAAGTTGAGGACTTATCTGATTTAGGATACACGCAGAATATACCGTATCCAAATGAAGATCAAAAAGATTCGGTAATGGGAAAGATAGATTGGGTAATACTTAAACTCTACAAGATAAAAGACCAACGGAAATATGACTACGATGCCGTGATCAATTTGAAGAACAGAATAAGGATGGCGGATTGTTCGTTGAGTGAAAAGGGAATTGAATTTTTAAACGTGATAACAAAGGACTTGAAGGAGGACACATTTTGATAAAGCTAAAGAACATATAGAAAATCACGTCAGTAATTTCAACAAAGATTGAATCCCGTGTTTGGGATTTACTTCGGAAAGAGTTCTCCACGATTGCTTCAAGTAGTCGTGGAGTTCTAGTTTTTTATCTATCATGTGAGTTGATACTCCAAGATTATCCATTCCCAATACGTCATTACCTGCATAAAAGAAATGCTTACCCAAAAAGTGTGATACGTTATCGAAGATGAAACAATCCGAAACTATGAACTTTGATGCGTTCAAATCACTGTAAAGTTTGTTGATATTGTTTGGAACACCGTTTGAAAGATCATACGAGTAAAATGAATATTTCTTCATCAAAAGTTCATTTTCTATTAATCTCTTCTTGTTTTCGTCCTCAAACACGATGATAACATCACGTTGTTCTGAATCCCGTTTTCTACGTGCCAAATGAGTTATAGGACACTCAAACAGTCCAATGGGGGTTTGGATACCCTCGTCCCGTAAAAACGTAATGGCACCCTGTTTACTTACGAAATTTTGGTATGATAGACTGGATATTGTCTCCATATACGCAGATTTCACTGGATTGATGTCCCTCGAAACGTATCTCTCATCACCGTGTAGATTTATGAACTTTATTTCATATTCCTTACACAACATCACAATGGATGTTTTTCTGTGGGATGCACCATAACTCACCACACACGTTGGTGTATTTTGGGAAAGAAAGTGTATGATGTCAATGGTTGACTTGTCACTGACATCATACACTACATATTCTTTTTTGTCTTCGATGCTTTTTATTATCGGGTAATACAGGAGAAAATCCGTTGGGGATTCCTGAATAAAACATATCATAAACGTCCTGACTTATTTATCTAATACCGCGATCACCTACGATTGCGATTGCTCTCTTGAAAAAGTTATCTGCATTTTTGATCTCTTCGATTTTGATGTTCAACTTTTTAAGGTTCTTATCAATAGCAGTTAAGAATGTGTTATCGTAGTTTTCGCCTCTTTCTTTTTTGATGAGTCCAACCCAAATTGCAGCTTGGAATTCTGGTGGAGTCATTCCATACTTTCCTGCGAGTTCTTGTGTTAACTTTGCCATGTAAACATAGTTCGCTTCTTTGGCTAAGAGTTTTGATTTTTGTTTCTTATTCAACATAGGATAGAAGAAAGAGCCCATCCAAGTGTCCATTGTTACAGGAACCCATCCTAACTCTTCAAACTTGTAATTAGGATCGAGTAAGTTTAGTGTGAATGAGAATACCTTTTCGGCAGAGATAACTGCCGTATCTTTCAATCCACCAGAAGGTTTAATGTGTTTTGCAATTTCCTTAACGGCAACTTCTCTTGTTATGCTGTAACCCATTGACTTATACAATCTCAAAAATCTTATGATGTTTGGTAAGTATGTTCTGACTCCCATGTTTCCTTTCAACATACCACGAACAGTAGCAAGGTCTTTATATGCGTCCTCAGATTTCATCATGTTGTATAACGGGGTTGCTTCGAGTTCAATCATTTCTTCCAATCTCTTTTTACTTTCTTCATTCGATAGGTCTTTTTTCAAACCACGATATGTTTGAGCAGCAAGCTTGAAGTTCTGTGAAAGAGGATTACGTGGTGAGAAGATTGCGAGTAAAACAAGAAATAGTGTTCCATCGGAATCACCGAATGCTTCCAAGATTGTCTTGTTCATCTCAGAATACCAGTTCTTTGCATCACCACCCAATTCCAGTAACTCATCAATTCCATCCATTATCGATGCATCTACTTTCAATACCACACCAGTTTCTTCCAGTTCTTTGGATGACATCTTTGTGTATTCTGGTGTTTTCTTTTCTGATAAGTCGGATTGTAATACAAGATTAAGATCGGAATCAAATCTAGAAAATACTCTATCAAGTTCCTTTACTTGCTTAGCATCAAGATCAACAATAACGTCTTCACTTTCACGAATTGGTTTCTTTTTAGACGGTGATTTTCCGTTGTTCACCAACGCAAACTTTTTCTTACGTTGTATTTGCTTTCTAGCATAATCCGATAGTTCACTTAGTTTTATCAATGTCTTCCTCCTCAAATGGTATCCCCAAGTCCAAATGGAATTGTGTGTGTGCTTCTTTATACGATTCTTGTGTTTCGTCTTTTGGGTTGTCTGTGAATTGCCAGTTCCAAAATAGTGTGTCTGGTGTATCAAATCCATAGAACGTCAATACGTCTTTTTGAACTTGAACTACATTTGCACCGTTCCAGTTCTGACCGATACAAATGAATCCAGCTTCTTTTCCTTTTAGAATATCACTCTCACCAAGAGTGCTCTTTCTATTTTCAATCCACGTTAATCGTTCAATCAACTTTTGATATTCTCCATTGGCCTGTCCCCAACGGATAGAACCAAAGAAAAGAACAACATCGGCTTCAAATAGTTCTTTCGATACTTTCCACAGTTGATCAGACTTATCGTTAACTGATGCCCAACATCTGTGGTATCCCGTTGGATTTTTATTCTTGTCTTTCAATACTGACTTCTTTACACCACAACTATTCCCATCTTTATGAGAAACATTGCCCTCACACGGTAGGATTTTCAATTGTGGTATGTCAATCCAAACAGATTCGTTCGGTATAGATTCTTTGATGTAAAGTGCCAACTCAGTTGATTTTGGTAACTCATCTTCAACACCACCTTTATTGTATGGGGTATTGAATGGGTATCGTGTTGAAGTTGTAATGAACAGAACTTTACCACCACGAGACGCAAGATACGAAATTGTGTTAGCAACAACTCCTGACAGGTCTCTTCGTTCAAGTAATGATTTAAGTGATGGGACGTTCATATTAGAATATTTCAAATTTTACTGGAACCTTCTTACTATTAGCACCACCCTTTTTACGTATAGCTTCCAACTCTTCAATTACTCGTTGGTGTGCATCCATATAGTGATGGAGAAGTTTCATATCCGATTTGATTTGACCCATAGCCATATGGGAATACTTATGACTTCTGGTTGCAGATTCTGATTCTTTTGTCATCTTCTTCAAGAGTTCTGTAATCTTGTTGCGAGTTTGTTGGAGAGTTATTACTTGTCCTAAATCACCAACACGGTGTTCAATCTTATCAGGATCACCACCGTCAAAATTTGGATCAGAAAAATTGGTTATGAGGTTGCCCTCACTCAGAAGTTGTTTTAGTTTCATAGTCATCTCTAATTTTGTGGTATAGAAATAAATATGGACTAAAAAAAGAAACGGGAGATTTTTCTCCCGTTTGATCAACTCATTACTGCGAGAACATCCATCTCTCTGAGTAACACATACTTTTCACCATCAACTTCTATTTCAGTCGCGGTATTCTTTTTATAGAGAACTTCGTTACCTACTTCGATCTCTAATGGGATAATAGTTCCATCCCCAACTAAAATTCCAGAACCGGCAGCAACAACTTCACCACGAGTTGGTGCATCCTTTGCTGCATCTGGTATGATGATTCCACCTTTACTCACATCTTCAATGGGAGCAGGTTTTACAATAACCTTGTCACGTAATGGTTTGATTGTCATATTGAATTCCTTAGATTATTTCCAACTTAAAACATTTGGGTATGAGTGACCTTTTTTGGTCGAATAGATTGTCTTACCGTCTACAATGAGGAATGTAGAAGAACCACCATCAAAGTTTATGGCATCTACACAACCGATAGACCAGAAGAACTCTTGAACGTCTTTTAAGGTTGCTGCGGTGGAAACATAAACAATTACCGATCCATTTGGGTGAATACCGATTGCGGTTCTTGCACACCTACGTTTACTGAAATACGTGTTCTTTATGTGAGACTTGTTTCCATTCTCCAACAAAACTGGATAACCACTTGCAACAAACTTCAAATCACTATCTAACATTTCCTTAAACCTATCTGATTGATAGATCGATGGTAAGCCATTTGAGTCAATCACAAAGACAGGCCATTCCTTTTTATTGACCATAACTGATCTGAGAGAATCTTTGTATGGTGGAATGAAAGTTTTGCTGGTAAAGAACGATAGGTTCACAAAGTTCGTAAGTTCATACGTCTCTCTGAACCAAGACGGTCTTTTCAATCCCTCCGTGCTATACATTCGTATATCGGATGGGTTCACTTCAAAATACCATTCTTCACCGAATGATGTTGCGGTAGCCAATGTAAACAAAACAATGGCAGTCAATATGTGTAATACTTTTTTCATAGGTAACAAATATACGAAACTATTTTGACTTTTCCAAATCTTTACCAAGAAATCTCACCAAAGAGTTCAAATAGTTCAATGACTATTGCCAACCCGATACTAATGATGAATATCAGATTACCTTTGTAGAATGCTCGTTCAAGATCTTTTTCATCGGTCATGGTTCAACTCCGTGTGTTCAGAACAATATCCAACGGTGTTCATCGGTCTATTAAATGAAAGACAAAACACTTCGTCTGACTTTCCGTGAATACCTTTCTTCTTACCACACGAACCACACTGTGGGTGGTATCTCAAAAGATCAGCTTTACCTGCCGATCTGTAAACCTTTTCACCAGTCGGTGATTTTTCAACTACTGCTAATGTCATAACTCTTTATGCCTTATTGATATTCTTTCTGAAAACTTTTCCAACAAATCTACCAGTGGAATTCGACTACCGCGGTGATTCTTACTATAAGTAATAAAATCCGAAACTTTATTACACCACTTCAAACCTGCATCGGATAACATTACAATTTCTAATGTCATTTCATTGATGATGAGACCATCATCCCAATCTGGTTTATGAACTTTCAACCCTATGTTTGACTGGATAAACATCAATGATTCCTTGACGTTCAACTCATCGATAACCAGATCATCGAAATAAGAACTACCGTTCATAATATCGTCGGAATCCCAACGGAGATGCCAGAGAAGAGAAACAACCTTTTGTTTTGTTTTATCTACTCGATCTTCAATGTGTTTAATCTTATCTTCAAAGACAACTTTACCACCACGTAGGACGGCAATCCGTTGATCTTGGTTTACCTTTTCCTTTTTAAATACTACGTTAAGTAGATGTCTTGGTTTCATAAAATCGTTTTATCATAAATTTTTGAATGAGTTTAGGACCAATTGACCAATCTGTTTCATCCTCACTATTTTCCTTTGTAGGTTTAGTCGTCGGTATATCAGATGGAATATATGTGGATGCCATACTGGATAACCGTAGATTCATTACCTTACTTGCAATTTCATTCAACCACTTCACACCTTCATCGGAAAGAACAACAACAACACGACCACCACCATTTTGAATAATTGGGTCTCCAAGATATTGAGGCCATCCTGTTCCTTGAAGGTGATCATCAGGGTTTACTGATGACACCTTACCCCACGAATGAGAATAACCCCACGAATGAGAACCTCCATTCAGAAAATCAGGGATATTGTAAACACCGATTGCATCTTGCAACCAACCTAACAAATTACGGACATCATCGTTGTATGCCTGACCAATTTCAAATGGACGTAAGACCTTTGTAATCTTACCACGAGTGTTATATGTTCTTTGAAGGTATTCTTGAATAATCAATTCATTATCTACTAACCGTGAAGCCGCGGTCTTTGTATTCGGGAATTGAATCGTGGTAAGACGTTTAGAGAGTGCGTTGTAATCAGGTTTCATAGTTATAGCACACTATTCTTTTCTTCCGATTGTTCTTTTCGGTTATCGATCAAACCCCACGCTCTCCTTCTTTCCTCCGCGTCTTTACAATCTTTTGGATAACGTTTACAAAAATCATCCAAATTTTCATCCATCTGTTTATACACATTGTCAAGGTCTTGCACAGCTTTCACGAACTTTTTGTTTTTCATTAGACTCCGTGCAAACAAATATGGTATCATTGCTGACCACAGCTGAATACCAACGTAGATGATAATTCCGATAAAGATAAAAGTAATCATACCGCCTTCTCCTTGTCACGTTCTTCCCAAGACTTACATGAATCTGGGTATTTTTTAGAAAAATCATCCATTAGTGTTTCCATTCGTTCATATGAATTGTCAAGGTTTTGTATAGCTTTCCTCAACTCTTTGTTTTTCCTTAGACGCCGTGCAAACAAATTTGGTATGATTGCTGCCCACATATGAATGGCAACGTAAAGGACGATTCCGAGAAAGATAAAAGTAAGCATAGTTTAGACCCAAATGTAGGATGGGAGTGGAGTTATAGTTGAATACTATAATAAGAAAAAGGGAGGACAATTCCAAATCAAATTTGAACTCGGTAAGTAAAAAGTTTATTATACAGATACGTGGGATGGACGGAACCCAACCTTCATTGCACATTTATTCAGATACTCTACACCTTCGTCCGAAAGAAGAACAACCACCAACCCACCAGATTGAGTGATAGAATCATCTCCAAAGTAATCATACCATTCGTTGCCTTGTGAATGATGATAGTTAGGTTCCCTACGATACCAAAGGTATGGTTGCCCTTGTTTGACAGGAGGAACCCAATAAACACCTATTTCGTCCATAAGGTGTTCAATTCGCTCCTTGTCAGTCAGGAAGTCCTCACGCCTAAACGATGTCAGAAGAACCCCTCTATGTTCCCGTTGGTCTTTCGTAATAACGTTCTTCATCTTTTGACGTGTGGTATTCACTACAACAGCCCATTCGTTGATAATATCGGACATGAAATTACCATCTAAATTGGCGTCTATCAATCTTTCATCAAAGTAGATGTGTTTGGATTTTAGATAGTGTGCTCTGTTTGTTTGTTTGATTTTCATAGTTTTGATCGCGGTAAGTAAAAAGATTATACAGTAACAGTAGTAATATGAGAAGAAAGAGATACTTCTTTATCAATCTTATTCAGATACTCTATACCCTCATCAGATAAAGAAACAACAACATATCCTCCCATTTGAATAAGAAAATCTACATCTACACTATCACCTCCAATAGAAGGCCAAACATCAACCATCCATTCCACAGACCATATGCCAATAGACTCCAAGATTTTCTCTATCTTTTCCTGTTCATCACTTGGTAGAGGTTCAGATACGTCACGGGAATGCATGAGATATTTGATCTTTTTTCTAATTTCTTTTACACGGGAAAGGTATCTTTCATCGTTTATACCTTCTCCTGGTATGCCTACTACGTGGAGTGTAGTAAGGAAGTCCGATATGTTTGAGGTTGTTTCCATAGATACAATAATACGAAAAAGTAAGGACAATTCCAAATCAAATTTGACCGTGGTATGTAAAAAGATTATACAGTATCAGTATAAGAAGAAACCTTATCAGCAATCCCATTCAGATACTCAACACCAGTATCAGATAGAGAAACAACAACGTAACCACCCGATTCAGTAATACCCATATTACCAAGCCAATCTTTCCACACACCATTGATAAGAGGATCAATTTCAGGTCGTTCATTCCCATTTTGCTTATACCACAGGATTTTTGAACCAAATACAATACTCGATTCTAAAGCATACGTTTTGGAAGTAATACCGTAAATACCGATGGTATTGCGAATTTCAATTACGATAGAACGGTTTAGACTCCACCAGCTGGTGGTGGAAACTTTCCACCACTGGTCATATTCAGATTCACTCAATTGTTTTACGGGAAGTGTGTCAACGAGAGAATCTATTTTTTCAATCGTTGCATCTAACTTAGTGCGATACAAGTCATAATCAAAATTATCGCCAGTGATTTGTAGATTCGCCAAGAATGGTGATATGTTCAATCGAATGTTTGAGGTTGTTTCCATAGATACAATAATACGAAAAAGTAAGGACAATTCCAAATCAAATTTGAACGCGGTATCTAAAATAATAATACTACATACATACAGGATACATAAGATACAGTAGATACAATAGATACATACATACTACATACAGTATCATACATACATACCATACATACAGGATACATACAGGATACCCACATACTCCCTACCAATACATACAATATACGCATAACACCATTAGAATCCAAATTATTGATTAACCCATTCATTCCTACATCTATTACATATA
>Ga0208644_1004807_pt1 | contig 10090 bp, 20 predicted proteins | sample VirMetDEL_Nov_18_FD_184517 | JGI IMG/M metagenome (GOLD analysis project Ga0208644, IMG submission 184517) | Aqueous microbial communities from the Delaware River and Bay under freshwater to marine salinity gradient to study organic matter... | ecosystem: Environmental > Aquatic > Marine >...
CTTCAAGAGGCTCTGGACCAGATGCTCTACCACCGAAAGTCCGTAGCGGGGCACCTGCAGGTCTAACTCCAGACATGTCCCACTTTGGAATTTGACCTGTATACAGCATTGCGATAAGTTCTCTATATGCTTTAGCCCATCCAATTTTGCTGTCAGCGACGTGTATAACGGTATCGGTTTCATGGAACTCCTCCGCAACCTCTGGTAGTTTCGTGATGTACTGACGCTCCACACTGAAGCCAACACCTGTGCCACACATGAGCACGTACATCATCTCGTCAAATGCTTTGGGGTGGTCAATGGGCAGATACGAGCAGTTGAAGCCAGCCACGTTGTCACGCTCAAGTGCTTCACCAGCAGTCATGAGTGCACGCATGCTGGGCATGACTTCCAAGTTGTAGATGTCCTCAAACAACTCATTGGCCTCTTTGTGTGACAAAAGATTCTTGTCCATCCAGAAGTTCAGGTAGCGCTCCACTGTCTCACGCCATGTCTCCCTGCGTTGCTCCTCCGGTAGATACCTAGCGTATCTGGATTTGTGTATGTACTGTTGATATGCATCCATTAGATTTCGTAGTCTCCTCTTGTAATCAATGATAGTTTTATCTGGTCCAGTAGGAAGTACAACTGATGCGTGTCCATGTTTGTAGAGATGACTACGTAGTCCTCTGACTTTACGATACAGAAGGCGTCCTCATAGTTCTCTAGATCATCCGCTGCTGAAAGAGCAGCAAATACCGCAGGTACTGGTACTTTTTCATCTTTAGCTCCAAAGTGTCCTTCAATGACTTTCATTAGATGAACTCCTGTATCAGCCTCTCAAGATACCAGCGGCACTTCCGTAGGTCCTCGACGGGTTTGTTCTTGTAATGGTAGCGCCACAAATACTTCAGAGAGTTCCCCTTGAGATACCCTTTGAACTCGTCTGGTGACATGGACGCCTTGATTGCGTCAATGGCTTCAATGTCACCCTTGTTGTAGTGCTCTGGTTTTGACACAGCGTCCCATTGTTCCGGAGTGGCTATGTCAATACTCATCTTCGTTCTCCTCTTCACTTTCGAATTCCTCTTCAAACTGATCTAGTCTGTTGATGAGCTTGTCTTCAAACCTGTCCAACAACTGTTCTGCTGAGATCTCCAGAGCTTCCAGAAGATCGTCAGGATCATAGAACATCAGAATCCGTTCTTTAATTTCCTCCATTGTCAGAGACATCTCTAATCAACTCCTCTAATGTATCTAGGCTGTACCACTTGATTCCTTCTTTGTCACACCATTGTGCCATTGTCATTCTTGCTCCTTTCCTGATCCTCTTGTTGGGGTGCATGAGGACAAACACAAGCCTCTGTCCTTTTGGTAGACTATCTCTGACGCTTGTGTACTTCTTCGTGTCTCCCTCTCTGAAGAAGCCTTTGCATTCGATAATCGTACCTGATGCACCATGTACAAAGTCAGGGCGGTAATTACGATGAATAACATAAGGGATTGTAAACGGTTCATACTCAAAACCCTTCAGTACCTTTGCTACGTTCTTCTCGAACTCACTACGAAACTTCGACTTCGGGAACCTTGGGCTCATTAGCTACCTCTACTAAATAACGTGGACCTGAAGAATAAATGAAGCCTCGAACGGAGGGCCAACATTGCTTTTTGTACGAGCAGTAAGAACATCCTACGGCGAGTTTCTGGTTGCCACTTTTGCCATCTGCGATAGGCTCGTAGCAAACTACCGGAGGTTCTTCCTGCTCCACTAGCTTTTTTACGTGTCGGATCCTGTCTCTAATGTTGTAGGAGATCAGGTCATACACTGGAGCTTGTGTGTCCTCTGAGTCATACATGAGGTAAGTCAAGTGTCCATTCTGCTTGTCCATTGCCAGCCAACCGAACTTGGTCTCACCTTCAGCATGTGCGTACCCTTTGATCTGAGCAACGTAGCCGAAGGGGTCATCATAAGCCAGGGAGCCGTCCTTGAACTTCTTGAAGCCATAGGTAGACACTGATTTGACATCCGTCACTATCCCGTCGATCTTGCAGTCCATGTGTCCTTTGATGCCGTCAACTTCGCACTTCTTCTGCTCATCAGTCACCTGATGTCCAGCCATGCGAGTCAGAAACAACAACAACTCCTCAATCAAATGTCCGTACATAAATTTGACGTATGTATGAGGGGCGATGTCCTCTGCGGTTGTCACACCATTGTAGACATTCCACAGGTAGCGATCCTCGCGTCCGATATTCGACATCCTGAGCTTACGCGAGTCAAACCGTTTGTCTCCGAACTCTTGCCGCATCAGTTGCTTCACGTTTTCACCAAACTGCTCAATGCAGGCGTCCACGTCAACACCTTCCGCTGGCTCCTTCGTTGACATCATGGAATAGATGTCCTCCACAAGTGTGTAGATGTTCTTCACGTAATCTCCTTAGTGGGTCTCTGCCCACGTTGTCCCGACTTTGTATTCTCCGTCGAGTGGACATCGGAGTGCATACTCCACACCCGCCGCCTTGAGGCACTCGACTGCAAGCCAGCCGTACTTCTCTGCCTGTTCTTCTGAGACTTCTGCTTGAACTTCGTCATGTATGTTCCCTATGAACTTATAGTCAATCTTCCATTGCTTTGCGTAGTCGTCCAGTAAGACCAGTGCCTTCTTCATCACGATTGCACCAGCCGCCTGGAGTAACGTATTCAGTGCCGCGTGTTCTGACCTAACGTGAAGTCTTCTACCATCGAGTCCCACGAGATAACCTCTTGCAGCAGCGTTGCCAACTCGTTCTCGTAGACCTGCAAGAGCAGGTGTATTTCGTAGAAATCTTTGCTTAAGTTTTGAGCCATCAGCCGCGCTTCCTCCAACGATACTTCCGATTTTAGCGTCTCCTGCTCCGTAAAGGAAAGCATAGATGAAAGTTTTTGCTTGAGGTCTAGTTTCAAGCCCAGCAGCCATTTGGTTTCTTGTGTGAATGTCTTCTGTGAGAAGGACATTGGTAAACTCCTCGTCGTCCATGTAGTGTGCCAGCATCCTCAACTCAAGACCACTAGCGTCAAACCCTACGAGCTTCTTGCCACTTGGGACAGTCCAGCATGATCTACATTCGTGTCCATATGGGCTGTAGCTTGCTGGGACCTGTGCCATATTGGGTGACTGATGCGTCATACGTCCAGTGACGGCACCGTTGCTGATGACACGCCCATGGACTCTACCGTCCTCCTCAACATGCTCAAGCCATGAGTGCACCTGTGCGTATCTCTTTTGTAGCATCAGGTACTCACTGACAGCTCTGGCCTCCGGGAGATCAATGGTGTCCAGGACAGCTTCGTCAACTATCGGGTTGCCCTTGTCCGTGGTTTTAGTAAATCTAGCCCCAAGTTCCGAAAGCCTCTTCGCAATTTGCTGCCTAGAACCCACATTAAAAACCTCAACCTTGTCCTTAAGACGCTTGCCGGTTTTCTCTGAATACCTCTGGTGTACAATCGGTGGGAACTTCTCTTGTAAGTCCTCTTCGATTTCATTCATTCTCTCCTTAAATGTTGCACATAATTCTCTGGCTAAAGGCTGATCCAAAAGCCAGCCATTACGCTCCTGCTGCTGAATGACACATTGGACTCTGTGCTCTAGTCTGATTGACTCAGCGGAGAAGTCCTTCATCTCACTCTGGAGCTTCTTGTGTACTGCCTGTGTGACCTTGACGTCCTGGATGCAGTAGTTGACTAGTTCTTGACTAGTTTGTGACCAGTCATCATGGTCACCTTTGGGGAAGCCCAGTTCATTACCCCAGTTCCTCAGAGAGTGTCCTCCTGACTTACTTGGGTCATACAAACGGGACAACACCAGTGTATCTATGATCCTGTCAGAAGCCACAGAGATTCCCCAGAGCTTCTCTAGGACAGGCATATCGTATCCTATTAGGTTATGCCCAACGACGCTCACAGAGCTTCTCAGGGCCTCTGAGAGGGTCTCTGGGGTCGTATGTACCGTAGGAACATCGTTTTCCATGGTAACTACGCACCAGATGGTGTCCGGAGTCAAACCGTTGGCCTCTAGGTCCAGATAAATCAAAAGTCATCTCCGATGTGTGGGTTGGGTACTTCGTGCAGCCTGCCTGTAACCCTATCATAATTAAGCCAACAAGCAGGGCCAGTTTCGCCAGTGTAACGGTTCTTGAGGACACGTACTGTTGTCGTGTTCCTGGTCTCTGGGTTCTCATGTTGCTGATCCCGTTCCATACCTATGACAATATCGGACAACTGAGCGATGGCCTGTGATCCCCTGAGTTCACCCAGGCTGATCTGTGCGCCGTCCTCGTGTGCCCTACCTTGTGATCTACGAAGGTGTGACACGAGGAACAGAGCTACGCCAGTCTCAGCCACGAGTGTCCTGAGCTTGGTCATGATCTCGTCAATGGCTTTACGCTCGTCACCGGACTCCTGAGACGACACTACGATGCTCAGGTGATCCAGGATGATGTACTTGCAGTCCAGAGCTTTCGCCATGTACCGCACTCGTGAGAGTAGGTTGTCGGCTGATGTCGAACCCCAGTGGTCAAACAAGTAGTACCTGCCAGTGCCCAGTGTGTCCTCCCAGTAGGGACGCAAGTGTTCAACTGGCGTGTCTTCCTCTAGGTGTAACGGGCGGTTAGCTGATACTGACATGATGCCCAACGTGGTGCGAGCTAGGTCTTCCTCAAGCGCTAGGACTCCGATGTTGCCTGTGCATCGCTTGAGTAGATCGTATTCGATCTCACGTATGAACTGGGACTTACCCATGCCGCTGCCACTGGTGATGGTGACCAACTCGTATGGCCTGTGTCCCCTCGTGAGTAGGTTCAAGCCTTCCCATGGGTACGGGATGGACTTGATCTTCCTCTTTTCAACCAGTGTGTCCCAAGTGTCAACGCCAGCCACAATACCGTCAGGCCTGTAGGTCTTGGCGTTCCACCAGAGTTTAGTGAAGTCCTTGACGTTGTTCGCCATGAGCATGTCACTAGCGTCCTTCATCGGGAGCTTCATGATCTTCAACTTGTTAGGACTGAAGAGGTCCTTGACTTGATCGACAGCCGCCTCACCAGCCTTGTCCATGTCGAAACAAAGGACGATGGTCTGGTAGTTCTCTAACCACTCGAGCTGCTCTTTGATCTCCTTGGCTGCGTTAGCTGCACCAGTCCTGAGTGAAACTACGTCCCACTGCTTACCGGACATCTCGTACACAGCCATGGCGTCCAGCTCACCCTCAGTAATCGTGAGGTAGCGGTTGTCTCTGCACTTGTTCTGACCAAAGAAACCAACTCCGGTTACGTCACCAGTAGTGTGGAAGTTCTTGGTCTTCACTTCTCGTACTTTTGATGACCCAATCTCATTGGTGTCGATCTTGTAGTACGGGTAGTAGTGCCGAATGATCTCCCCTGTCGCTGAGTACTCCACAGTGACACCGAAGTGCTTACAGGTCTCCTGGGAGATCCTACGCTGTGGGATGGCTGCCATTGTGCCTATCATGTTCAAACGACTGGGCTTATGTGTTACTTCTTGATTCACGCTAGTACTTCCGTTGACGTGGTAGTCACAACGAGCGGAGAAGCAATGTGCCCCTCCGTCGTCGTAGAGTGCCAGGGCGTCCGAAGAACCACACTTCGGGCACCCCTCGTGTCTTAGGAACTTTGCTGACACTAGAAATCTCCAGTGTCTGCTTCGGTCATCTCTGCTTCCTCCAGGACCTTAACGGCCTTGAGGTACGTAGCGACACCGTGCACGGGATGTGGGTTGCCCAGTTCGTACAGAAGCCGTACTTTTGAGTTGTACGGGATCTCCCCGTTGTACCGGTTGCCCTCATCGTCAACACGCTTGACATCGAACTTGGACTTAAACTTACGCTGCTTAGCGCCTTGGTACTCCTTGATCTTGACACCCTGTGCAGCCAATGTTGCTGCGTCGTCTTCCGACATGGTGATGGTCATTGAGTAGGCACCCGTGTCCTGACCGTTGAATACGTCATGTTTGGTCACGTTGCTAAAGTTTACTATGCCTTCGATTGTTGCTGTTGCTGCCATGGAATAATCTCCGTTTGTCTGCTTTGGTTGTGACCCAGTGTTTTTCTCTGGGTATGCTAATAGTATACCACGATTTTCACTTGATGTGTATCTTTTTTGTCCTCCGCATAACTTATGTTCTCCTTAGGTGTACTACAGTAGTACAACAACATCAGTAATTCTTAAAAACATTGGTTGTACATTAGTAATACATTAGTATAGGGTCTCATATTCATCTACTGTTGTCAATACTCTGTCGCTGTATTCCTCAAAAAAATCATCGTCCTCAAGTTCACAAGCGTAAACACTACTTAGGCAGACGCCACAGAGGTCGTAGAATTCACCCCTGGAGTCCTTACGTGTCAGCTCAGAGTCCTCCAGGATCTTGTTGCAGGCTTTACATCTCATGTGTTATCTCCTCATCATAGGCATAATAAAAGCGGTCTCTGTGCATCTGGTAGAGCGCTGTGGGCTTCATTCGTAGGTACTTGTCCCGCAGTAGGTCTTTCAGGACAAAATGTAGGTCAGCATAGGACAAGCTGTACATTTCGTCCACAGCGAGGTCATCAGCCATACGTTCTACATCAGAGTCCGTTACGTATTCATCAGTTATGTTCTGGTCATTCATTTGTTGTCTCCTTGAGTGCATTCCAGCTTGTATCCAGATCATACAGGGTGTTGATCTTGTCGTCAATCAAATTTGCAACCAGTCTGCACTCTAGCTGTGCGTCCGGAGTGCTTCTCAGATTCACCACTCGTGCAAAGGCTGCCAGTGAACCCGTCCAGTACCACTCCGTCATCATTGATTGCGGTAGGATCATACGTGCCTGCTCTGGTGCTATGTTTTTCTCCTGTACCATGTATTCGTACAATTGTGCCGCTTTGGTCATCAGGTCCCAGTACTCTTTGAAGACCAGGGAGTCCAGCTCAAGCACATCATCAGATGACCCCTGCTTTTTGTCTTCGGCCCTGATGCGCCAGAGTTCAGGATTGTAGAACTCAGGTGGCTCGTCTACGTACCTGCGGCTGACTTCATTCCACACTAAGCCCACCTGATGCTTCACTAGCTGTCTAGCGACAAACACTGGGGCCTTGATCCTGAATTGCAATTGTACGTGCCCAAAGGGTGTCCAGTGGTTGTGATAGGCGAGATACCTGATCAAACCCATGTCACCTTGTGTAAGGCTCTTGTGGTGCTTAGCGAAGGACACACGGGCAGCATTGGCTACCGTTAGGTCCGAACCCATGTGGTCCAAAAGTTCTACTTCGATCATGCTCATAGTCCCGTGTCTCCTGTTCCTGTAAACCACATGAAAACAACAGCGAGCATTGCTATAATCAAACCTATGGTCACAATGTCCATCAGGTCCTCCTGTGAGTCCACATAGCCCTCGCTGAAGTCCTCATAAATTAGCTGCAGTTCCGTGGTTAACCAGTTGTATATTCTCTTGAATATGTTCATACGTTTACGTAGTCCTCCTTTATTACTAGTTTTACTGTGACTTCACCGTCTTGATAACCTGAGTAAAAGTCCTTGATGTTATCTCTGAGATTCAGCAACACTCTTATCTGCTCAGATTCTTCCAGGTTATAGTCCCTGTAGCCCGCCACGTAACATAGCCTGACCTTTTTAGCTTCGCCGTTTACTCTGTCTTCTGTGTACGCTTCAACATAGTAGTCTGCGTTGTCTTTGCTTATGTGTACTTCTACAGCCATGCTGGTTCCTCCCGGTTAGTCCATCTCATGTCGATCTCGTTACGCCTGACCCTGTAATAACTCCGGTACGCTTCCACAGTGTCACTATGTCGGCACTCGTCATACATGCACTGTGGTGGATCTACAAAGGGCAGATCAGGCAGTGCTTCGGGTACTTGTGACAAGTAGGGCAACAGGCGTTCCGTGGCGTGCGTCTTGTTGTACCTGTGGCGGTATTCGTCAAACAACGCACACAGATGCTGCAACCCGTGTTTATACGCAATCTGGGACGATCTGAGCCACTTTGTGCTGGGGTGGTTACTGTGGGTCATCTTGTACACAAAATCGGCCTGTGGCGTCTCTAGGAGCCTGTGAGCAGTACTGAGCATCTGTGCTGTCTCTAGGATCATTTTGACAACGTGCTTGTCACAGAGCGCCTGTGCTGCACTCGTGGGGTCTTCTTCAACGTAAAAGTAGTTCATAGTAATTCGTATTCGTATTCTCTGAGGTGTCCGATTATCTCCGCGAACTGTCTTGTGGTCAAGTCTTCGTCATGCATCTCGTCACCGTCTACTGTCAGATTGTCGAACCGTAGCATATCATCAGCGAAACAGTAGCGCAGATCAAAGTCGTACTCTGTGAGCGTCTGAGTGCCCATAAAGCTCCAATGGTTATTCATGGTTTAGCATCCTGTGTTGTTCCTGATCCAATAGTCGCATGGCACAGTGTAGCAAGTCAACATCATCCTCTGATCGTCTGCCGTCATGCTGTAGTTTGTAGAGGACTTCCCATGCTTTCAGGATTTCCTCACGTTTTGGTTCGATTAGTTTCATCGGTTGTTATCCTATTAATTAGGGCCGAACTCATGGTCAAGACCCATCTTCAATTTTTCTCTGTGTCTTTTTAGGCCCTTCTCTATTAAATCAGGGTCATCAGGAATCGCCGCGTTATATCGGGCCTCTTGGGACCATTGGCTGCTAAAGCTGCTAGAGAAGCCCAGCAACAGTAGTATTATCAGTTCCATTACGCTAACTCCACCATTTTGTAGACTATTTCAACGTCGCAGACATCACCCAACAGGCCACCTAAGTCTGCCCGTGAGAAATACGGGCTGCTAATGGTTCCAGTGTGCCAATTGCCTGCACCGTACTCACTATCGAACCATTCGTGCAGGTTGTCCACGTAAGCCTCATCATCATCCATTATTCCGGTGTAGTCACCATTGACCAGCGCCGGAAGTGCGAACGCTGGTATTTTGTAGGTAGTGCTCTCGAATTCAATTGTCATTATGCTGTCTCCCTTCTGATTATTTCTATCACTATTTGATCAACGTGCGCTTGTTGCATGTATTCACTAGGCATTGCTGCACAATCAACCAGCCAATCGGTATCACTAAAACCAGACACTAAATGCTGAAAGTCTTTGAATCTATCCATTGTCTTTCTCCTCATGGGCGGACTATGCCGCCTTAGCGATTAAACCTAACATTTTTTTACCATGCGCTGGATATGCTATCACAGCATTGCTCTTTTGCCAACAAGCGCGACAGGACGCACATTTGCCTTGGCGCGTGTACGCTTTGCACACTGTCATGCTTTCGGTAGCGTCCTCAGCGAATGGCACTATGGTGCTCGTAGTCGCACCGCCGATAGTCTCTCCAGTGATGCTATCGGACGACAAACGAACTACCACGTTAGGCAATGCTTCCATCTCAGCGAATACACTAGCAAACTTCGCAAACTTGTGCATGCGCGTAGGTAACCAGTGATTGACCCATGGCGTGCGCTTCATCACTTCCAGAATTTTACGCGCAAGCTTTAGGCTGTAAACGTCGCCAGAGTCAAACCACCGGAAATAGCGATCGTTGTCTAATTCTGCCACCATATCATCCACCCATGCGTCACGCTTCCAGTCTTCACGATTGTGCTCGCGTGGTGCTTTAACATTCGGGAATCTATAGTTGCCTTGAGTCGCATAACATCCGGCACATGCTGGCACTAGTTTACCGTCGCTACCTACGCTACCCGCGCAAGTCTTGAGTGCCTCTAATGACCATGATCTGCAAGGCATTTTGCTCGCCTTAGATAGTTTTACTGCCATCTCGTGTTGTCCTTCTGTAATGTCATTCGATGTGCTCATCATACGCTCATGAATGCCAGAGTCCAGCGCTTTTTGCACAATCCATGATATCTCCATAATCTTGAGGTTTCTTCAGATTGTCCATTGTTGGCACAGTGTGTGCTAGTGCTGTCTAGTGGGTACTACATAGGCCCTCACATGTCAACACTTGACTCCCAGCTCCACCTATGGTAGCCGCCAGAGTTGGCACGAATGTTGCTACCCATGCAAAACTCATGCCAACATCGGTAGCCTCAAGAGTTGG
>Ga0208644_1004808_pt1 | contig 10090 bp, 8 predicted proteins | sample VirMetDEL_Nov_18_FD_184517 | JGI IMG/M metagenome (GOLD analysis project Ga0208644, IMG submission 184517) | Aqueous microbial communities from the Delaware River and Bay under freshwater to marine salinity gradient to study organic matter... | ecosystem: Environmental > Aquatic > Marine >...
TTTTAAGTATATCTCCAGATTCTAATATGACAGGTGCTTTTGCGACATTACAGATAGTAGCACCTGTAATGTTCATATAGGCTATTTGATAGTCAGTTGTAGCTGAGCTATCAGTTACTGATACTTTGACAATCTTATTGCCAGACTCATTAGTTACTTGTATGTTTTTAACAATCGCAGTTCTATTAGAAGGTACAGTATAAACTGTAACTGGTGTTGTTACACTTGGATCATAGAAAGCATTTTTATAAATATTAGCCATTAATATCCATCCTGTACTAATAATAAATCAAATGAAGCAGAAGCAGAAGAAGTAGAACTTCCTTTACCTGATACATAAATATCAGATTTTTCTGGTATGACATTGATTGCATTAAATATAACAGTTGTCTGTCCACCTCTAACATCTAAAAATTGTTTTGTTTGAAAAGCTGCATTAGCAACACTATTATCTCTTTGTATAAATTTAAAATTCATTTCTTGGTCTTTACCAGATGATATATTCATTGATAGTAAATAACCAGTATAACCTGCAGGTATGGTATATAATGCCATTAATGTTTGTCCATTACCTGCTGATATAGTTGCTGCTACATCCGAACCACCTGTATAGGTTACAGTAATTGTTCCTTCATTATTTCCAGATGAACCTGCTGTTTCTACAGACATTCTAAATACTCTTAAAAAAGTTTGTGTAGTTGTAACTGTAGTTGTTCCATCCATATCAACTGTTTCTTCAGCAAAATTATAAGAACCATCCAAACCTTGTATTCTTAAAGTTCTAGCACCAGTTCCTGCTACATCATCATTAACATTATCACTTACTACATCAACAGTAACAGCTGTAGATTGCCAAGAATAATTATCTCCTGTTTCCCAAATAGTTTCAAAAGAACCAGAACCAATAGTTGGGTTATATCCAAACTTATTAACCATAGAGTAACCAGGAACTTTACCTTGTTGAACTGCTAAATAAAATGGAATGTTACCAACTGTACTTCCACCTGTTATTGGATTGACATTATTACAACTCATTAATCTTCTTTTTTATATATATTAGCCATTTAGAATTATTACTTCTTAGCTTCTACCTTATCTTCTTTTACTTCATCTTTAGGAAGTTCAGCTTTTAACAGCTCAGTATATTTAGCTTTCAAAATATTTAAATCTTGAAACTCTAATGATAATTGTTGTTCTTTAGCAGTTATATTTTGTAACTTACCTAAATATAATTTACCATTATTTGATAGCTTATCGCTATCGTAGTCTTTGTCATCAAACTTAAAGTTCATAAATTATCCTAAGTATGTTGTAGCTGATGCGATTGCTGAATTAACTGAAGTCATATCTTCAGAACCCCAATCTTCTTTAGCAACCATTAACTCAAGATGTTCTTTATTTCTTCTAACAGCATCTTGTTTATCTTCAGTAGATTCATCTGCCATCTGCGTTCCATCAATGATACCATTGATTAAATCTACAGAATGACCCATAGCTGTATAGTCTTGTGCTAATTGTTCTGCACTTCTTGTTTCGTCTTCCATAATTGTCTCCTTATTATTTAAATTGTTGCACAAGCAACTGGTTTGTTTTTATCAAGTTTTTTGTATTCATCAATAATTAATTTAGGTTCAACCATGTTGTTTCTAGGGTCACTATCAATGAATTTTGTTTCATTCCACTTATCTTTCATGTGGAATTGTAGGTTTTTGTTATGTGAATAACCAAATTGTGTCCACCTTGTAGAACCCCAAATGACTACTCCATGTTTTTCTGTAGATGCTGAGAAATGATTTAAGCAACTATCTATGCTTACAAAACCCATAGCATCTTTCATTAGCTCATGTACTTCTGACCAATGCAAATCACATTTAATTGTATTCATATATGCTGGTTCATTGGGTAAAGTACAATCAATAATCGTTGCATCTTTATATTCTTCTTTCAGCATATTGATAACTTGCTGTGCTAAGAATGGTTGATAGTTTCTGTTTGGGTTAATGTTATTGTATTGACCATTATAAGTTAATGGAGATTGACCACCAGAAAATTGAACAAGAATATATTTTTCAATATTATTTTTGTCTAACCACTTCTTAACATTCTCTTGTAAATGACCTGTATAAAGTTTTGGTCTCATATTTACATCAAACTCTACATCATGCAATTTGCAATAGCTTTCTATTATATGTTGCTTACCAAACTGAAAATTAGATTTGTAAGGTTCACAGTAATAAATATTATCAGATGCCATAATTCTTGGGTCTTGGATTGGCAAGGATTGTTCAAGAACTAATTTTACATCTGGGTTATTTGCAAAGCATTGAATATAAGGTGTGTATATTTGTACTTCGGATTTTTGTTTTAGCTTTGGGATTAAAGAGGTAAAAGCTGTGCATTTTCCTATGCCACCCTCTACTACATATGTATTCATTATTAAGTTTCTAATGCTTCTATTCTAGATTTCAAGGTTTTATTCTTTTGGATTATCTGCTTTAATTTGTGCTATTCTAGCTTTCCAACTATCTATACCATTATCGTAAATTTCTTCAAGTTGGCTTTCCCAACTTCCATATAATTTTTTTCTAGTAGCAATTATTTGTTGATTGTTTTCATAAGTTTGTGCTTGGGATTCTAAGGCATCTAATTGTGCTTGAGTAGGTTGTGCAATATCTAAATTCCATTCTTTGATGTATGCACCTTGACCATCGTCTTGCAACATAACATCATTTGTAAAATCTACATTTGAAACTCCATTAGCTTTGCAGTATTCTTTTATTTTGTTACTTAGTTGTGCCATAGTTTTACCTCCTTATTCTATAATTCTGTATGCTCCGAAATATGTATTTCTAGTGCTTGAATCAAATTTTGCTGTACCAGAAACAACATCCATAGCACCATATATTTCTAAATAATCAGTTGTTCCATTCATATCAATTATTGCATCAACTTGTGATGTTATAATAAAAGCATAGTTATCTCTAAAATCATTTTGTATAAATTTATATGAACTTCCATTTTTATAAATCTCAATATTCATGTGCGTTAAAGATGAAGAATTAGCACTTTCGGCACTTATACCAGCATATACATAATATTTACCAGCAACAGTTGGAGTAAAACGATAGTTTGTGGAGTTATCATAACAACCATCTGTATCAAATACTTCTGTGTCAAATTGAGCTTTAGTATTTGCATTATCTGTTACTGTTTGGTCTGATGAAAGATATGCTTCAAAAGCTGGAGTGTTTGATAATATAGAACCATTACCTGTTCTAACTTTTGATGGTGTAATATTTGTATCCCCAAGTGTAATCTCATTGGTAGCTGTTGCAGATGAAGGTTCTGCGTTAAACCCTAATAGAGTTAGGTTTGAACCTGTGGTAATTGAATTACCAGATGATGAACCTACTGCTGTGTTACAATCACCTGTCGTATTAAGTGTTAAAGTAGCATATCCTAGTGCTACATTATTATTACCCTCTGTATTACAACACATAGCAAATCTACCAATACTAACATTTCTAACTCCTGTAGTATTTGAAATCATTATACATTGACCTACAGCTACATTGTCATAACCAGTTGTGTTTGAGCATAATGCTCTGTGACCTAAAGTAGTATTTTGTGATCCTGTAGTATTAGATTTTAAAGAAGATTCACCTACAGCTGTATTGCCACCTGCTGTTGTACTAGCTTGTAAAGAACATAGACCTACTGCTGTGTTACAAACACCTGTCGTATTAGACTTTAATGCACAGAAACCCATTGCTGTGTTGTTATAACCTGTCGTATTAGCAGATAAAGTATCTGCACCAATAGCAGTATTGTTACTAGCTGTTGTGTTTAATAATAAAGCATTTGTACCAACAGCAGTGTTGTTTCCCCCTGTTGTATTTGCTTCTAAGCCATTTCTTCCAATTCCAACATTTCTTGTACCTGTAGTAGTGAGTTTCATAGCTTCTGCACCTAAGGCAGTGTTATCATTAGCTGTCGTATTAGCTCTTAAAGAACATAATCCTACTGCTGTGTTATTTGAAGCTGTTGTATTACTACAAAGTGCTTGATAACCCACTGCTGTATTACTTGCACCTGTAGTATTTTTGTTTAAAACAGAAGACCCAAATGCACTATTATAAAGACCTGTTGTGTTTTCATCTAAAGTAAAAGCACCTACTGCAGTAAGACCAGACCCTGTTGTGTTAAGTTTTAAAGATTGAAAACCAACTGCTACGTTGTTGGAAGTTGTGGCAAGAGATAAAGCCTCTACTCCTATTGCTACATTTTGGTCGCCTGAAGTATTTGTTCCTAAAGAATTAAAACCTAATGCTGTATTACAAGTACCATCTGTGTTATCTTTTAATGCTCTATGACCAATTGCTGTATTTCGGAATCCTGTTGTATTTGCTTCTAAAGCACAAGTACCAATTGCTGTATTTAAATTACCTGTCGTATTAGTACAAAGTGAATTATAACCTACTGCGATGTTGTCTTCTGCTGTTGTATTAGATCTTAAAGAATAAGTACCTAATGTTGTGTTTCTTGTACCTGTCGTATTAGCATAAAGTGACTCAAAACCTACGGCTGTATTGCTTGAAGCTGTAGTGTTAGATAATAAAGCACTTTTTCCAACTGCTATGTTACTAGTACCTGTTGTATTAGCACCAAGTGAATTATAACCTACTGCGGTGTTATTGGAAGCTGTTGTATTAGCACAAAGTGAACAGAAACCTAATGCTGTGTTAGATGTACCTGTCGTATTAGCAAATAAAGAGTAATAACCAACTGCGGTATTGTTTGAGGCTGTGGTGTTTTTATTTAAAGAACTCATACCAACTGCAACATTACTAGTACCTGTTGTATTATTAAATAAAGAAGCATGACCAATTCCTGTATTACTTGATGCTGTATTTTTACATAAAGACCTGTCTCCAATAGCAGTATTATAAAGACCTGTCGTATTAGCATTAAGTGATTGATAACCTATTGCTGTGTTATTTGTTCCTGTCGTATTAGAATAAAGTGAACTAGAACCTACGGCTGTGTTGCAAGTTCCTGTCGTATTAGCATAAAGTGATTGATAACCAACTGCTGTGTTGCTTGAAGCTGTTGTGTTATTTGCTAAACTATCTTTACCTACTGCTACATTATTTGCACCTGTTGTGTTATCATATAAAACAGACTTTCCAACTGCTGTATTATTGCTACCTGTTGTGTTTGTATATAAAGCACTTGTACCTACTCCTGTATTACAATTACCTGTTGTGTTAGAACCTAAACTAAATGTACCTACAGCAACATGGTTTGCACCTGTTGTGTTAGAAGTTAAAGAACCTTTACCAACTGCTGTGTTTCTTATTGCTGTTGTGTTAGCTGTTAAAGAACCAGAGCCTACTGCTACATTGTCAGTACCTGAACTTAAAGAATCTAAAGCACCATCTCCTAAAGCAACGTTATCTGTTCCTACAGGATAATTACCATCTAGTTTGATTGTGCCACCATCTACAGATAAGTTACCAGCTACAGTTAATCCATCTGTAACTGCTGTTCCTGTAACATCTATACCAGAAGATGTTGTTTCAATCTTTTTAGAATTATCATAATAAAGTTCAACTGCACCATCAGTGTACATTCTTGCCATGTATTCAGCATCACTTTTTGTAAAGTTAATACCAGCACCATTACTATCTAAAATTAATTGTCCTGTTCCTAGTTCTTTAATTTTACTATTAGAACCATCATGATAAATCTGTAAATCATTACCTGCACCAAATTGTGCTTTATCGTTATCTCCAAAATTTATATTGTTTCCATTAGAAGATAAATCTCCACCAAGTTGTGGTGTTACATCATCTACAACATTTGATATTCCACCTTGAATAGTTGACCAAGCAGAACCATTATAAAATTTTAATTCATTGTCAGTAGTATTATAAAATAGATCGCCTTCATCTAATGAAGTAGTAGGATTAGTTGCACCAATTCTATATCTTACTGCAAAAGTATTTACATCAGTAATATTTGCAGCTGTTGTATTAACATTTGCAATTGAACCTGCAACAGTTGTAACATTAGTATCAATAGCTGCTACCGAACTTACATCTGTATCTATTGCAGCTACACTTGAAACATCAGACGTTATACCTGCAACAGCAGTAATGTCAGATGAAATAGCAGCAACAGTTGTAACTTCAGTTGCTTTTGGAACTAATCTATGAAAAGTATAAGTATTTAAAGTTGAACTTGTTTCAACTAATACACCAAATCCAGCAGTTAAAACTGTAGAACCACATCCTGTAATAGTTACAGTAGATCCACCAACTGTACCACCAGCAATAGTAACTGTTCCTCCGCTTGGAGTTCTTGTAGTTGCTATTTCTTTAATTGATACAATTGTACCTGCACCATCATTTACATCTGGGTTTGTATTTGGAAAACTTGTTTCATTTGTTATTGGAAAAAATCCACCGACATCATCAACTAAATCAATAATTCTAGCATCAATAGCAGCAGTTGTTGCAATATAAGAATCTGAACCAGACCAAGTATCACCTGAGTCTATTGTTTCAGAACTATCTTGTCTAAAATATAAACTATCACTTGCTGATGTAGTTAAAAATGTAACATCATCTGGTGTATGACCTGATGCTTCAGCATTGGTAATAATAACTGCATCTGCAATTTTATCTATTGTAACAGCATTATTGTTTATTTTAGCAGTAGTAATATTGCTATCTGCTATCTTTGCAGTTGTAACATTTGAATCAGCAATCTTGGCAGTTGTTATATTTGAATCAGCTACTTTAGCTGTAGTAATTTGAGAATCAGCAATATGTTGTGTATCTATAGATCCATCTACATAATGTTCTGAGTCTATACTGTCATCAGCTATTTTAGTTCCATCAACTGCATCAGCAGCAATCTTAGCTGTTGTTACATTTGAATCTGCTATCTTAGCTGTAGTTACATTGCTGTCAGCTATTTTTGCTGTGGTAACATTACTATCTGCGATTTTAGCAGTAGTTACATTTGAATTTGCAATTTTAGCAGTTGTAATTTGTGAGTCTGCAATGTGAGCTGTGTCTATTGAACCATCCACATAGTGTTCAGAATTAATACTGTCATCTGCAATCTTAGAACCATTAACAGAGTCTGCACCTAGTTTAGCATTAGTTACAGCAGCATCATTAATCTTTGCAGTAGTAACTGCACTATCAGCAATCTTGATTGTAGTAACAGAACCATCTGCTAAAGTAGCAGTAGCAATCACACCAGTTGGTAAAGAGTTATTTGTTTTTGATAATGCACCAATATAAACATTGTCTATTGCTTCATTAGATAATGAACCACTATCCCAAGTTACATTGATTGTAGTATCTGTTGAAAAAGATGATGAACTAATTGTTCCATAAATAGTTCCAGGAGTTGTTGCAGTTAATTTTATTCTTCTGCCTTCATGGTAAATTGGAGTAACATCAACACCTGCAATTGTAAAAGAAGTAGCTGATGCGTAAGCAGCAGTATAAGCTGCATCTCCATCACCATACTCTACCCATTGAGAATCATTAAACCATTCTCTAGTATTTTTCATTAATGCTCTAATGGCATTGTTTAAGTTTGAAGGAAGCATCCCTTCTGCAACTGAGATACCATTTAAGTCTGAATTATTTATCTGTGTTGTTGAGTAATCTTTTATTCCTGCCACTTTAATCTCCTATAAACCAAGCATAAGCTTTATTGTTCTCTTGGTTCTTTTCATTTACTAATGTATTAATTGCTTCTTCAATTTGTCTTTGAAAGAACTCTTGAGTTTCGAAACTATATCTAACGTTATCTATATCAGTTTTGTCTGTCATCTCAAGCCAATTCTTGAAGCAATTATATCAACTCCTTGTGCATGAGTCCAAACTGATCCACTTGGAGTTATTATTTTAAATCTAAAATAACGACCTGATTGCCTAACAGGGTTATCTCCACTAGCAACCATACTAGATAATGAAGATTCTGTAGGTGTATCTGCTAATCTTTCTCTACTTTTTACAGTAACAGATGATGTTGCATCTATAATAGGTCTAATATTAGTTATACTACTTCTGTGTCCTTGAAACAACTCCATTTCTCTAGTTTCTATTGTTCCTTGATTTTCAGTACCAGAAAAAATAGCAGCTTTATAATCACTATCAATAGCACCTAAAAATAATTGTCCACCAGACCAAAAATCTGTATCTAGTGCAATATTGATTTGGTCTAAGTTTTCAGAAATAATATCCATTAACTCTACTGTGTATGCTCCTACAAACTGAGAAAATATTGTACTAGCACTTGCATCTGCTGTACTCCATTTTTGTGTAGCATAATTATAAATTAATATCTTATCGCAAATACCTGTAGTGTTTGCTGTGTTGTTAGCAGAAGGATATAACCACAATGCTAATTGATTAAATGGATCTACCGCAGCACATATACGATCACTAAATGCTTTGTTTAAATCTACATCAAAAAATCTATTAACTTTTTCTGCACCAATTGAGATAACTTGGTCTCCATTAATTTCAAAAAATCCATCATCTGCATAAAAGAATACTCTACGATTATCTTGGCAAACTGTTCTTCCATATACAGCTCCTCTATTAGGAGATATAACTGATAATCTAAATACTGTTGCACCACCAACATAGTCCATTCTGATTATTTGGTTTTGCCTAAATACATAACCAATCTCTCCAGAAGTTATATGTACTATTTCTCCACCTGATCCTGGAAGGTCTTGCAAGTCTGATTGTTTAGTTCCAGCAGCCCAAGTTGCAATATCATTAATACCTGACCATTGAATTCTGTTTTGTGCATTTGTATGATTTCCTGTAACTAAAAAATCTCTAATGACACCACTTACTCTAAATGTTGGTAATGTTCCTGATGTTACAATACTAGATAAGTCTGCAAAGTTAGTAGATGTTCCCATTAAATAATATTGAGGTGCATCTATACCATTACTTGCAATTACATAATTACCAAATTGTGTGAATGTCCAAAAGTCTGTATTGCCACCTGTTAAAGATCCTTTTCTTGAAGTAAAAGCTCCACCAGTTAATTCATACAGATCAGTATTTTTTGCAACAAAGTTATAAACATTACCTGAATTATCTCTAAATGAACCAGCACCTCTACTATCCTCACCAATATTATTTGTTGAATAATTAACTAATGAAGGAAATCGTTTGTAAGAATTTTGTGCATAATAAACATTGTTAGCAGTATTCGCACCTGGATTTAAATATTCAGGTTGATCTGGTAGCCATTCTCCAAAAGGTATTTGCATTATTCTCCTATTGGTTATTATTTGTTACTGCAACAAAGTTATCATTAAATGAACCTGCAACAGTTACATCACCTCTTTGTTGTAATGGTGCATTTCCATATTGATCTTCTCTATCATTTCTCTCTAATCTTTCCATAGCAGTTGAATACATTCCTTGCCATTGTTGAAGTCTTTGAGGATCTACACCTCCTAAAAAATTAGCAGCATGATATAATGAACCATATAAATAAATAGCAGGATGATTATTTAAGATATAATTTGTAGTATTAGAATCTGATAGTGCATCAAATTCTTTATAATAATTTATTGTTGCAGTATAAGAACTTGCAGGAGTTGGAGCAAATCTAAAATTATCTCCAATAATAGTAAAAGTAGAAGGTTGTCCAGAAGTCGAACTTCCTTTAATTTGATCCATTTGTGCAGGAGTAATATATTTTAAAGCATACTTAGTTCCACCATTTACAATATACATATCTCTTAATTGTAAAAATCCTGTAGGAAGTGCAACTGTTTCTGCATCAATAGTAAATGAACTATCGGTCGTAATCATTTTTCTAATTCTTAATTTAGAATTAAAATCTTTTTCAGTAAGAACTATAAAATCTCCTGATATTTCTGATGTTAAATCTGATCTGTTTAACCAGTTAGCAATTGATGTTTTTAAATCTGAATATGTTGCTAGTGCCATTATAATTTTCCTTCAGCAGTTCTAAAATATCTAAATTCGCTGCTATTTAATTTTTTCTTTAATATTTTTTTTTGAACTTCTGG
>Ga0208644_1004813_pt1 | contig 10086 bp, 10 predicted proteins | sample VirMetDEL_Nov_18_FD_184517 | JGI IMG/M metagenome (GOLD analysis project Ga0208644, IMG submission 184517) | Aqueous microbial communities from the Delaware River and Bay under freshwater to marine salinity gradient to study organic matter... | ecosystem: Environmental > Aquatic > Marine >...
TCTCTGGATTGGTTTGCGCGTATTGCGACATGGCGAGGGATACGGCGGCGAGAACACCGGATGTGGTTGTGACGGTATCTGTATTCATAGAACCTCCTTAGTGTGTTTCACGTTTCAGAATCGTGGGGAGTCGGTCATCGAACACCACGTAATTAAATGTTTGTTCGGCACTTGGGACACCACGCGATGCCGCATCTAAATAACGTATGCCTGGGATGCCCATAGCGTGTAAGCGAGCAGAGGCTCGTTCTGGTCCTTCTATCGTAGATAGGGCACCGTAAAAATCTGCTCCGTATGGGTCATAATGTAATGGATTTGTTGACTGTAATTGTTGATGAAGCGCAGGGGGCCATTCATCATAAATCTTTTTCACTTGCTCTTGTATGTATTTCGGCTGCTGACTAATTCGCTTATCCCAAAGCAGCATTTGATTGATCGCTGTATCCGGCAGATCAGTTGCGTAAAGACTAGGAACAAGTCCAGCTTTTTTTAGCTGTTCTGGCAAGGCAAACTCTTCAAATAATGTCTGCTTGAGTGATGGAGAAGGATTCGTGATGGCTTTTCTCGCTTCGCCTTCTGTTTTATACCACCCTGTTCCAGAAAGAGGATAGCCTGAGTTTGTATTCCATAAGAGCCATCCATGTGTCCCAAGAGAGGGCCGAACCATTGATTGAGCAGTTTCCATTATTTGTGTTTGTTCATGTTCTGACAAATCTAAATCAAGTGGAATTTTTTGTTTTTGATAAAATTGTGCAATATCTTTTTTGTCTGCAAAGTATAACCCGTGTCCAAAGGCTTGTGATCCCTCACCTCTCCCAATATGTTTCAAGGCAAATTTTTCAAAGGCATACGGCGATCCATGATAGACCACTTTCCCCAGAAGAGGCGCGGCGAGGCCCAATCCCGTTGAGGCGGCTTTCCCCAACGGGTTCATGCCAATCCACGCATTACGAGGGTCTTGCAAATAGCGATTGGCAAGTCCTAAATCCTCACTGACTTGTCCGGCAGCATGGGACAAGCCAAATCCGACATGATTCTTGGCCTGTTGATACTGGTCGTAAAGGTCCAAGAGGGACGTTTTGACAGATTCATTCAGATCCATGTCTCACACACATGCCCCCTATAACACATTTGTTATAACCCTTTTGGAGCTCCCTTGACCTGAACGAGCTGTTGGGGACCGAGTTGACACACAATCGTCTCGCTAGAGGGTGGATCTTCCTTCGAGAGGAAGGTATAGACACGGTTCTGTTCAGCTAACAGGGTCGCGAGATACCCGACTTCTCCATCAGCACAGATTGGGACTCCGCCCTGATGGATGGCGTCCGCCTTGACCGCCGTACTCATGACCAGTAAAATGCCGAGTAGCCACTTCATCCAGAGGTGCATCATGACTCCTTTACGAGCAATTCGTGAAAAATGTCTGGACTGTTCCGGGGGGTCCAAGCATCAGGTCACGACCTGTCCGATTCCCCAGTGTCCCATTTGGCCCTTTCGATTGGGCAAAAACCCACATCGCATAGGGGTAGGCAACCCCAGTCCTGTTCGTGTCCAAAAACGACCGTGAGTTCAGGTTTCTACCACGCACGGGGCTATTTCTCAGCGTTTCCCCTTCCAGGCCAAGCTGTAGTGGTTGCCATCAGGCCGCTTAAATCGCCCGCCCCAGGCCAAGGGTAGGCCATCGAGGACCCCTTTGGCTTCCCACCACTCCCCGAAGGGGGTATGGTCCTCGGTTTTCGACAGCCAGAGTCCATTTTTGTACAAATCAATGTCCTGAGCCAAGCCGATTTCATGGAGCGATCCTGGCATGTGGTCGGAGGTGGGGTCGTGCTCCGTCAGCCGGTCCATCCCTTCGGCTAAGGCCATTTCATAACCTAAGTCATGGGCCACCAGGATCATTTCCGCCACACAGCGAGAAAACGCGACACGGGCTTCTCGTAAGGTCATGCACTCCCTCTTGACAGGTTTGCGATTCAGCGATAGAATGCGGACCGGCGCTTGCGCCTCCACCCGAAGGGATTTGAATTTCTCTTCTCCGGCCTCTGGTTATTGTTCTGCGACATTCTGTTTATAACTGGAATAATCAATACCGCCAGAAATGGCCGCACCGAGAATAGCGGCTCCTCGTCGTGCCCACGAAGCATTCGGATTCGCTAATAAGCGGAAGGCCAGTTTTCGCCCCCCATCCGTCATCATCGCTTTTGCAATCATTTCCGCCGCGACATATCCACCCAAGGCCCCTCCAAAGCCTTGTCCTACGGCTCCCCCGATCAAAATACCAATAAATCGTCCCCGTTCTTTCCCTTCTTTCTTTGCCATATTCCGAAAGAATTGCATGGTTTGTTCAAATTCTTGCGGCGTGACCCGTTGTTTGTAGTCCGTATTCGTTCGGAGCCATTTCACAATACTATCCGGTCGCGCAATATCAATTCCTTCAGTCGTCGTGGTCGCTTTTTCAATTTGTTCCGTGAGAAGATTTGCCGCTTTTTCTCGTTTATAGAGTGTCCGTGCCGCCGTCCATTCCGCGAGGTCCGCCCCAGGAGGGAGGGGTGCGGCTTCAAGATCATCAAGCATTGCGCTATACAGCAATTTGTATTTTCCACGAAGCTTATCATCACTCGTATGCCCAATCAGCCATCCCATCGCTTCGGTACTGGCTTTCGCTTGCTGAACTGTCATCCCTGGGGGAACAGCCTGAATCGTCACATTCGTTTTCGGGAGTCCGGTTGGAAGCGATTCGGCTTTTCCTGAAATCCGTGGGGTGCGCTTTTCGATGATGGCAGGTTTCCCATAGAGGGTTGTTTCAATATCCTCAAAGAGATTCCCTAATGAGGTTCCCTTGAAATCTTTTTTGAGTTGTTTCCACGGAATATCGTTTAGTTGAGCGCCTAACTTGGAGACTGTTTCAGCTAATTTAGGAAAACGCGGAACGACCGCTTTCAGTGTGCGCTCCGTAATGTTTTGATAGGCTTGTTTCGCAGCTTCTCCGCCAAATAAAACATTCGGAAATTCACGAATCACTGGGGTCATGACCGCTTGCGCGGCCTTGCCAAATCCTGGAGTAAAGCGTTTGAGGAGCGCGGACCCGCCCTCGACCGTCCCGCGTCCAACACCAGGTAAGACGGCTGACATGGCAAGAGCAAGAGGATCACGTTCACTGATGCCTGTCAGTTGGTTGAAAGCCTCCGCACCAGACGATGCCGCTCCTTCCGTGAGATAAATCATAGGCGTACTCATTCCGCCCGTAAAAGGAACCGTGAAGAGTGTCGCAAGGCCGGGGAGACCATATTGCAATGCGGTGCGTACGCCTTCGAGACTTGGCGAGAGATCATGCACGCCTTCGCCAGCCAGAGGATGTCGCCCGTGGAGTTGTTCGAGGGTTCGCGTTTGCTTCTGAGGCGATGGGGCTGGCCGGTCCCCCCACGGTAATTCGTCGAGGGTTCGTGGAACGGAATCGGGAGCTTGCTCCCACCGCAAATCATCAAGTGAAGATGGTGTCGGCATTGTTAGGGTGTCCGTTTTCGGAGTTGGCGAATAGCTGCTTCGGTTTCTGCTCGCGTCTTGCCTTGTGCATTCATCTCAGTGGCGAGTTTCCATTCTTGTTCTGAGAGTTCCCCAATAGGTATCCAATGGTCAGGAAGTGTCACGCGCGGGTTGAAGGGAAAATCAACTTTCTTCATAGCGCCTTCCACTTCAAGGTTATAGAGTTCAACACGCTTCACAAGGGATTCTCCGTAGACTTTCAACATTCGCTGAAGGGCTTGCGGATCTTCCCCAATTTGTCCGAGTGCAGCTTGCATGACTTCCTGTTGACGTTCAGAGGGTTGGGCGTCAAGTTTCTTTAAGTTATCAAGGATGTTGGTAAAAATAAGCGTTTCGAGAGCTTTCGCGTCTTGAATCCCGCGAGGATTGATACGAAGTCCAAGGCGATTATTAAGAAACTCCGCCGTTTTTCGTAAGGCGGGTCCACCAGGACCCATAAAGGCCCGCGCTTGTCCCCCTGCCAATTTGATTGCTTTGTCGATATTGGAGAGGGCAACCGGCACTTCTTTCAACTTATCGTAGGTATCCTTCGTCGATTTAATATAATCTTTATAGGCTTCCTTACTGCCCAAATCGATTTGAATACTGGGTTGCTGAGTACCTTGATATAGAGTTGTGACGCCTGTTTTTGGATCAATGACATATTCTTTCGCCAGTTCGCCACTCTTAAATGACCCGGTGGGTTTTGGCGCTGAGGCCGCTGTTGCTTCCAGTGCCGCCTTTTTCGTGTTCGATTGCAGTTGAGAGAGGAGGAGTTGCCGTTTTTCATCTTCTTGACGGAACTCTTGCAACTTACTCAATTCCCCATTAGAGAGCGATTGTGGGTCGCGCTGTAATTTCTGCTCTAATTGATCTCGATACCGTAATTGTTCACGACTCTCTAATGACACTTTCATGCGGTCACGGGCGAGGTTCACCTTCGCTTCGATTCCACTAATGCCCCCTGATTGCTGCACCCATTGATCGGGATTTTGCTGGAAGGCACGAAGATCGTTCGGGTCGAGAAAGTCTTTGAGTGTTTCTAATTCGGAAAAGAGCCGCTCATCACCAACTTGTGCAAACACCTTGGCGTAGGGATTTGAGGAAAGGCTACCGAGCATCTTTTTTTGTTCTGACCACGGTTTGGAGGAACTCAGAATGCTCCAGGCTTGCCCCCATTGCTGTTGCTGCTGTTGCTGCTGTAATTGGGCTAATTGCTGTGCCGCCGCTTGCCGCTGCCCCGCCATTTTACTGACATACGGAGACATATTCTCCCGAAGAAGATATTTGTCCCAATAATTGAGCGTGACATCTGGTCCGAAGAGTTCTTCCGCCATTCGTTGCGTCATGCTTGGACGAATCGAATCCAGGGCGGCGCGTTGTTCGCCAACGGGCAGCTCGCGGGGGGGTTGCACAAGACCAAGTGAATCATACGTCGATGGCGGAAGCGGCGGGAGCGCCCCACGGTGCGGAAGCAGGTCTGTCAACGCATTCGATTGCGGGTTCACGCCTGCAAGAGGATCACGTCCCCCCAGTTCCGGTGAACGGTCAAGAGCGGCCCTCATGTCGTCATTGAGTGCCCGAAGTTGGTTGATTTCAGGATCGAGCATCACCGGTTCTTGTGGACGCGGTTGTCGTAAGAGACGATCCAGTTCATCGAGCGTAGTCATACTTCTCCTTCGCAATACGTAGGGTGAACATTGTCATGGGACTCCCCATCGCCTAACCGCCCATCCCGCCTCCAAACGCCTTTCCAAAGAATTCTCCGTATTCGTTCAGTCCTTCTCCGAAGGTCTTAAACGAATTGACCCCAGACTGGACTTGTGCCAAGGTTGACATATCTTGCGTGCCTCTTGTTTTCCCGGTGCCCCATTGATGTTGTTTGGCTTGTGCCATGCGTTCCTGCCATAAAGGTTGATAGGTCGAGAGGAGAGAGGAGGGCGTGATTTGTGAGAGGCCAAGTGTCGCATTCGTTCGGTATTGATTGCCCATGAGTCCCGCATTGAGCCGTATATTGCCGTATTGTCCGAGTAAGTTCGCCAACCCTAGTCCCTGTCGCTGGATGGCTTGCTCGGCAATGGGGGTATCGCTCATGCGGAGGCCGCGTCCACCAGACATCCAATCTGCGTATTCCTTATTCTGTAAATTTTGGAGTTGAAGGTCAGCGTCAAACTGTTGGTTAATAATATCTCGCGTGGCGGGATCGAGTTCATAGGGAGATTGACTCCGCATTCGCCTGATTTCATCCAGAATGGCTGTTCGTTGTTCTTCCCCTAGTCCGGTCAGGAGGTTCCGCTGTCGCAGTTCTTCCCCAGTGGCCGGGGCCACTTCCGCTTGTGAATACTGATCGAATTGTTGTGAACTTTCCGATTCACTAGTTCCACATCCCATACCTACTCCTTTGTCGGGGTCCGACGTTCGAGCGTTAATCGGTGGCAATAGGTCGCAAAGCCCTCACTGGCGGCATGGACCCGCGCCTCGGTGCCGACCTGCACCGCCCAGATAGGCCCTCCGATCAATAAGGCGCAGGCGGTCAGGAGGTCGTTATAGGAGGACCGGAGAATATAGGCGATTTCCTTGCCGTTCGGGTCTTGGCCCACTTCGAGCGCATTGGCAATCTGCCAGTTGAGAATCGACATCTGAATCAGGCCGTTCAAGAACAGAAAATGCTGCTGATAAAACGGATTGCGCGGAAGCGTGACCATTGCACGGGTCAGTCGATCTTGCCACTCTGCCGCCGTCACCGTTGCATCCCCATCGGTCACATCATCGACCGCATGGAAGATGTCGAAGCAATCGTTGATAAAGGTACAGGCGTCGGGATGCCCTTTGAGCCAGCGGGCCACTAACTGTTGATACGTAGTCGTCATTACCAGGACTTCACCGTCGGGTCACAGGACCCGATACATTGATGCTCTTCATACCAGCCGACTTCATGGTAACAGCGTTGCCAGCCCTCGCCACTTTTTTCACAGACTTTGGCATGCTGGATCTGGGAACACCCGACGAGCAGCAGACACAGACTGAGAAAGAGGATTCGCATAGGAAAGCTCCTTATGATCCATAGATGTTGATTTGGGTAATGCCGTTTGCTCCATTTCCTCCATTGGTCGAACCAGATCCACTCCCGGAGGCGGCACCCCCCCCTCCAGTTCCACCGGTTTGCTGAATGGTGCCACTATTGCTAAAGGTATTACAAAAAATATAGAGATTTCCTCCTGCACCGCCGCCACCGCCACCAGGGTCGTCACCGGAACCAGAAGAAGTTCCATCGGCTCCGTTCTCCCCTTTTGTATTGATGATGCCACTCGCTCCAATGGTCACACTGGGAGCAATGAGAACAATCGTCCCTCCACCCTTGCCTCCATGCCCTGTCGGTGAGCCAACACCACCATCAAAACCTGCTCCTCCTCCACCTCCGCCTCGACTCCATTCTGGACGGAATAGGAGGGGTTGGTCAATCGCCGCAACTGAGGCGGGCGTCGCCGGGGCTCCTGACGGATAACCTGTTGGTGCTGATGCCGCTTGCAACACCAGGTCACTCGGAATGAGAACAGCGGTTTTCGCTTCACCACCCGCTGCTCCATTGGCACCTCCATCTCCCCCCCCACCGGTTCCTCCGGTTTGGTCGGTTCCATCTTCCCCTGCCGTTGGAGTCGCTGAACTTGTTCCACCTGCTCCACCCGCTCCTTGCGCGGTGAGGGTCCCGTTGATGGTAATAGAATCAGTGGAGTACAGAACGACATATTTGGCACCTGTCGGGACGGTTTTCGTCACGCCATTGGAAATCGTGAGAGGACCATTCACAAAGATCGTCTTTGAGACGTTCCCATTGCTATCTGACCATGTGGTAAAGGTGAGCGATGAGCCGCTTCCTGCGGAGCGAGGTCCGCTTGTTATCGTTCCATCCGTCACAAAGGTATTCCAATTCGGGAGCGTATAGGTGCGATCTGCCGTATTCGCATGGGTAAAGATGCCCCGAAAGGCTCCTGTGGCGACAAACCGATAACAGGCGGTCAGGGCCGCTCCCGCTACCCGCAAGAGGATCTGGAAATAGGAATCTTCACTCCCGGTACTAATATCACTAAAGGCAAACTCGGCTTGGCCCACATTGGAGGGGTTCTCGTCTTGGGATTCCGACTTGAACAGTATGCCGGTGCCGATATTGGCGGCAGGCGTGCCACTGGTCGTGGATTCGACAATCAAAGGTGTGACCACTGTATTCGTGTGCGACCCTGGATCGGCTAAGGTGGTTTGCCCGTCCGTAATCGTCAGATTGCCCACGGTGGAAGTGATATTGCCATTCTCAACCACGATGGAACTGCCGCTCAAGGCCGTCAGGGTATTGGCGGTCAAACGGAAATCATCGGCTCCGCTAATGGTCACATCAATCGTATCATCGACGGCGGCATCCACCGAGGTATCCGCATCTCCATCGAGAATGAGCGTGTTCCCATTCAAATCAAAGGTGCCGGTCCAGGGCGTGACTAACGCTTGACCGTTTTGGAGGATATGGTCAAATTCATTGTTGAGATCGTTGGCGGTTAATACTTCACCAACGGCCCAGTGTTTGACTCGATTCAGTGCCATCAGGACAACTCCTAGGCGGTATTATCGCTTATCCAGCAATACCAGTTGGGCGAGACGAAAACCGCGAGGAGGGCATCCCCCGTGGTCGGACTCCAATCCGCGCCGACGTTCCCCTTCAGATTCGTCCCTGTAAAATCAATGGTCGTGAACGCATCGTTGATGATGACCAGAATGATCTGTCCGGCTGATCCGCTATCGAAAAACGTGATTGTCGTTGGAGCCACGTTCGCCGTTTTGAACACCGTACCGCCTGAGACGGCGGGCGTCGCATCGCCTGCCGCAAATGTCAGGGGGGTATGCGAATACACCGCATCGAGCAGCGTATAGCCATTGACATCGAGATTGGCCGTCAATGGACTAATTAACGACATGGGGTTGTCGTAGATGTTCGCAAATTCCGCGTTGAGATCAGTGGCGAGCAGAGTCTCGACCCCCCACACTTTAATGGGCGTTAGTGCCATTTAATTCTCCGTGGAAATCCCGCCCCCTTGAATGGCGGCGGATAATCCGTGTAATTCACAATCGCTGTCATTCAGCGCATCTGTGATTTCATACCGAATCGAGCGAAACGTGCCACCTTCTTCTAATTCAATCCAGCGGGAGAGATACCGCGTGCTCCCTAAGACTGAAGAATCCAGCGTAAAGACATTCGAGGCGGCGGGACCGAGCACATCAGAGGCCCCTTGGGTCACAGTGGCCGTTTGCGTCGTCTGCCCATCACGGACCCAGGAAAAGGTCACGGCATTAGCATTTTTGGGCGCGAGATTGATGCCCACCGCATAGATCGTTTTCTCAATCTGCTCCACGCCATAATCCAAGAACGGCGTGTGGACGCGCATCGTATAGGCGGACCCATTATTCGTTCGCGTGGCTTGATCGAGTTTATAGACATAGCCGTCATAACCACCTGCAAAGAGTCGGACACGATTGCTCGTATCCACGACCGGGGCGAGGGAGGCTGCGCCGTAGGCATCCCAGAGGGCCCATCGGGGATACGGTTCACCAAGGGTTTGGAAACGGAAATCCAAATGGAGCAGCTTGAGATTATTTGTTTGGCCGCTCGGTGAGATGGCCAGTAAGACATAGCCGCTATCGAGATCGGTCGCCGTCCACCAATACCGATGCCGATTTTGGTTCACGTTCTGTTGTAACCATCGGTTAATGACAAACGAGAGTGTGGCGCGTGAATAATCCCCAAATTCTTGCGTGGCGACAAGCGAATGGACCGTCCCGCGTGGGCTGATGAAGCCAAGATCGTTCGGTAAGGGGAAAATCGCATTCTGCCACGCCGCGCCAATACCAGAGATAAACGGAACGAGGGTGAACGTGGACGGACTCTCCCCTTGGAGCCGATGAATACTGCATTTATTCGGACCTTTAAAAATAAAGAGTTCGTTCTTAAAGGAATACAAGCCGGTAATCATATCCCCGTCGGAAGGGTTCACATCAATACTGCCACTGGTCGCGCCCACCCAATCTTCCGGGTTCAAATTTACGCTGTAATACAGGCGTGAGGGATTCGTCACGTCACCGGCTCCCCACGCCCGGTTTTTATGCGTGACGGTAAAGGCGAAGTTGGCCGGGGACCCGGCGAGGGATTGGAACGTCGTGCCATCGTAGGATTTCGGCACATCCGCACTGGCATCATTACATAGAATCAAGAGATCATCGAAGGTGTTGTAGTGTGGCACCGCTCCAGATTGCAACCCTGTGCCAATGTCCGCAAAGACGCCATCGGCATCATCGGCTTTGACCGTGGTGCCCACATGAATCACCCGACGCTGTTCCGGGGTACCCGTCGTCCCTTGTCGCCAGTAATCATAAAGGCCCATAATGGCCGCCCCGGATTCCAATGCGGACGCATTGAGCTGAACCGTCCCTGGCATCTTATGAATCCCGCCATCGAGTTCATAGATCACATTACGTGCCTCTGCCAAAAACGGCACTGTGACCGCTCCGCTTTGTGAAGGAGCC
>Ga0208644_1004821_pt1 | contig 10074 bp, 13 predicted proteins | sample VirMetDEL_Nov_18_FD_184517 | JGI IMG/M metagenome (GOLD analysis project Ga0208644, IMG submission 184517) | Aqueous microbial communities from the Delaware River and Bay under freshwater to marine salinity gradient to study organic matter... | ecosystem: Environmental > Aquatic > Marine >...
AAAGTACCTTGAGACCCCATAGCTGTAATTTGAATTAAAGCTTTGTAATTAGACTGCTTTAATTCAAATGCTGCTACTTGGGTAAGCTCGCTGCTAATTAAAATTGTTTCTTTTGTCGGATATTCAGCACCATCTTTACCCTTTTCGCCTTGCTCGCCCTTCTCCCCTTTCTCGCCCTTTAAATCCCCTAAATTATTTTTCCATTCTTCAAATAAAGAAGCTAATTCTTTTTTCGCAAAATCATAATCAAATTCTGCATTTAAGCCATCTTTACCATTAATGCCATCTTTACCATCTTTACCATTAATGCCATCTTTACCATTTTTGCCATTAACACCATTAATGCCATCTTTACCATTCAAGCCATCTTTGCCATCAAGTCCGTTTAAACCATCCTTGCCATCAAGTCCGTTTAAACCATCTTTGCCATCAGCTCCATTTAAGCCAGCTTCCCCTTGATCGCCCTTGTCGCCTTTTTGACCCTTAAGCTTATCTACTTTCTTCGCTAAAAGCTTTTCAACTTCTTGATTGAAAACGTCTAAAACCCTTTCTTTTAAAGGCTCTTTAAATTCTTCGCTAAATAGTTCACCTATTTGAACTAGTCTGTTTTCTATTTTTGCTGCACCCGCTCCGCCTAACATACTAATTTAATCCTTTTAATTGATTTAGTGTTGTTTCTGTCTCTTCTAATTCAGAATTTAATTTCAAAATGGCATCAATAGCACCCTCTGTTTCTAGAATAGCTAACTTCCTGTTTAATGTTTGAAGCTTGTTTTCTGTTAATTTAATTAAATCTAAAATCGTCATACTAAAACTATAAGCTCCTGCATTTTTGTACTCAAATGTGATTTCAGCAAAACCACATCATATAAATCAGTGCCGTCTATCGCTACGTAAGCTGCCATTCTATTTCCTACTGCTGCCGTACCAGCTTGAATGTCATCTGTCGGTGTATAGGGAGATAAAACCCTGTTCTTTGCATCGAACCTAAAGATTTGATTGATTGCTGAGGCACTATAAGCATTGATATAAGAAAATCTACCCTCTCCGCCAAATGGTGAATAGGCTACGCTTGTGCCTCCTCCCATCGTAGTAGTGTTTCCATCGTAAACTACTGCACCAGTCCATAAACCAGTTGTACCGCCTGCTATATCAAGCAAGTCTAATGTTACTGCACTTCCTCTGAAAAAGAATAAATGCGAATGTCTAGCGTTTTTTTGTGTGTCTGGTTGGATTCCATACGCAGGACACCAAATGTTCCCAGCAGCATTAGCCGCAGGAGCAGTACCAAAAAGAGTTGTACTCCAAGTGTTCGCAGCTAAGTTGGTTGTTCCATTGTTGTAAGCAGTGTCATTATAGTTGTAGGTGTAAGTGGTTGTATTTGCAGCAGTCCTTAAAACCAATAAATTAGGATACTCTATAACGTATTTAGCTGTGCTTGAAGGTTGAACAGTCCAGTTTGCACCTAGTGTGTAGACAGGACTTGCACCAGCAGTGTGTGAAGCGATGTAAGCTCTTTGATTAATTGCTGTCGGATTCGTTGTGTCTTGAACTATTCTGATCTGAAAATTTCTATACTCATTCGCTAAGACTCCAGAATCCCCACCACTAGCTTGACCAGTAATCGTGTTTGCGGTAGTTGCTGTCGCCGCCAGAGCTTTTCTCGATACTAAATTATTATCATACTCAAAAGTACCTTTGATGAATCCTTCACTTGGATTATGGTTATAAGGAGTGTATTGCTCGTCTAAAGCCACTATAGCCGAATCAGTCGCAGGAGTAGGAAGCCCAGCAGTTCCACCATTCGCTAGAGTGTTTGAGGCGACTTCAAAGCTCCTAAAAGAAGTAGCGACTATAGCACCAGCACTTAGCATAAAAACTCTGCCAGCTAAAATCTCATACAAATCTCCATTAGCTGGAGTAAATGTAAGTGCATTATCAAGTATGAAAGTTGGGGTTGTTCCTGCCGTGTTCGCTACGATAAATCTTTCTTCTACTTTTCCAGCAGCTCTACCAATAATTCTAATTTTAAAACCATAGTCTCCAGAACCACCACGATTAGCAAGCATGTTAGCTCCTACCGCAGTAATTACAGTTGATGTAGGAATGCTTGTAGTGGTAGCTCCTGTTGTGATTGTTCCTTTAAGTCCTTGGGATGGAGCAAACACTGTTGCAGCACCAATACCAAAAGTTCCACCGAGTCCAGGGTTTACCGCTAGTGCTGAACTCTTTGTGGTAATGTTAAACCTGTTCAGTGTGGCAGTGGACAGTAAATCATAAACAAAAGGATTTCTTGAAATGTCTGAACGTAAATCTGAGCATAAACAAGTACCTGCCCCATGTCCATTTGGAGCTGGAGCTACAGGAATCCACATAGGTCTATCTATTACTTTCTTAAATTGGTTTGCCATTTAGGTTATTCTTCCTCTTACTGTTTGCGACCAAGCTGTTCTTAATCCAGCATAATTTTGCACGTCTGCCGTATAGTTCCCTATATTTGTTTGGTTTGTTAAAGTTGTTGTAGTTGTTACAGTAGTTACAGTGCTTACAGTAGTTACAGTACCGATAGTGTTGATTACTGCTACCCTAATCGCATTAATAGTTCGGTCTAAATAGTTGGGATATTGAAGAACTTGAACTATGGTTTTAAGCCATGTTTCTACCCCGTTTACGATAACCTCCAAAGGTGAAGTATTGGTGATGCTTACAGGTATTGGGTTAGCAGTAGAAATATCATTAGCTACACCATCTTCACCAATAGATATTTTTACACGTTGGTATTTAACTCCCCCGACTTCATCAGCCGCTATCTGTGTTCCTGAACCCTCGGTAATCGTTACGTTATCTGCCATGTTAATTTGTGTAAGTTAAAGCCAATAAAAGCCCCATTGATTGCCCTGTTAAAGATGGAGTTTCCCCTGTTACGGCTTGTTGCTCAATCATTAAATCTAAATTTAGGTCTAGGCTATCACTCACTTATTTTAACTCCACTGGTACTAATAATAGACTAGCGGTACTTGAAGTGATAACTGTAATTACTTGATCTGCTTCAAGCTTTTTGTTATAAACTACGTTTGCCAAGAACACACCGTTGTTATCAGCAGTAGTATTCGTTGCTGCCGCAGGCGAAGCGTTCCCTGGCGGGTAAGCTCTAAAGTTTACGTTTGCTGTCGCTGTAATTTCATAAACGCCTGCTTTTAAAATACGAATTGTTTTAGAAGTGCTTGTTACTGCGACTTTAACACCATTTGCAGCAGCATCTACCGTAAAATAGGCCACATCATTATTATTAGCTAAATGAGTATATAAGCCACCGACTGTATCATAATAACGAGACATACCTCAATTATACATGAATTTTACTTATCGGCATCAAGGTAGGTATCTATAAGATTTCCACCAAGTAAATTATTTTCGTTAGGAACTGGCAAGGTTACTTCCATTCGACGTTCATAAAAAGGCTCTTTTTCGTTATAAGCTTCTTTGACTAAGCCTAAATCATAAGCTGTAATTGTAATAGCTTGTTCTAAGAAAGCCCCAATATCAGGCTTTTCAGCGAAAGGGTAAAGCCTTTCTGCTATTTTAAGAGCAAGTTCATAAATTCCTTTTTTAACTCGGATCTGATAAACTTGTCTTTTTTCTTCTGGGAATAAAGGTTTAATATTGTTTTGCATAGTCTCTCTCTATACTAATGCTACATCACTTCCTGTTAAATAAACACGCATTATAACTAAATATAATTTACTTGCAGAAGAATTAGAAGCAGTTAAAGAAGTAATTTTTTTACTGTCTATGTGTATGGGTTGAACCTTTGTGTTGTCAGTGCTTCCATTTTTTCTAATCGTTAAAGCATTAACATCTGTTCCCGATGAATCAAAAAAAGCTGTTAAAGCGATAGTATCAGGATCGCTAATATTTATAGAAACATTTGTTGCTCCTGCATTAATCTCATGCGTACTTAGTTTAATTTCAGCATTTGAAGTTGAACTTTTCGAAAGCCAATTTACGTTTAATTCTCCTGTATTATTCTCGTCATAAAAAAATTTAAATAATAATCCTGCATTAGAACCTTTAGACATAAATAGCTCTCCAGTATAAGTTTACGGGGGAAGTAGAAGAATTTGAAACAGTCAAATTTGAGTACGTTCCTGAATATACAACTAGGGGGTTAAGTGATTCTGTCGAAGTATGTGCATTAAGTTTTAAAGTTAATTTATTAATATCAGCTTTATCTACCCATAAAAATAAAATTTGTACAACATCAATACGATTAATTGGAACGGCTATATCTGTAACTGAACCTGCTACTGATATTACAGCTTCGCCTGAATCAATCGCTGATTCATAATTTAAATCGGGGATTAAGCTATTAACTAAATCTCCATTTAATAAAACTATGTTCTTAACTTGAGTTAAGGCTAAAGTCATTAAGCTACTGTTACGCCTCTAGTACCTACGATATACCATCTAGCGTTAGTGAATATTAATGTAGCTGAATCACCAATGGCGTTAAAGGTAATCGTTGCATAACCACCTCTATTCGCTGGAGTTAAAACACCAGTATCTGCTCCTGCCGCTTCTGCGATGTAAAGAATTGTTAAAAGTTGTCCATCAACGCCATCAGCTAAAGTTAAAGCGTTACCTGTTGCTGTACTTGTGAAAAGAACGATACTATTAGTAACGGGAACCGCACCTGCACCTGATCTTGCCACGGACGCACCTATATCTATTCCATTTGCTGCTGTTAAGAGTCCCGCAACTTCTCGAATACCTGTAGTTGTTGCTGGACTATCTGGAGTCGCACCACTCGCTAATATCGCTCCGCTAACAAAACTTGAAGTTGTAGGTTTGCTTTGAAATTTACTCATAATTACATTCTATCCTTTTTTTTTATATTCGTCATCATTTGACGCTCTTTTTCCCTTGACAAATAATTAATAGCATTTTTTAGCTTTTCTGTACTGTCCATAAAATTACCTAGCCCAGAGTTACACTTAAAACACAACAACCCCCTAATTTCCCCGGTTACATGACAATGATCTACACAAAAACTTTTACTGCCATCTTTTGCTGCTTGACTGTTAGGATTAGTTGAACTACAAATAGCACATTTACCATCTTGCTTTATATACATTTCAGTATATTGTTGATGAGAAACACCATATCTTTTAAACCTAGTAGCACTGGTTTTGCAAAACCTGCAAACAGGAGCCACGCCTCCCAAGCAGCTACTATGCTTTGGAAATTTCTCAATGGCTTTGTTTTCGTTACAGACTGAACAAACTTTATAGCCAGTCAATAAAGCCCGCTCTAGTTTTTGTTGTTTTTGTTTTTGATACGTAGTTTGTTTTCTTGCAATTAATTCAAAAGCTTCTTCAATAGTCCAGCCACGATACAGCCGTCTCTTAACTCGGTCGTATGGTTTGTTTAATAATTCACAAGCTTGTTGAAGTGATTCATAAACAACACTACCAACGCCAATTCTTGATTTTATACCAGAAAATTTCGTATGGTATTTAGTTAACATTTCCATCTTTTCCTAGCCTTACAAATTCTTTTTTCAGGAGTTTTAGAACAATCGATATTATAATCGTTCATTTGCCCTTTGCTTCTAGCACAGTATGATTTCTTCCTAGCTCCACCTTGTGGTTGAGGTGCTTGCAAGTTGGAACCTGTAGCTGCATTATAAGCTTTACGCCCTTTTTCTGTCAAACCGCCTTTATCAGATTTATGCTCTTTCTTGAAATTAAAGTTTTCTTTAGCTACTGCTTTGCCTTTGTTTGGTTTCATAAAATCCCTAAAATTGTTTTAGCTGAATGGGTCGCCTGTTATCGTAAACAAGTTCCCATCTCTAAAAGTTGCACCAGCAGAACCATTACCGCCTGTAGTACCGCTGCCGTCAGTTCCACCAGCTCCCGCAGTTCCAGCCGTTGCCGTTCTTGTACCACCAGATAATGTTAAAGTTTTTGCTTGCATAAATAGTAATCCAGCACCGCCACCGCCACCGCCGCCGCCATTCCCACGGTTGTTGCTGCCGCAAGTTCCACCAGCTCCACCGTTGCCGCCATTTACAGAAATCGCACCACCCGAATGAGTTAAAGTTGTCGCAAATAATCCAAGGAAACCACCAGCTCCGCCGCCACCGCCGCCACCAGCACCGCCACTGCTAGCAGGAGTACCACCTACTGCACCGTTGCCACCATTGAGATTTATAGCCGCTGAAATGTTTATATTTTTAGCCAATATAAATAATAAAGGAGCATCTCCACCGCCAGCACCGCCAGCACCTTGTCCACCAGATCCAGATCCTTGCCCACCATTTCGGCTACCTGCTGCCGCTGCGTTAGTAGCTGAATCAGTGCCGCCGCCGCCGCCGCCCGTACCGTGAGAATCACTAGATAAGCTGCCACCATCCGCACCAGCAGTAACACTGCCAGCTCCACCGCCACCGCCACCGCCGCCTGTACCGTTACCACCGACACCATTACTAGGAGTACCGCCTATGCCGCCTACTATACTTGCGATTAAAGGCATAATATCACCTATGCTCATAGCAGCCGTACTATTTGTACCAATAATTCCATTACCGCCGCAAGTAAAAGTACCCGCACAATATATCACAGTAAGACCAGGCAAGACCGTCATTTGATGCCCTACGCCTATAGTGAAATCATCATAGTAATGTGTCTTATTGCCTATTGTAAAATTTCCACTAGACGTAAAATCTAAATTTGATTTTGGCAAAAATAACGGTATTCTGAAATCGGGGAACGGGCTACTTGCAGGAATAGAAAAAAATCTACCTCCACCGCCACCAAATAAACCACTTGCACTTGCCATAATTAAACTCTCCCTATTGGTGCTATTGATACATCCCAGTTAGTACCATTACTCGTAATCTCATAGATAGCGTTTACATCCATTGTAAAGCTAGCTGCATCTCCTGCTATTTGCTCTGAGCCTGCTCTTACTAAAGTTGATGGTGTCGCCGTAAAGTCTTGCCCTATAGCTGGTTTCACCCTAAAATTAATTGTTGCAGTTGGTGAAGGTAATTGAACATTCAAGCCTGTGTTGATAGAGTATTGACCTTTATCTGTTGCAGTAAAGTTAGATGTTTTAATTTCCCAATCAGTTAAACCAGTAGCTACAGTCCTGTAAGCTAAATTCCCAGAAGTAATGCCGACCAACTGCCCTTCTGAGCCTTTAGCTAATTTAGTAAACTCAGTGCCAGTGTGAACTAAAATATCTCCAGCTACAAAACTAGAGCCATCTACCATTGCAGCACGGGCATATTCCCAAGCCGTTGCTCCAGCATTTAATCTTACAACTCTGCCACCATTCCCAGCTTTTAAGGGGAAGTTTAAATTATCAGGATTCAATGAATCAAAACGATTTTTAATGTCATTAAATAGCGTGCGTAATTGAGCTGACTTAATCAGCTTTTTAAATTGCGGCAGAATCGTAGAATAACTTAATGTCATCTAATCATATTCTACCCTATTAATTTACTTATCGGCAAAGCAAAGAAAACTTAGATATTAGTAGATTTATTATCGGAGAAATTCCCAGCTTCAACTTCTAAGCTTAAGCCACCTAAACCCCAATTAACGCCTGCTTCTTCTGTAGATAAAATCCACCCTAAAGCAGAATTAGAACCACCAGCTAAAGCCGTAGTATATAGCCTACTGTCATTCCCTCCACCATCATAATAATCAGTATCATAGGTTGCGTTAGTGTCGTATTCAATGCCTACATTAGATTGCTGAATTTCAATCGGTTTAAAAGCGTTTAAATCTATCTTCTCAAACTCTACCCCACCCGAAAGAGAATAAGGCTGGAATTTAATTTCAAAAGGCAATTGCCCTTTTACCCCAGTTCTTAAATTAGAAATATTGATAATGTTTAAGTTTAAGCGGTTGAAAACCTTTTGCGTTCCCTTCTGTTCCCCACCAATTAAAGGCAGTTTGATTAAAACAGTATACGCTGAACCATCATCAGCATAGTTAGCTTCTGGGTCATCTAATTTGTAAATCTTGCCATCAGTCGTAGACATGAAAGGCTGACCACCCCATGAAAAAATGCGTCCAATATTCGCATCAAAAGGAAAGCTCCACACTGACCATCTCTGTAAACCTTCTTGCGGTCTAGATTGCTGGAAATCATAAACTAAAATAATGTCGCACCCTTCGCTTGCAGGCTCTAAAGGAACAGCACAATAGTAACGCCCTTTAATAAAATCAACACAAGAACTCATTAGATCGCTGCGATTAAAGTCTATTTGCTCGACTAACTCTCTAATAGGCGAACTTATATAATCATTATTTTCTAACTTATCGCTATTAACCGCTTGCTGAACACCAATAAAGCCACGTGGAGTTAATCCGATAGTATCTGAACCTATTTCCTGCCCTGTTGCCCCAATAATCCCCGAGAAGCTTCTAAGCCTTGTTACCTCAAATTTATTGGTATCTGAACCAACTACTAACGGGTCATAAAACTGAATCCCCGAAAGCCTATAAGTTTGATATTTCTTTAATTCTTTATCCTCTGTAGTGATTAACAAGTCATCTCCAAAGTTAATAATGTTTGTAGCTGTCAATCCCTCAGTACGACCATAGTTTAAAAACCCTGTGCCTGCTGCTGTCAAGTCTGTACCATCATTAACTTGCGATAAATGCGTTCTACCAGCGTCATCCAAAACAACTAAAGAAGAACTTTTTTCTCTCAGTCCGACTACATTACCCGTCAAAGCCGCTGGTAAAGTAACATCTGTTAATTGATTACTCGTAGCATCCCACCAGTAAAGATTATTTGTACCATCTGCGATAAACAATTTATTGTTAAACCCATAGAACTTTCTAACAGTAGTTGAAGTGCTTAAAGCAGGGCTTGTATTTGTAATGCTGTTAATCTCCGTCCACGTTGCAGAAGATACCCCAAAGCTTCCATTACTTGAAGAAATATAAAATAGCCTCCCATCTGCCAAGGCTACAACTGTATAGTAAAAGCTTTCCCCTGTTTTAGAGAAATCGGAACCACCTAAAATATTTTGTGAACCCCACTGAGCAGCACTTTTATTAAGAAGAGAGCCTTCCCTGCCATAAACAGAACCATCTCCCCATACAGTATTTAATAAATCCGCTAAATCGCTTGGCTCGTAAGCTAATTGGTTTCTTGAAGTTTTAAAAACTCCAAATTTAGGTATATCAACGCTGACCATTTCTTACCCCACCTATTAATCTTCTTTGTTGCTCTTCTGTTAAAGCAGTATTAGAAAAGTTTGTTGCTGGATTAATTCCTCCTAGTGAACCTAGTAGGTTTCCTGCTGCTGGTCTTACGACAGAAGGTAAAATTCCTGAACCGAAAACGGGAGCTGCTGACTCAAGTACATTCCCTGCGGTACGCTGTAAAGGATTAATAAAGCCACTTGCAACATCGCTAATTGCTGCTCCTGCTGGCCCGAGTCCTTGCAAAGCTTTTTTAATAAATCCACCGCCAGCTTCTGCTAACTTATCTGAGCTAAATTGATTTGAAGCTTGCAAATTAGTTGTAACTCCTGAACCTATTGTTGCAGTCTCTAAATCCTTTGCTGTTCTTGCGAATTGTTTTGCATCTGCTCCAAGTAGTCCATAAGCACCTTCATTTTTGTTAAGAAATTTACCGATGTTTTGTCCTATTAATATTGGCTCAGTTTGACTTAGTTTTTCACTTGGTTTAAGTTCCATTGCTTTAACTGCATCAAAATTAGGCTTTACGCCTAGTTCTTGTAATCTTTTAACTTCTGGTATTGTCCTAGCTTCTGCTTGTATTAAGGCATTTGGTGTTGCCTCTCTAAACTGCCTAAAAGCATTTCGCTGTGAAGTTCCTTGTTTAATAATTTCACCCTTCAAACTCTGAGTAAACTGATCTTCAACTCCAGCAGAACGAAATAAACTTTGAAGAGGTTTTACTTCTTGTGCCTTTGAGCTTAAAATACTTTTTGCAAAATCCTCTTTTGGAGCATCTTTATAAATCATATTTCTAAACTTTTCAGGGAATAATGTATATTTTTGCTTTGCAATATTAAAAGCTTGC
>Ga0208644_1004824_pt1 | contig 10069 bp, 19 predicted proteins | sample VirMetDEL_Nov_18_FD_184517 | JGI IMG/M metagenome (GOLD analysis project Ga0208644, IMG submission 184517) | Aqueous microbial communities from the Delaware River and Bay under freshwater to marine salinity gradient to study organic matter... | ecosystem: Environmental > Aquatic > Marine >...
CCAGTTCACGGGCGTAACTTCTCTGGTCTTCAGCTTTCTTTGTTGACTGCGCTGCTTTCTTCTTTGCAGTCCGTAATCTTTTCTGTGCAGCACGACGAGCACGTTCAGCGGTGGATAGCTGGTACGTCTGCTTCGGTGCGTTGGGGTCCTTTGGGGGACGACCCGCTTTACGCTTCGGTGCGTTGGTTTCGCTCAAAGCTTAGTTCTTTTCTGCTGACTTTTCTGCAGAACGACCTTTGGTGTTTGGGTTGGCTTCGTTCCACTGCTTCATGCCGCGTTCAACCATATCTTTGTCGTCGCCGTAGACACGAACGAGGTGATTGTACGCATCACGCTTGTTCATTTCGGTGAAGTCTGTCATCATGTCTTTAGCAGACTGGTAGATGTTTCCAAAAAATTCCATAGCTATACCTTATAGTTTGCTTTGCGTCCGCGACAGGCTTTGCCACCACCGGCAAGCATTAAACGTTTTTTCGCAGGAGATATACCCATAGCCTTACGAGGAGAAATTGATGACGGAGATGCACCGCCTCTTGCTGCTACCTTTGCTTTTGCAGCTTCGGTTTCTGCTTTCATCCGTGCTTCACGTTCACGCTTTGCTGCAGCAATCTTTTGTTTACGAGCAGCTTCCTCTGCTTCTTGCATCTTTTCAATACGAGCAAGACGATCTTGGTTTGCTTTTGTTTCTGATGCTAAAGGAGCACCAACGGTTCTCATGCTGGCGTCTGTGCTTGGATTGATTGCAGAGGCTCTTGTTTTGCCTTTTACATCTTCAATGTTTTCACGTATACCTCTACGACGAGATGAGTCTTTACTATAGTCTATTCGTTTAGCCATCGATCACGACCTCTTTCTTTGGGGGTAACAGAACTACGCCGTGAACGGCGGTTACGTTGTGGTTGATTTGTTCTTGTTTAGCTACGCCGACGCGATTGAGGAGCGATTCGGCAGCTTTGAGACGAAGATCGTCTCCACGCTCTGGGGCGGGGTTGTCTATCGTTGAAATTACGCGGTTAGCAGCCTTTAATGCGTTGGTTGCAAGGACTTGCTTGGTGCGTTCTATGATTTCATCGGATAGGGTAGACTTGAGCCACGCTGCTGAACCACGTGAGTAGCCTGCATCGAGGGCTGCAGCGGTGACCTGACCACCGTTTTCAAATAGCAACTCGAGGAACTGTTCCTGTTGTGGAGTCAATTCCCTTTTCTTGTGTGTCTGGGGTAACAGGTTCATCGTTTTTTTCCGAAACCGACGCACATTTCCACTTGATATCAACTTCAAATAGATTTGTTTCACGAACAAACGTACCCATCTCGTCTACACGAGCCTTACATTCTTGTTTTGTAGGGTACGGACCGCGTGTGTCGGTGAGTTCGTGGCACGTGTCGGGCGAAACCGACAGGCAGACAAGGATTGCTGCTTCGTAGAGCATGTCGGTTTCCTGTGAAAAGAGATGTGGGACCGATAACTTAGCCTACACGTCCCTTTTTCAAGGTTAATAATAGGATTTTGTCGGACTGCGCTAGATAATCTAGCCCCACAACCCAAGTATAGCCCCTAGATGTATGTAAGTCAACAGGAAATATGGTATCGGATATCTTTTTTATAAAAAAAAATTAGAATGGGGTCGGTTTTCGGTTGACAAATGGTGATTTTACCTGTATGATGAGGGTAAGACCCGCCGGGAAATAACCCCATATCCCACCGGGACCCCTTACACGTCGGTTTTGTACCCCATTGGGAGATCCCTTTGGGGTCTTTTTTTGTCTCGATCACGGGGAGTATCCCAATGGGGGTCCCCAACACGTCGGTTTTATTCCCATACCGATAACCCTCAAGGGTAAAATTGCTGTCGACATTGCATAGCAAATGCCGGGGGGGTGGCATGGCCCATGCGCGGCCGTCAAGGGCAAATTTATATCTTTCCACATCAATGATACCCAAGGGACAAACCCCGCACCAGTTCCCGCGCTGGTATTTGCTGGGGCTTTGCTGTAGTCATCCCGCGCCCACACCCGCGCGAATGCTATTTGTCATTTTGTCATATGGATAACCCCCCGCTGGATTGATCGTTGTTGAATTAACCCGCAATCCTACCGCCTATCCCCGCCCGAAATATCCCGCAATAACAACCCGCAAAGATATTTACTGCGATCAGGGCAAAAAAAGAACCCGCCGGACTAGCCAAGCGGGCTTTAGTTGGGAGGAATGCGCGTCGGTTACTCGTCGGTTTTGATCACCTTCAACTGTTCGGCATAGGCTTTCACCGTGTTGTTTCGATCCAAATCCCAGTCGGGGATGCCTAATAAATCGGCTGTTTGTTTGAGGTGGTTCATCATCGTATTGAGATGCTGCAATTGCTTTGCAAACATTACAAGCTGTTTACGATCCAAAACAACAAGATCATCTGCGTTGGTTTCAGGGGTGATATTCAAAGCTTTGTTAGCCATCAGTTTAGTTCCTTTTCGTTGGTTTCTGAGGCGGGACAACATCGCCCCGCCCCCATGTTATAGCCGCCCGCCGGTTAACTTGCAAGCCTATATCTGCGCTTGATACCATGACCGGCTACAGTCTGGATATTGTACCCTTTACGGCGCAAGGTTTGGATTCCCTTGTAAACAGACAGCGGAGTCATGCCAGACTCACGAATCAGGGTGTTTTTTGTTACCGCATATTTACGATAGGCAAGGCACCGATACAACTTCCCAAGCTTACTGTCGGAATGAAACCCGCGCCGCTGCCGGAGCTTTTTCGCCGCCTGATCCCCCAGATTTAACCCAGAGGTTTCGCCGTTACGATCCGCAAAGATAGCCGCAAGGAATCGCTGCGCTGCCGCTTGCTGGCGTTCGTTGATCTCTCGCAAAACAGTCGCCCGCTCATCGTCACGAATAGCCTGTTCCATGCGATCAGTAAGGGTTGCAAAATCGTTGATTAGGTTTGTTGGTAATTTAGTCATCGGTTTAGTTCCTTTCGGTTAGTAAATTTAGTTGATAAAAAACGCGGTTATTATTGTTATTGCAAATACCAGCACCGCGATCCGGTAAAGCATTAAAATGATTTCAGCCATGTCATGCCGCTACCATTCCTGCATGATTTAGCCATGCTTGCGACTGGACAAGATCACGGACAGCAATCGACTTATCAAGCCGTTTCTTTTCATCCCTGCCCCCCTTATTGGCATCGGGCAAATGAGTTGACCAGTGGGTCAAAGCATTAAATGCCGCCCACATCGTCTGGCCTAATTCGCGTGTTTCCTTGCCGTAAAGATCGAGCAAGGTCGCAAGCTTGCGTTGGTTTACCTTCAATTCGTCATTATTCGCGGCAACCTTTCCAACCTTGTCGATCATGCCGGAATCAATCAACACATCATTAAACTGCTTTTCGGTCATGCCGATTTCGCGGTACGCTTGCATCGTTTCCCGCTGATTATCCCACATTTCCAAGCCCAAAACGCCCTTTGTTATTAATGCGCCGCTGTTCATATTCTTGGTATGTTTTTGCTTCTGGTGATATGCCTTCGATCCACCAAAAACCAACGTATTGCGGCAAAGGTCACGATATGCACCGCTGAATACTTGCAGCGTCCAACTCTTATCGACACTGTTAAAGATATCCAAACGGCAGCGCGTATCGTCTTGCTGGCCTGATCGGGTTTTGCTGCGGTCAACTAGGTCATGAAAATATATTGTCCGGTGTACTCGCAAACCCTCTTCATAGATCCGGTCGCAAACTTCAACATTGCCCAGATAATCACGAAGCCCAGATTCGTTCAAAATGTGCGCTTGTTCCCGCATCAATTCGGCATGAGGTGTTAGGTTGTAAGTGTCCAGATTGAACGGCACCACATCAACAACGCGATTAGTTCGGGTATTACGCAAGGCATGATATGGCATGCGCTGCGGCTCAACAATGCCATCGGCACCAGTTACAACGGCCTCGACTGGCACCGGCTCGAAGCTGGCAAATTCATGATAAACTGCACAGTCAAAAACGTCATGATGTACAGATGAAAGGTCGCTGCCCTTCGCCCTTGCGTTATCAATTGATTGAGTCGGTATTAAATCAAACATGGTTAAAAGTTCCTTCTATTGGTTAGCGGGACAACCCCGCCTAACTGTTATGCCACCCGCTGCCGGATAGGTCAACAAAAAATCTAGATAAAAAACGAGGCGGGAAAAAATCCCGCCCCGCCCCATTTGGACAAGCCCCGCTGCTCAACTTGCCCGATGCTATCCCCGCCAGTGGTAACCAACAACCAATCCGGCAAGATAGCCCAAAAGAAACCGACGCCAATTTGTCACGTTAGAAAACCGACGCTAATTTGTCATATCAATGCGTCACAAACAAAATTTGTTTTTCCGGTGCTGACCAACACAGGGTACAGGTCGCGCAAGATTCCGCTGCGCCGGTTTGTTCAGGACAAACAATAGATTTTCCTTTGGTCGGTTTGTATAGGTCGGCACTGTTCGCGCTGAATTGCCAATCCGGTGCGTTGCTATACCGTACAGAAAAACGCTCACCGAACACGCCGCGAACCGCACGAAGGGCAAGCCCGATGTCGCTGTCAGGCTCATAGCCGGTAAAACCCCAAACCGCCAAGTTATCAAATTTAGTTAACAGGTGCTGCCAGACTGCTACATAATCCACAGAATAAAAATCACCCAAGACATGAAGCCGGACAATGACGCCCTTATAGGTGGCGCACAGTTCTTCTATTTCAAAATATATTCGCTGTTCCAATTCGAAACCATGCTGCAACCGGTGCGCGAACATCATATTATTACCATAGCAATTATCCCAATGGTAACAAGAGCGGGGACAGGTGGCGCGTTCTTCTAGTGTTAGGGTATAGATAACATAACCGGCAAACTTGCCTTTTTTAATTGTAGGTAACTTATCTTTTGAAAGTTTCGCATTCTTGGATTGCTTCAAGACCGAATGCGGATAATCAGATAATAGTTTAACTGATTTCGGATACATGGTCACGGCTGGTTTGTTTATATCTGCCTTTTTCATAGGCTTGGCCTTTTCGGCATCAAGTATTTCTGCCAATGCTTCGAAATAAGCTGTATCGTCATCATTATAATCTATTTGGTTTTTCATCGGTTTGGGTTCCTTTGTTGGTTGGTTGATTACCTACCTTTAAGGGTAATAACCGGCATGGTCAAGCCCTTTTATTTGCTGCCCTTGTTTTTTTAGATAACATTTAGGACAGGACAGCCCCACCGGTTCGCGAACCATCGCCGGTTCCCCGCAAGTATCGCACCGGTAGTCTGGATTTAAGGTAGTTTTCTTTTGTACACGGCTGACAATATTACCATTGACAATATTTTGGCTGACAAAATCCATACTGACAAAACTCCCATTTAGAACTTAGGTAGATAAAACTTACCATCCTGTAACGCGGCTGACAAAATTTTAAGCTGACATTTCTGTACGCTGACATCTTTGCCTAGCCATTCGCCGTCGCTGACAATCTTTCGCAAAGCTATTCGTTCGTCATTGACATTAATTAGGCGCGGATCGCTTGCCGCGTTAGGGTATCGTGGGGTTATTGCGCTTGTCGAAACATATGCTAATGTGTGGCGGCACTCCCAAGCGGTTCTCATATGTACTTACTCCAGTAGTTGTCCCAAGCTTCACGCAACATATCAGCATATTCTCTGTCGTTATGCAAGCCCAAGAAATCGCGGTGCGGTTCCATCTCTTGCATGAACTCACCAAAGAACTCGCAGTTGCCTATTTTACTATTGGCAATATGCCAGAAGTCTTCTTCTAGTTGCATTGCCCAAGCTTTGACCTTACCCATCGAAATTCTCCATGTACCACGTTTTGAACTTGTGAAACGCCAGAAACTTGTAGGCTTCTAAGTCTAGGTTTTCCCAGTTATCCAGATCGACTTTGCTGTAGTAAAATCTGTTATCCATTTCGCTGTCTAGCATCACCATCAGGGCGTTAGCTTCTGTGGGTGTTAGTTGTAGCCATATCGTGTCGGTTTTAGTCATCGGTCGTCTCCATCATAACCATGAAATTTGATATATTCTTTTATCTTATCTTCTGCGTCTTTAACGTGACCATATATGTCATCTAACGTGCTGTCAACTATGTCTGCATTTTCTAGAATTGTAGCTGCCTCATGCAAGAACGCTAAGATATCCAAGCTGGTAAATTCAGATAGAACGTGTAGGTCACCTTCACCATCACAAACATCACATTTACCATAGGTGCTATCTATCCAGCCACCATTGGCGTGGTCGATGACAGGTTTGTCGTATTCGGCAATGCCGCCACCATCACAAGCGAGACAGGTTTTAGTTACTGTTGACATTACTCTTCTCCCAATCACTAAGGCTTCCATGCTCCAACACCCAAAGAACTTCGGCATCGTACCCATCGACTAGGGCTACTGCCTCTCTCAAGGCTTTTGCTTCTGCCTCATCGAAACCATCCGCGCTGACAATTACCTCACGTTCGGTTGTCATACGAACTCTGACTTTGTAGTCGCCTCGATTACTCATCACTAATTACCCCGCAAATTAAATTGAAATTGTAATGTTTCCATTGCATCCGATAATTCTTGTAGGTCGTATGCAGACACGGCTTTGATACCACCCATGTCAGGATACAAGGCAACGTTAAGAACTTCGTCTAGCAATGTGTTTACATTGATGACTGCCGCACGTTGATCCATCGTCAGCTTTGCTATCCGATTGCGGCGATTGAGTCGTTCCTTCTCACGCTGCGCTGCCCAATACTCAATGCGTTCATCCTGTGTCATGTTCTCTAGTTTTTTAGCCATTGGTTATCTCCTTGTTGGCTGTTGATTAGTAACCAATATCGGAAACAAAAATACCTGTCAACAAAAAAAATGCAGATAAAAAGAAACGAGGCCAGAAATTAATCTGACCTCGCTCCCAACCAACCAAAGGAAACAACAAAGGGTAACCAGCCCTTTGCGTACACCGTACTAAGCTACTTCGTACAGTGTCCCTAGTTTTACCACGATCTTTTCATGTTCGTCAAGCCACTTTTTGCAATCGAAACGACTTTTTCCAATAAAAATTGCAACGTGCCGTAGATAATCTACACAGTGTTTCTTTTTGACCAGTTCACGATCAGTCTCTCCGATACGAACTGACGACACCGGAACACATAACATCCACTGGTAGTCCGCACGTTCGACAATTTCTATTTCAAGTTTATTAGTTTTCATCTTCTTCCTCGTAAGCTTCGATGTAGATATCAACAGACTCCCTGATTAGGTCTGCAACAGAAACCTGTTCGTAGGCTGACTGTTGCATAATAGTAGCTATTTTAGCTAATTTATCATACTGTTCAACCTTTAACATTATGTTGTATTGTTTAGTCGGTTCCAAAATCTTGTTTGGTCTTGGCATCCCTGATTTCCTTTTCAGATAGTTTATTTAGTTTCTTTTGTTTTTTATTATCTATAATCTTATAACCATATTTCTTATCCCTAAGTAACTTAGCTATAGGATTTATTTTATTATTAATATTCATCTTTGGTTTCTCCCAATGGGGATGGTTAATAATTAAGTAGCACAGCCTGTCAAGCGTTGTCAATCAAAAAAATGCAGTTGACATGATTTTTGTGTGGTGGTATTTGTCAGCTATAGTTTGTAACTAGGAAAAGGAAACCGACATGAAATCACCAAGTTGGTTACAAGGGTATGTTGAATCTCTCGACATACAGCCGATGGGTCGGTATCGATCCGACTGTCCGGTGTGCGGCAAGAAGAATACGTTTAGCGTAAACGATGACGGAATGCAACGGCTTTGGTTTTGTTTCCACGCCGACTGTAACGTGTCGGGGCGAACCGGTATCAAGTTGTCGCGTGACTTTGCTAAACTTGCAATCAAGAAACCGACGCAAAGGGTGGACACACCGGAAAGTAAGTTTGTTATCCCTGACACATTTGTTAGCCTTTCTCGTAACTTAGACGCTGAACTTTATGTAAAGTCTGTAAATGCTTACGATGCGTACTTGTCAGGTCGTGCCGATATAAGGTACGATTTCAAACGTAATAGGGTGGCGTATCTAGTTAAGCAGGGTAACAACGTTGTCGATGCAGTCGGCAGGTCAATTGACGGAAGAGGAGCGAAGTGGTACAGGTATGGAAATAGTAAACGTCCTTTTATATCTGGCAGCGGAGAACGTGATGCCTGTCTTGTGGAAGATGCTGCTAGTGCTTGTAGCGTTAGCAATCTTGTCGCGGGGGTGGCAATCTTAGGTACGAACCTACTCGATGAGCATATAAATGTAATTAAAAACTACAGCCGTGTTTTCGTTGCCCTAGATAAAGACGCAACGGATAAAGCACTAGGCATGGTAAAGATACTGTGTCGGCACGTTCCGACTAAACTCATGGTGTTGCACCGCGATTTTAAAAACCTAACAAAGGAAGAACGAGATGAATTCTTACGATCCTACATCGATTGACCGACAGATACTTGGGTTCTGTCTCAACGCCGACTTCTTTGGTCGTGTAAAGAACATTGTTGATCGGACGATGTTTGAAAAAGAGATGCGTGACATATTTGACACGCTGACATATTCGCATACCAAGTACGGAAAAGACCTGACTATTAGCGAGTTAGCCAGTCTGTTCAATGATCGTAACCCTGCTATGCCAGAAGCTGCACGAAACAAGGTGCACGAAACCATAGCAAAGCTAGATGTTGGTAACGCGGACAACCACGACTTGCATCTGGATTTGGTACACAACTTCTGGTTGCGTGATCGTGCGCGGGTCATAGGTGAGAAGGCAATCGAAATCTTTACTGGTGACAGTGAGGAGTTCGGTGAGTTACGCCGCCTTATAGAAACAGTAGAAGACGGACGCATCAGCGACAAAACAACCTACACAAAGGTGGAACACGACTTTGAACAACTGTTAGAGGACGAAGCTGGTGATCCCGATTTCCCTTTTACATACGATCTGATCAGTGAGAATGTTGGCGGATTAGATCGTGGTAACTTAGGTATCCTGTTTGCCAGACCGGAAGTAGGTAAGACAACCTTCTGTTGTTTCCTTGCCGCATCGTATATCAAACAGGGATTCAAGGTAACTTACTGGGCTAACGAAGAGCCAGCCCCAAAGATCAAACTGCGTATCATCCAGTCGTACTTTGAACTCACCCGCCCAGAAATGGTAAGCAACAAAACCGACTTGGGTCGACGCTATCAAGAAGAGATAGCCCCGCTGCTTACGATTATGGATTCGGTCGGCACGTCGGTTGAAGAGGTTGACGAATACGCCAAGCTAAACAAACCCGATGTTATGTTCTGTGATCAGCTAGATAAGTTTCGTATCTCCGGTGAGTACAACCGTGGGGATGAACGCCTCAAGGAAACGTACGTCGTTGCTCGTGAGATTGCCAAACGAAACCGACTCCTTCTGTGGGCTGTCAGTCAGGCAAGCTATGAAGCGCACGACAGACAGTGGATTGACTATTCGATGCTGGATAACTCACGGACAGGTAAAGCAGGGGAAGCCGACATCATCATAGGTATCGGCAAGACAGGCTCAAGCGAGGTGGAGAACACTGTGCGGCACATTTGCATATCTAAGAACAAGCTGAACGGATGGCACGGTATGATCAACGGACAGATAGACATTGAGAGAGGGGTGTATTACTGATGAATGTACTTACCTTCGATGTGGAAACAACCCACATACACAAGGATAGTGGCGGTACGACTGCCCTGCCCTACTTTGGAAACCGACTCGTTTCTATTGGCTACAAGTGGCTGGGTAAGACCGTCCACTACCACTGCTATTACCACAGTGAAAGGCCAGCCTATGACTTTGCTGCCGAAACATTCCAGCGGGAACTTGACACGGCTGACGTTGTTGTGGGACAAAACATAAAGTTTGATCTGTCGTGGATCAGAGAATGCGGATTCAAGTATGAAGGACACGTCTATGATACGATGGTTGCAGAATATATTTTATCGAAAGCCCAGCGTTGGCCTCTTGGACTTGCTGCTCTTGCAGAAAAGTATGACGTTACCCGCAAGGAGAAAGACCTCGTTGCGCCGTATCTTAA
>Ga0208644_1004825_pt1 | contig 10065 bp, 8 predicted proteins | sample VirMetDEL_Nov_18_FD_184517 | JGI IMG/M metagenome (GOLD analysis project Ga0208644, IMG submission 184517) | Aqueous microbial communities from the Delaware River and Bay under freshwater to marine salinity gradient to study organic matter... | ecosystem: Environmental > Aquatic > Marine >...
TTCTCGGCACAGCTCGCGGACCTCTCCGACGGGACCGACGGCACCCTCGTGGATTTCGTCCTCAAGCAGGCGAGCTACAGCGCCAACGTGAGCACGCTCACCGGCTCCGACGTCTACGCGGTCAAGATCACGCTCACCGTTGAGGGCACCGACCTCGGCGACACCGCAGATCACACGATCACGCTCGACGACGTCCACTGCACGATGGCGATCGCCGAGGGCGAGCCCGATACCGTCACGATCTCCGGCACCGTCTACGGCGCCGTCACGATGACCTGAGAGCCCCTCGAGGGCAGAGAGAGAGCACCATGACAACGACCGTTACGCTTGCAGGCGTAGACGTCCCGCTCGAGGCGCCGGCATCGGCCTCGGCTCGGTGGGACGTCTACAGCGCCGCGACCTCCAACCCCAATCGCGCATTCGCTGCCGCTCTGGCTCTGTGCTGGGCTGGCAAGAACAAGCCCCGGACGCAGCTCGCTCGGCACCGGTTCGACGCGCTCGCGTTCGGCGGCGCAGTCCTCGACGAGCTCGTCTCGCGAGGCGTCCCGCTTCCCGAGGTCATCGGCGCCGGTCTCGTCGCCTGGCGCCTCTGCGGTGAGGGCTTGATCACAGGCGAGGAGGTCGAGGCAGCCGAGGGTTTCTCGAGCGGCGAGGAGGAATAGACCGAGCCATCCTCGCCGTATGCCGCGACTACAGCATCACGCCGCCGGAATGGCGAGCGCTCCCGAAGGAGGACCGGATCGCTATGCTCGCCGACTCCAACCTCCGAGCCCGAGCCATGCAGAAGGCGACGAAGGCGCAGAAGCCCCGGAAGCGGTACACTGCGACCACCGAGGGCGAGCGATTCTGGATGGGCGGGTAGCATGGCACCAGCGATCACCGGCGGCGTCACCGCACAGAGCGAGCGCCTCCTCAAACGCGTCGCTCAATCGGTCGACCCGCGAGCCGCTGGCATGCGTCGGATCATCGCCGCCATGGAGAAAGCCGCAAAGGGCCTCGAGGGTTCCATCAAAGAGGGCTGGCCCGTCGACCGAAACACAAAGGGCGAGCCGATCAAGAAGTCGCCCGGAAACCCGCATAGCGTCGACCTGCTCGACGTTAGGACGGTGCTGCATCCGACGATGATCGTCGCGACCGTCTACAACACCGCCAAGTATGGCTATTACATCCGATCGGTCATGGTCGGCGAGACAGCGGCGCAGCAGAAAGCGCGGCACCGGTGGAAGAAGGGCGAGACGCAATCGCACTTCGACGCCCGACGCCGACTCGGTAAGAAGCGGCACGCGTTTACGGTGCTATTCCGCTCGCCAGGTCGCAAGATCGGACGAGTATTGGCGCGACAGCTACAAGACGACCTCGTCGCGCTACTCGCGAAGGAGCTCTAACGATGGCAGCAGGACGCGAGACGATCTCCCTTAGCTTTCAGGCGGAGCTAGGCGACCTCAAGCGACAGCTCGGGCAGCTCGACGGCATCACGAAGAAGGAAGCCGCGGCGATGGTCAAGGAGCTCAACGTCGGATTCAAGCAGGCGGAGAGGGCGGCAGCGAAGGCGGCTAAGGCCAATAAGCGTCAGTTCAAGGACATGGCGGATTCCGCGGCGATGGCAGGCGCAGCGATCGTCGGCGTCGCCGGATCCGTCGTCGCGCTCTCGCAGGCATTCGCCGACCTCCAGAATGACCTGATCGACACGAGCGCAAAGACGGGCGTGGCGGTCGACACGCTCGCCGGTCTGCGCCTGGCAGCAGAGGGTAGCGGGCTCGAGTTCTCTGCTCTCGGTGAAGGGCTCAAGGCGCTACCGAAGCGCATGAGCGATGCCGCTCGAGGCACCGGCGAGGCGGCGGCAGCGTTCAAGGAGCTCGGGATTGCCGTCGTCGACACCGACGGCAACCTCCGCACCGCCGACGAGGTCCTCCGCGAGACGCTCTCCGCGATCGGAGACATTGAGGATCCGACCGAGCGCGCTGCTCTCGCGATCCGAGCGCTCGGAGAATCCGCCGGGCCGGCGTTCATCCAGTCGGGCGCGATCGATAACCTCGACGCATTTGTGGGTCTGGCGACGGAGTTCGGCGTCGACGTCGGACCGAAGGCGGCGCAGTCGGCGGCGGACTTTCAGCGATCGATCGCTCTGCTCAAGACCGTAGGGATCGGAGAGCTGCAAGACCTCGTCAACGCGATCGGCGGCGAGGGAGGCATGAGCGATGTGCTCGAGGCCGCTACGGTCTCGGTCGTGTTCCTCGGCAACGTGTTTGCCGGAGTGCTCTCGCAGATTTCCGAGAATGTCGGCGAGGTCATCAGCGGTCCGATCCGCGCGCTCTCGATGGCGCTCGAGGGCGAGCCCGTCGAGGCGGCTCGGATCTTCGCAGACACCATCGACGACACGCTCATAGCGCTCGCGTCGGGCGTCACCGGCTACACGCTCGCGAAGGGTTTGGCCGAGGGCTACGAGGACGCGATCAAGGCGGTCGACAGTCTACGCGCGAAGACGGCAGCACTACAGGGCGGCGCACCGCAGCGCGTGAGAGGCGTACCAGGCGCGGCGGCAGAGGGCGACGCAGGCGCTCCAACGGTCGCAGACGGCACCGAGGCCACCGACGCCGCCATTCGCGATCTGGAGCGTCTCCAGGCGGCGCAGCGCAAGGCGTCCGAGGACCGGCTCTCCGAGCGCGCAAAGATTCAGCTCCAGTTTGAGCGAGAGATCGAGACGATCGCGCTCGCAATGGAGGCCGGCGCCGACCTCGACGAGGCGCAGGCGGCTATCAACGTAGCGCAGACGGAGCGCCTGATCGCGCTCGCAGAGCTCGAGAAGCAGCTCCACAAAGAGAAAATGGAACGCATGCGCGAGGAGGCAGAGGCCGCGCTCGCGAAGCAGCAGCAGATCATCAGCACGACCGCGGAAGCGTTCGATAGCCTCTCGAGCCTCGCCGGGACCGCTGCTACCGCGATGGCAGAGGCCGGCGGGCAGGGCGCGAAGAAGAACGCTGCAACGCTTTTCGCGTTCTCGAAAGCTCTCGCACTGGCGACGATCCCGCTCAAGCTCGCGGAGGGCCTTGTCACCGCGGCGAGCCTCCCGCCTCCGCTCAACGTCATCCAGGCCGCGAGCGTTGCGAGCACGGCAGCAGCACAGACGATCGCGGTCGCGAGCGCCAAGCCTCCGACATTCGACCGAGGCGGCATCATCAACGCCGGCACCGGCGACCAGGTCGCCGCGGCAGTCCTCCCCGGAGAGGCGATCCTCTCGCGCGAGGCGGTCGCAAACATCGGCGAGGGCGGCGTCAACGCGCTCAACAGCGGACGCGGCGCCGGTGGTCCGATGGTTGTGCAGATGGTCTACCGGCATCGGGTCTTCGATGAGTTTGTCCAGGACAACATCAGCGCACCGACGCCGCTCGGTAGTGCGCTCCGCGGTGATAGGGTGACCGGGCGCAGGAGCTGACATGGCAGACGCATCCCGGGACACTCTCCGCGGTCTACTGATTCAGGACCCGCGGCTCCGCGACGAGTCTGCGATCTGGACAGCCGAGTCGACCGGATTGACGCAGGCCGGGCGGCAGTTCGGTCGACCGTCTACCTCGAGCACGACCTCTCTCCGCCTCGAGGCACGCGGCGACTCGGAGACGGCGCTCGACGTCCTCACCATCGCCGGCGGGCTTCCCGGGCAGTCCCTCGGCGTCGCATGGAAGCAGGACGGCGAGAGCGGCACCAGCTACCGAGGGCAGGACGCACCGGTCGCGATCCGGGCCTCACAGACTCTCGCGCTCGGTGTCGGCGCAGGCGTCGCGAGCTTCAGCGATCCGGACGCGCTCACGATGCAGGACGGGACGGTCGTCGTCGTCAATGCGAAGGCGGGCACCGCGCTCGGGAGCTTCCAGCAGATCGAGGCCCGGACCATCAACAGCGGCACCGGCGCAGCCTCAAGCGCTGTTACGATCGCATCGCGGCCCTACACCGGGCAACAGCCGCACCCGTGGATCATCAGTGTTCCACGCGAGGACGGATCGGAGCGGCTCCTCGTCGGTTTCTGGACCGAGGATAGCGGCACCGGGACGTCTGATACCTGCAACCTTGACGTTTACTACAGCGACGACGCCGGCTCGACGTGGAGCTCCTACGCGCGGTCTGTGCTCTCGGGCTCGACGAGCATCGACCCGGCGACGCAGCGAGACGGAATCAACATCGCAGGGACGCCCGGCTCGGGCGCGTCCGGTTGGGACGTCCGGCGGTGCCGAGCTGCCTACGCTAACGGACAGGTCCTCCTAATGATGCACCTCGTCCACCACGACACCAACCGCCGGCGCGTCGGTGACTTCCTGCTCCAGTGGTCCTCGAGCGATCTCGGCGCATCGTTCCGCGTGGTCGACGAGCCGACGAGCCTCGTCGCGACCGACGACGTCGCCTACCGCGGCGGCGCTCCGGTCGTCCGGGCTCGGGATGGTCTGTTCGAGGTCGCTCGAGTGCAGGTCTCCGATAGCAACTACGCGAGCGGGCTCGCAGCCTCCACGATCACAGTCGGGATCCAGGTCGACCGCCTCGGCTCTGCGGTGCAGCGGTTCACCGAGACCAGCTCGGCAGACTCCTCGAGCCCGACGAAGACGGACGGCGGCGAGGTCGACCAGGTCGGCGCGACTCTGCTCTACACGCTCACCGATCCGGAGTGCGCGCTCGTCTCGATGACCTCCGGAATGATGGCGGTCTACTGGCGCCGGCCCGACGACGGTACGAGCGGGCGCGAGGTCCGGTGCGCGGTCTGCACCGATGGCGTCACGTTCCGGTCGTGGGGCTCCTCGATGTATTCGGGCAGCTACGGGACGGTCTGGGACGTCGACAGCGGCAGCCCCAACCCGCTCGACGGAGGCGGCGCAACCGGCAACGTGAACGACTACCCGCGCGCGTTCGTCGCAGCGGCGCAGGGCGGGCGTGTCGCGTTCGTCACCAATTGGAAGTTGGACGGCACGACCGCAGACGACTCGCTCTCGGTGCTCATGCTCGGCGGCTACCATTCGCAGACGCTCGGCGCCTCGAGCCCGACAGCACTCTCCCGCCCGGACGCCGCGGTCGGTTGGGAGCATTGCTGGTTCGGTCTGCATCGGCCCGATTACGTGCGTTTCACGAGGGCGACGACGGGCACGCCGACGAACACGATCGGTATCGACGGCATGCGGATCCAAACCGGACTCGGAGAGGCGGAGAGCTACACGCTCCAGCCCGACGGCAGCGGACCCGAAGGCGTGCGCCTCCGTTGGACGGTCAAGTGCGACACGGCGCTTGCGACCTCCAACCTCTGCGCGGTCCAGCTCAAGGTCAGAGACGGCAGCAACATCCTCGACGTATCAATCCGCTTCACCGCAGGCGGCGTCACCGTCCGCGACAACGTCGCCGGCAGTGCGATCGCTACCGAGTCGGTGGATATGACCGAGTTTCAGGAGTTCGAGCTTTCGGCGAAGGTCGGACCCTCGGCGGGCGATCTCGTCCTTTACCGTCGCCCGGCCTCGCTCAAGGCCGACAACCTCTGGACGGTGGTCGCAGACGTCGCACCTACACTCACCGCGAGCGCGGCAGCTCTGCATTACATCCGGTTCGGCGCGGACGGTCCCGGTTTGAGCGATCAGACCTGGCGCGACTTCTACGTCATCTCGAACAATCACACCGGGCTCCGGTTCCTCACCGACGCCGCGATCACAAACCCGGACGAGCTGGCACCGGTTCCGCTCTCGGGTCGGTGGTCGGAGCTCCAGCCGGGCGCGTTCGTTCGCGCGGTCGACGGTCCCTCGGCACCGGGCGACGCATACGATCTCCCGCTCTCCTACGGCTACGGCGGTGAGCGCGTCCTCCCGTCGGTGCTCGCCTCTCCCGCGGTCGGATGGCGCTCGACGAACACGAGCGCACAGAGCTTGGCGCTCGCGTTCAACCCGGACCGGCTCGGCCTCGACGAGAACGGACCGCTTTCGGATACGTGGGGCGTGCATCTCGCCGGCATCAACTGGTTCTCCGGCACCCTCGAGGGCTACGACGCTGGGACGTCCTCGTGGGTCACTGTCGCGTCGCTCGACTTCGAGCAGAGCGTCTCGTGGACGCGGACCGGCAACGTCCTCGAGCTCACCAGCGCGACCGAGACGATCCAGATCCCGGAAGGCGAATACGACGGCGCCTGGATCAAGCTCTCGAGCACCAAACGCCGCCGGATCCTCTCGACGCGCGGCGGTCTGCTCACCTCGTCGGGCGGCACCGTCCGACGTCCGCGCCTCGTCCTCGAGGACGTCGACGGCACCGAGGGCGCCTCGGGATCCGGAGAGATCGCACCGACCTCCGCTACCGTCATCGTCCGCGACGCCGACAGCTACAGCGGGCTGCGGATCAACATCGACGCGCAGCAGACGCCCGACGGCTATCTCACAATTGGCTCTGCGATCGTCGGCCCGTTCGTCGCGTTCGGCATCGACTACAGCTGGGGCCGGATCATCGAGACCGCGTGGAATGTCGAGCTAAACGAGGCGCGAGGAGGGCAGCGGCAGCCCTACCAGGTCGGCCCGCCTCGTCGGACCGTAGAGGTCGCGTGGACGGACGGTATCGACTCGACGCAGGTCGACGGCAACAGCTCCGACGCCGACTACATGCTCTCGACGACGTCCGGAGGAATCGAGCCGATCGCCTACACGCGCGCGGTTCTCTACGACGTCCGAGGCGTGCTCGAGCTGCTCTCGGGACCGCTGCACCCGGTCGTCTACTTGCCAAAGGTCGCCAAGGGCACGCCCGACACCGAGACGCTCACCTCGAGGAGCTCCGCGGTATACGGGCGCATCACGAGCCCGGTCCGGCTTGAGAGCATCCTCGGCAACGAGGACGCGGACGAGGTCTGGCGCCTGGCGCGTCTCACGATCGAGGAGGAGGTCTGATGGCGTGGCCCGCATCGGTGTCCGGGCGGCAGCGCCGATGGCACACCCTCCTACGCGTCACCTACCACGGCGCTGACTACCATTTCTCGACGTCGGCAGTCTCGCCGAGCTCCTCGAGCGGTTCGATCGCGCACACTCCGACGCTATCGGTCTCGGGCTACTCGGAGACCTTCCAGTATCTCTCGCAGAGCATCGATAGACAGAGCGTACCGGTCTCGGTCGGCTGGCCCTACGACGTCGCGGAGGCGGTCGCCGCGGGCTACCGGCTCGACACTGCGCAGGCAGAGCTATCGGTCTGGATCGAGGGCACCGCCTACGAGGCGCGGCGTGTGTTGATCGTCGGCAACGTCCAGCAACCGTCCTACGGCGCACCAGGCGAGCCGGTGACGTTCTCGATCGAGGCGGCGCCGTGGATCGATCGCGGGACGTGGCCAGATCTGCTCACGAGCCCGACCGAGTATGACCTCACGATCACGTCGCAGGCGCACGGCGCGCTTTCTGTCGGTGGGCGGGAGGGCGTGCTCGATGACCTCCGCGGCACCGTGGCACCGATGGTCATCGGCAACCCGGGCAACCTCAACCAGACGAGGCGCGCAAACCCGACCGGAGGCAGCGTCTACGCGACACAGGCCGCGGACGTCTGGGAGCGGACGAGGCCCGGCGCGTTTACCGAGGTCAAATACGGCTCCATCTTCGAGAACAACGGCGTAACGCGGTTCGGAAACCCGGCAGGCGCGTTCCCGGCGGCGCTCATCCTCTGCGGGCATGCGACGCAGGCGGGCGCATACGGCGGCGACGGTACGCAGATCCTCCGCGCCTCGAGCGGCACCGAGGACGCTCCGGTCGCGGTGCTGTTCAACCAGGACGGGCAGTACGTTACCGGCCTCGTTCCGTTCCACAAAGTGATCGGCGGTCGGACTTGCACCGTCGTAAACCTCTACGACTACTTCAACACGCGCGCAGAGGTCCGGTACAACGACTCGAGCGCGCCGATCACGACCGGCTCCGGAAGCATTAGCCCGGCGAGCTCGACGAATAGCACGAGCAACGATCCAAACCGCGCGCTCGGCGACCGCGTCGGGTTCTCGTTCGTCTCGATGCATGACGACTTTGACACCTTCTACGGGCTCACCAACGGAGAGCAGGACGGCCCGCTCCGGACGGTGCAAGAGCTCTTAAACCTCACGCTCTCGAGCTCGTCTCTGCCGGTTGATTGGCCTCGCCTTTACAGCGCCCTTGACCGTCTGCCGATCTTCGACGTGGAGGGCTACATCGACGAGCGGGTAAGCGTGTGGGATTTCGTCTCTCGCGAGCTGCTCCCGCTGCTGCCCATGAGCCTCCGCACCGGTCCTCGAGGGCTCTACGCGATCACCGCGGACCTCGGAGCTACGTCGGCAGACGCGATCGGCACGCTCCGAGCCGGGCTTGATTGTTGGCGCGTCGGTGTCATCCAGTACGAGCGGCGCCTCTCCGACCTCACTGGCACGATCGAGGTCCAGTGCGGCGACTACGCAGGCAAGGCAATTCGCACCGTGACCGCAGACGGCACCACGATGATCCAAGGGCAGCGCGCCCGACTGGCGCAGGAGTCGAGCGTCGTCGGGCAGCTCCTCTCGCGTGTCCAGTCCGCAGACGTCGCAGCCGGGCAGACGACCACCACAATCAAGGCACCGTGGCTCGCAGGAGAGACGGGCGGGCAGTACGTCGCGCACCAGCGCCTGGCGTACCAGGCGGCGCAGATCAGGACCGTCCGGTATCGACTCGCTCCGGAATTCCTCGAGCTCGAGGTAGGCGACCTCGTCCGGCTGGTGGATCCAGAGGTCTACATCGATGGCCCGGCGTACCTGTCGACGCTCGAGATCGATGCCTCGGCAATCGTCGGGACGTTCTCGCTCTACGAGCCCGTCTCCCGGTAGCCGAGAGCCTCCGCGCGCGGTAGGATTCGGGCAACGGAGGCAGCATGGCAGCGACCGACCTTAGCGGCGAGGCTCTGCCTGCCGTTGGATTCCTCACCAAGCGCGTCACGCTCGATGCGACGGCCAACAACGCGCGGGAGATCATCCTCCCCGATTGGGCGCGGCGCGTCTCGGTGTTTTGCGTCGACGGCTCCAACGTCGCGCAGCTCGGCGCGCTCGCCTCGAGCGGCACCGACGGCGCATCGATCGGCACCGATTGGCTCCCGATCCCGGCTGCCGGCCTCACCTGGCGCGTCACTGCCGGGCGCCAGACCGGCGGCGGTTCGATCTTCGTCTCTGCTACGACGGCCTCGAGCTTCGCTCAGGTCATGCTCGAGCAGGAGTAACGGTGGCGCGCTCCCCTTCCATCGCGGGCGGCAGCGGCGGTAGCAGCGCCGCGGCAGCGCTCCCGGATTGGGAGCTCGTAGACGTCACCGACGGGAGCTGGACGTCCTCGGATCCAGGCGGGAACGGTCGCGTGTCCTCGGTCGCAGTCTCGAGCAACGAGACGACAGTGACGTGGAACGGATTTACCGGCACCTCGAGCGACGCTATCGACGGGAGCACCTTCGACGGGCTCCGGTACTACCGCGCGCTGACCTACCCGGACGGGACCGCGGTCGACCTTGCCGACGACGGCTGGACCATCGAGGCGTGGGTCGACACTCCAGCGGTTCTCGGCAGCGCCCGGACGCAGTTTGCGCTCGGTATCAGCTCCGACCCGACGTCGACGAGCACGATCACGGCTAACTTTTCGGGCCTCTGGTTCTCGCCCGATCACGCGAGTAACTACGTCTACATCGGGCAGGTCCGGACGAACGCGTCGCCGTTGACGGCTCTCAACGCAAACAACCGGTTTGGGTACTACCGGAGCGCGTTCGCGTTCGGCAAGGGGGCGCAGTCGTTCGCGTGGGCGTTGCAGTCCGACGGGACGAGTACCGGTTTCAACAACCGCAGCCTTACCGCCTACAGCGGGACCGTATACCTCCAGCTATCGATGGGCGCTCCGGATACGCGCGTCATCTCTGCGGGCTCGAGCAACGCTTTCTCGGTGTTCTACCGGGTGATCCGGACGCCGATCGGACCGGCAGGAAACGCACCATGACGCGCGACGATATCGACGCCACACCGGCGATCCAGGGCGAGACGGAGGTCCTCCTCGTCCGCTCCGCGTGGGATGCGGCCACCTGGCAGACGGTCAAGGCAGACGTCCTCGCCCG
>Ga0208644_1004826_pt1 | contig 10065 bp, 14 predicted proteins | sample VirMetDEL_Nov_18_FD_184517 | JGI IMG/M metagenome (GOLD analysis project Ga0208644, IMG submission 184517) | Aqueous microbial communities from the Delaware River and Bay under freshwater to marine salinity gradient to study organic matter... | ecosystem: Environmental > Aquatic > Marine >...
ATTATTTAGATACTTTAGATAATTCCTCAGTTAATTCATAATACTGGAGGAGGTTGATTAAGTCATCGTTGTTAATTTTAGAACCTTTATCTATTTCTTTAAGTAATTTTACTACTTCTAATAATTTGATTTTAGTAGTATCGTCTTTTACTTTTCTGGCTTGGAGCTTGAGGACTTTTTTAATCTCGTTAATTTTAGTGTTATAAATTTCCTTTAAACGAGGTGTATTATCTATTGAGTTGATAAATTCCTTAAGTACTTCTTTTTGCCCCTTATTTAAATTAGAATATTTACCATTAAATTTTTCAAGCATTACTTTGTAGGTAAGTACTCTTAAGTCCTTATCGTATTTAGCAAATTCTTCTACTAAATCTTGTTTAACTTTCTTTTCATTAACAGGTTTTTCTGTTAAACATTCTAAAATAGTAATTTTATTATCGATAATTTCGTTTGTTTCAGATAATTTATCTGAGTTATAGATTTCTACTAGTTTATAGAAAGCAGCATACCCTTTATAATTAGGTACCTGGTGTCTGAAGAATTCATTTATGTTATAGTGCTTGCTTATTTCATTAATAAGATTATATTTTTCTCTTCTTAAAGCACTTCTATTTAATTTACGGGTTGCCTCTAGTACAGTATTTAATGTTACTTCTGCTTTTCCTTCGCTTAAATTCTTGTTCTTAAATAAGGTTTCATACAATTTGTATTCTTTACCTAATTCAGTTTTAGCGAATGACTTTTTTAATATGTTGAGAGAAGGAGAAGAACCACCGTTAAGGGTATCGGCAGTTATCTGTCTGACTAAAAGTTCAAACAAAAGGCCCGTATTCTTATACTTAGAATGTTTAATTTTCATCGATAGGCTTTTTTATAAATATATAAAGATCTTTACTCCTTTAGATTACCTTCATCAAGTAGTGACTCATCTTGCTCAAAAACTAACTGTTTTCGATTAACCGGAATTCTTTTAAGCATATCTCTATTTTGTAAATAAGCTGTTTTAGCTTCTAAAGCTAACGGAGAACCACCTTTATATGTAGGTTTTATAGAATCAGATGAATTTTCATCACCTTTCATTCTTTTTACACCTAACCTATCTTTACCAAAGTTACCATCTTGTGTGTTAATATTTGAAACTTTTTCTTCAGGACGACCTAATTCTTTTTCGTTATACCCCGCAGGGACGTTATCTGGTTCGTCATAGTATCTACCTTTACCGTACAACGAAGCTAAATCGTGTGGAGTACCATATGACTGTCCTGTTTCTACTGGGTCATTTCCTTCAGCTTCAATTTGTGTATTACGGAAAGCACGTTTTGAATCTTCTCTAACTAAGTCTCTAAATTCAGTATATTCATCTTCACTAAAGTGGAAGAGATGATCATAAATAAAGTCTGAAGGGAATAATTTGGATTCCATCATTTGGGTAGCCAAATCCATTTTTTCCTTCATTAATGCTACTCTTTCCTGATCGTAAATGATTGAGGGAGTAGTTAAATTAAGCTCAAAATTAACTAAATCATCACCATCATATCCTTGTGTATAAAGGTGTACAACAGCAATTTTATATAATTCTGAAAGGATGATTCTTTGGATTCTTTCTACTGTACGAGCAAATCTAATATCTTCTGCTGCTAATGTAGCTTTACCATCAGTATTTTCATCATATCCTAAGAATGCTTTAGGTACTTTAAGTGCAGCAAATAATTTATCTCTTAGGTATTCTACGTCAGTAATACCATCATAATTCAAACCAGGAGTAGTTTCAATTTTGGTTGAAGCGTCATTACCTCTGACTGGGATGTAGAAATCCTCTAGGAGGTTTTGCATATTATATTTTAAGTTATAGTCTCCTGTAGTTTGATCAATATAAGGAGTGCGCTTCATTTTAGAGATAGTCTTTTGCATAAAGTTTTCTATCTCAGCCGGTGGGATAGCACCTACATTTATATAGAAGATACGCTTTTCAGGGGCGCGAACAATTCTATGTACTAACATCGCATCCTCCATCAAGGTATATTGCTTAAAGAGTTTACGAGCTGGTTCTATGTAACTTCTACCGTATGGAAGATAGTTTACATCTGAGAGAAGTCTAAAGTGGGCAATCTCGTAATTGTCGAAATAAATAGCTCTACTGTTAGTTGATTTTCCACCTGCGCTTTGCAAACCACCAAAGTAACCGCCATATTCACCACCTCCACTTAATCCATCAGGGTCAAATCTAAATTTGACTTCTACTTGGTGATTATTAGTTTCATTAATTTTTTCTTCTCTAATAATATTATATGCTGTGTAAGGAATTACGTTGTAAACACCAAATTGCTCAGCAATTTCTAATTTAAGGAAGAAATCACCGTATTTACACATTTGACGAATCCACATCCATAAATTAAATTCTATATTTAAAACATCATAAAAGAGATTATATAGAATTTTCTGTAGTGCCTCATCGGATGATTTAATTTGAAGTACCTCACCCATTGCATTTTTAAGGGTGGATTCATCTGCTAATATATCAAGAGCAGAAGCGATGATAGCATCAGTATCCATCGCTTCATAATCTGAGTATAATTGGGTTCTTAACGTTTGATAATTAAGAGCAGGATTATAAACAGGCATTTGATTAGTAGTGTACAATCTATTGTACCTATCAATCATTGAGTTGGTTTCAACTTGTCCTGTTTGTTGATAATTGCTAAAATCTAGTACTTTTAGCTTATTTCCTCCTACGTTACGAACTAGTACGTCTGTGGAGAATAATCTTTTTAATCTTGTAAATACGGTTGTATCAGCCATAATATATTAATATATGAATAAATATTATAGAATCCAACTAAAGTCCTCAGTTCCACCTTTCCCGTTATCCATATGATATGGGTTATCTTGTCCTGTGGAGAAATAAGCTCCTTGGTAAGATGTGGTTGATTTGTGGAATGAACCTAAAGCTGCTCTAGTAACATCTACTCCATGTTGTCTAAATTTGAGTGCGGTATCTCTAACATATAAACCTATACCAAAACTCATTATTAAGTCATCGTTATAACCCTGTTGTGCTTCTGCTCTACCATACTTCCAAATAAACGTTTTCATTTCCTCTACTAAACGTTTTGATTGTATGGTAACTCCTTTATCACCAACATACTCTTGGAATTTACCAATAACCATAGGGCGGGTTCTAGATGACATTGTGAACCCTGCTGTCATACTTGAATTATTTTCATAATTCTGTAGATAAGCATTAACATCTAAATTATCGGATTTTGGTGAGTAATATAGATTTTGATACCCTCGCTCAATTATAGTTTGAATTGTACTCCATCCTATATTAGCATTTTCTACTACCAACAAAGCATTATTATATTCTGTTGCTATTGCTGTAAGTATGTGCCCAAAATCTTTAGTGGATACTTGTCCTTTATATTCACCTACTTGAACTGCATTTTCAACATCAAAAATATGGAATGCAGAATAATCCTTACCATCACCTCTAGCTACGTCAGCTGATATTAAATATTGTCTTGTATAATCAGCTGATTCCCAAATCCATAGATTTTGGTCTACACCACGTCTTTCAAGTGGTTCTCTAACTGTGGATTTTTCTATAAATTCAAGGTATTCTGGGTAGAATACTATGTCACCAGAGGTGCTAAAATCACAATCACATTCTTGGGCAGCCATTCTAGGATCCCCTAGTAATTCATCTTGCCTATCTCTCCACGACTGATCTCGTTCTGGGTGGACATACCAAGGAAGTTTAATAGGTAAAAATTCGTTTTCTTTTGCTTCTGCTCTAATCCATGTTTGATGAAACCAATTACCAGTACCATAAGGAGTAGATAATGCTATGCATCCCCCACCAGTAGCAAGTGTTTGTTGAGCGGAGGCCCAAATTTCACCAATATTTTCAATGAATGCCGCCTCATCAATTAGTAGAAGAGAAACTGCTTCTGAACGACCTGCATCGCTTGATGCTGAAGTAGCTTTAATTTGGGAGCCGTTTGCTAATCGAAGTGTCAGTTTGTTATTTTCTTCGTAATCTATTTTAAGCCACGAAGGTAAATTTTCATACATAAATTTAACCTTTGTAACCATGTTTTTAGCAGTTTCCTGCTTTGTAGCTATACAAAGAATATTTTTGTCCTTATGAAAAATCATCATCCATAAAGAATATCCTGCTGATAAAGTAGAAATACCTAGCTGGCGGGATTTTAAGATAATTGAATAAGGATTATCTTGGAATAAGTGTAAAACTTTTTCTTGGAAAGGATATAAGTGAAAGTTGATTCTACCCCTTTGTGGGTGTTGAATCATACAGTACTTTTTCATAAAGTGTACAGGATCTTGAGCACACTTTAAATATTCTTGCCTTATTATTTGTTTTAAATCACTCATTTAGGAAGTGCGTAATCTATTGTATGTAATAATATCAATGTTCCTAAAAATCCCCCAGTAACACCAATTGCTGGTTTGTTATACCATTTGTCAACTTGATTTAAACGCTTATCATATAAATCAATGCGTTCGTTCAATAACTCGATTTCTTGGTTTTTATACGCTATAATTAAGCTATCTTGTTGAGATATTTTTTCGTATAAAATAATTTCAGCTTCTAAATCCGAAATTAGAATAGTTTTAATTGAGTCTTGATACCGTAAAGTATCTAAAGCCAAGAAAAACTCTTCGAGTTCCGTTTGAGGAATTCGAAGAGTATCTTGAGAATAACAAATACTAGATACTCCTAATAGTATGGCTGCTAGTAATTGCTTCATGTGTTCTTTTTAGGACGTCCAGGCTTTTTTCTATACTTTTGTTCAAAGTTTTCAGCAGTTTGTTTAGCACTTGTAATGTCTTTAACTTGTGCTTTAGTAGCAGCTGTTTTCTTTTTAGCTTTAGACTTTTCTTTTTTAAGTCTAATTCTTTCGGCTTCAGCTTGTGCTGCTTTTTCTTGAACGGCTTTAACTTGTTCTTCGTTTTCTTTGACTTTATTGTCAAATTCTTTTTTATCTTGATTTTTGAGAGATTTAACTGCAAACAAACCTCCAATAAAACCTAGAATTCCTAAAATAACTTTCCACAATTTCATGTCAATAAATATTAAAATTGAATAGTTTTCATAATTTGTTTAATACGCTCCTCAGTTGTTCCCTTAAGTTCAAAGTAAACAGGACGATATTTAAGCAAAAGTTTTTGAATTTCCTCATCTATTTCTTTTCTATAACCAGCATCTGTATCACGAATTCCATTATCCTCAATATCCATTCCATCTGGTGAGATATAGAAAATATAATCATATTGTTTTACAAATCGTGAAGCATAATCGGCAAATGCGTCGCCATCCATATAACTTACTTTTCTAGCACAATTTGTAAATGCCATTACATCAAGAACAGTTCTATCAGTAATAAGTCTATCTTGCATTAATTCAGTTACACGTTCTGCAAGAAATATAGTTTGTCCTTCGATTGTTGTTTCGTGATTCAAAGGAATACCAAGTGAATTTAAATACTTACTACGTTCAGTAGTACAAGTATAACCTTTAAATTGCTCCATTTCAGATAGAGCTTTAACTAGTGTTGTTTTACCAACACTCATTGTCCCACAAAGTCCAATTTTCATTTTATCCAGCATTTCGTGATGATTCTCTCATTGCAGGGTTTTTGTACCAAGGTAATCCAGTTCTGTCTCGACGTTTTTCCTTCCATTCATATTCAGTATGTTGAATACCGTAAAGATAATATTCTCTTAATCGTTTATCACCCTGAGGTATAAGGGCTGGTTCATCCCAGCTGTGAAGTTTCCCATCCCAGACTCGCATGATAGTACCGTCTTCAGTTTTAATTTTCCTAGGTTTAGGCCATTTATTGTCTTTTTCCATAACTTTTATTTTTTAGGCATTGTTAGTCCACCAATATAATTTGCGTCAGCTAAATGACCAAATAATTCTTCATCGTGACAATGAATAATATACTCAGCAACATAAGTTCCTTGTGCACCTGATACGGTTATACCTCTTGCGCTTAAAGCATCACCTACAAAGTGTACATTGTTAAAATCAGCGAGTGCTAGTGTATCATAATCTACAAGTGGTTCAGGTGAGAGATACTTTACTTCAGGGATGTACATACCCCAATCATCACCAAGTGATGGGAATACTTTTTTCATATCCTCAATAAAATCTTCAATATAGGTAAAATATCCTTGGAAAGCATCTCGTACTTCTTGAAGTCCTTCTTCGTTAATATAATGTGCCTTTACCCAATCACCTTCTGATGTGTGAGTTTTTTTACGAGTGGGAGAATAATACAAGCCTGCTTTATACTTAGATTCAAATCTACCTATAGCATGTTTTCCTCCGGCACCCTCACCATGTACAATATTTGTTTTTTGTACTTTAGAAACCAATTCACGAGACCAATCAAATGGTTTTTCGATCCCTTGAACTTCCATTAAAATGCCAAAATTAGTCATATCGTTGCGATACGCTTCGTCTTTTTTAGCGTGTCCATTGTAGCTATAATCACCATATGTTTCCTCAAGTGCTACATAAGCTGCATTGTTATTGGTACAGAATGAACGGAGTGATACACCTTCGTCTTCAAACTTACGATACAATTTAAAGTCGTAACTTACATCAATAAGTTTTTGGAAATGTTTTTGTGGTGCTTCAAAACGAACACCAATTTGTACTGGTTTTGGTTCTGTTGGGAAACTGTATTTTTCAGCTAATTGTTTACCAAAGTCAATACCTGATTTACCTACACCAAAAATTAAACGATCATAATTTAATGATAAAATACCTCCATCATACTTTGAAATAACTTTATTCTTAATAAAATCTACTTCAGTTACCTTTTTATTCCAATGAAATTTAACACCTTTATTACAAAGGAAATCATACCAATTTTTACCAATTTCGTGTAGATAATCTGTACCTACATGCCATACAGGAAACAATCGCAAACCAAAATATGGTTTAATAAAATCAGGTTCTGCTTCAGGATTAGAGCATTGTACTTCCTCTGGTTTGGGGTGGAAACGTTTGAAGTTGGTAATTACTTCATCAAACAATTCCATTGCCTTTTCCTCACCACAGTACTTTGACATGTGTCCTCCAATTGCTGTGTGGTAAGTAAGTTTACCATCACTCCAACCTCCGGCACCCATAAAACCTGTCATTACTTCTTCAGGTTTACGCTTGTAAGGATCGTTACCCATATCAATAATAGTGATATGATCACCAGGATAACCATTATCTACTAATTTTGTAGCAGCATTAACACCTGCTACACCTGCTCCGATTATTACTATTTTTTCCATTTTAAATTTTAGGTTGTGTAAATATACAAAAAAAATGTGGCGTCTCCAAATTTGGTGACGCCACAGCTGTCTAATTTCAATAAAGTCGGTGGGCTATGAATCCACCTATAAGTTATGCTTTATCTTCAGCTACTGAAGCTTTTCTATACTCAGTCACTAATTTTTTAATTTCGCCTAATGACTTTCTAGCTCTTCCGTGAGCAGCTTTTGTAGAACCAGCATGTTCAGCTTTAAACGTTTCGTATAAAGCATCAATTTGTTCAAATAACTCTTGAGTGTTCATTGTTTATAAATTTTAACTTTTAAATTACCTTTTCCTTTTATAACTCTATGTAGGAAACCTTTAGGAACTTCAAATTTATCACCAGTAATCATTTCAAATGGAATTGACTCATCAAATTGGAATTCCCAACCATTTCCTACTAAAACTTCTATTATTCTATCTTCTTGATCTTCGTGCCAAATTAGTTCCATAGGATCTACATCAGCAGAAAATTCTCTAATTATTTCTTTACCTTCTGTTAAGTTAGTATAAGGGTTCATACCGCTAATTTAGGACCTATTTTCTGAATTATAGCTAAAATTTCACTGCTTTTAATGCCTGTAAGTCCACCTTCTATAGCAGCCATAATACCTGATCCGCTTTTAAGGGCACTAATAGCGGTTCCTCCAGCAGCTGCAGCAGCTACTGTTAATATTACAGCAAATATTATTTCAGCAGTATCGTGAAGTTTTTCTTTATCTACAGAACCATCTTCTTTTTTCCATACTTGTTTAGCTATACCTGTCATTTGGATAGCTTTCATTAGGAATTTAATATACTTTTTTTCTAAGTTTTCACCTGCTTTTTCAATTTTAGTAGCTATGCCTTCCTCAGAAGCTTCTTTTCCGAAAAGACCTTGGATTTTTTTAATAAGTTTTCCTAAAAGAGCAATAAGTTTAGGAGCAGATAAAATACCACCTACTATTAAACCCCCTATGGCTTCGTCAATTTGTTCTCTTTCTTCCTTAATAAGATTTTTATTTGAAGGATCATTAAGGAATTCTTCGAAGATTTTTTCTATTTCTCCGTGAATTTGAGCTTCAGTGAGTTGTTGGTTAACTCCACCAGCTGCTAAATAGTTTTTAAAATCAAATGTATTCATTACCAATAAGTATTCATTTTAGGTCCTAAACCGAGAGCAGGTGCATATCTTGGAAGATTACAGCTCCAGTATCCGGGGGTTGTTCTATCTTTCTTTTGGTCACAGTTGTGACGTTTAGCAAAAGCTGCTCTTGCTTTTGGGTCTTTAATTTTTGCTCTTAAACCACCAGAGCCAAATGAGACTTTTTTAACTTTGTCTCCATCTTTAACGTAAACGTAGTAAGCTTTAGAACCACCACGTTTTGGTTTTCCAATTTCTACATCTCTACCCTGATATTCAGCTTCATCTATTGCTGGTAAGTCAAGTGGTACTTTTTTACCTTCATAAATTCCAAATTTACCAATGTCAGTATTTTCAATAAGGAATTTACTGTTTTCATCTAAGCTAATATTACCCCATTCTAAAAGCATACGAGCTTCAGCAAATAATTGTAGGTATTTTTTAGATCCAATTCTAAATACATTCTCTTGCAATGATATGCCGTTTTCGATGTGATAGCGGAGGCCTTCGCTTATAGGCGTTTTACTCTCCAATAATGCGAGTTTAGGTTGTGAGTCACTACAACCACCACACCCACATGAGCATGATTTTTTAGGTGATTTAAACCCTTTTAGTGCTTCTTGAATGTATTGTTTAAGCATATTATTTATATATTTCTACCCCACCTTGAGGGCCTGCTACTAATTTACCGTTAGCAAACAAAGCTATTCCGTGGTTGGAATCCCCGTCTGGTTCTGAATCGTTTGCGGCGTCCTTCAATCCCTCAAAATCTCCAAATTCACCTTCGTCAAAGAAATCTTCTTCTAATTCATTTACTAATTCTTCTTCACTGTTAGCGGCATAAACCTCTAAATCTGAGTTGTGCCAAAGTATAGCGTGGTACTTGCCTGAAGGGATATCGACTGAGTCCAATTCTTCTTCTCCGTACGTTATATCCTCAATTTTAGAAGGTGAGAATACGTACAAAGTTTCGTATCTACCATCGTCAAACCTACCTGCTTTTAAACCTGCGAGATTTTCGTTAATCTGTCCTTCTGCAAGGAATTGTCTAAATCTTTGTAATTCTTTCATTTTGTTCTTTATATAGCTTGTCCTATTAAATCACCTTTATCGTTTACTGTGTAAACAAAATGAAGGTCTGGTGTGTCACCTTCACCTGGGCTTACGTCTTCTACTCTACCTCCCAATTTGGCAACAGCAGCTGCAATTTGTTCTGCTGCTTCTAAATCCATTTCAAGGTCTTCGTAGTATTGGCTATCTTTATCTTGACCTGCCATCTCCGTTTTAAGATAATCCGTTACATTGAGAGGGTCACTTACATCGTATCCACTTCCAAATTGTGATACGGTGAAAAATCTGCCGTCTCCAACAACATTGTATGCGTGTCCATCCAAGGCCGCCATCAAGTCGTCCATTTTATCTTCGTTAATCTGTCCTTCTGCAAGGAATTGTCTAAATCTTTGTAATTCTTTCATTTTGTTGGTATTATTAAAAAACGTCTGAGTATTAAAATTTTATGATTATAAATATTATATATCTTTGTAATCTATTACAAAATTATTGCCCCTACCACTAAGGGTTTTTACCATTGTAGATCTAG
>Ga0208644_1004828_pt1 | contig 10060 bp, 11 predicted proteins | sample VirMetDEL_Nov_18_FD_184517 | JGI IMG/M metagenome (GOLD analysis project Ga0208644, IMG submission 184517) | Aqueous microbial communities from the Delaware River and Bay under freshwater to marine salinity gradient to study organic matter... | ecosystem: Environmental > Aquatic > Marine >...
CCGCTTGACGATTGGTACGCTGAGGGCAGTACCTATGATATAACTAGCTACACGAATATAGAGGAGGTTGGGATCAACAGACCGAGCCTATACAAAAGGGTGTCCTATAGTTTTAACGAGACAGAGGCAATACTAGGTGAAGAGTATAGACTGCAGAATGACGTTGGCTATGGTGACCTCCGTGCCGACTTCGAGTTTGACGGAGACGAATTTGAGATTGAGGTGGGCTTCGATAATATGCTCTTCGAGAGATTGAGTGATGTCAACCCACAGCCCTCACAGAACCTAGGCCTAACGGAGTTGAATGTTGGGCAATGTGTAACGAGAGAACTAGAGCCTTATATAGGTGAGCCTATTATCTTCTATGCATCGGGTAATCTAAGGGTAGCCCTAGCCTACCATTGGAGTTATACTGATATGTCAGGCGCAGCTATTCAAAAGCAGGATATGTGGCTCATAGGAAATGTAAACAGCAGCACAGCGGCTTCAGTAACTCAGACCATCAACTTTGGTACAGAGGTTGACCCGTATTTGTTGCAGGGCTTTGGGCAGAGTCTATACAGCACCTATTGGAAGGACTACATCACTGACCTATACGATGTACAGCGTAGGTTGTTTAGCTTCAGGGCGCAGCTACCTGTAAGGGTAATGCTCGACCTGAAGACTAATGACAAGCTAACGATATTGGAGCGTAATTATATTATAAACTCTGTGACGATGAACCTGGCTACAGGTGAAGCACAGCTAGAACTACTCAACGATGTCTAGTGTATTGGGTTATCTTATAGAAGAGTTGAAGCGTACTGACAAACGCAGTGCGGCTATCGACATTGCAAGGGGCAGGTATGAACTGCCTAGGACTTGGGGACAAATGAAGAAACACGTTAAGAACAGATGGCGGTAGAAAAGACATTTAAGGTAGAGGCGGATACCTCAGACATAGATAAAAAACTAGATGCCTTAGCGGACTCTATTGAGGGTGTTGGTGAAGCCGCCAAGGAAACCTCGAAGAATGTCGAAGAGGTTGCCGAGGCTGTAGAGGATAACACGAAGGCGGCAAAGGAAAACGCTGAGGCTAACAAGAGCAACTTAGCAGCACTCAAGAAATTGACCAAGGGGGTTACAGGTTTCGGCCTAGCCCTTAAAGCCACAGGTGTTAAGTTCTTAATTGACGGCTTGAACTTCCTGAAGGATGCTGCACTAAATACGCAGCCTGTCATAGATGCCCTTGAGAAGGTTTCTGTTGGGTTATCTCTAGCGTTCAATACGGTTTATGAGGCGGTCTCAAATAGCAACGTTAGCTTCGAGAAGACGGGTGCAGTTGTAGGAGGTATTGTAAGAGGTGCTCTTAACCTACTCGTGATAAACTTAGAGGCTATCAAGCTAGGTGTGCTTGTGGCACAGCGTGCTTGGGAGAAGAGCTTCTTCGGTAATAAAGACCCTGATAAGCTAGCCGCCCTAAATGCAGAGATAGAAGAAACGAAGGAGAAGATTGCAGAGACGGGCAGAGCGTTAGCAGAGAATGCTAAGGATGTAGCTAGTAACTTTGTTGATGCTGTAGGTGAGATAGCCAACGGGGTGAGTGAGATTACTCAGAACGCTGCTGATGCAATTCAGAACATTGACATAAAGAAGGTAACTGACCAAGCCGAGAGGATTGTAGCCTTGCGTAGAAAAGCTGAGGAGGCTGACTTGCGTATCAATCAGATACAGACAGAGTATGTTGCCCTCATCGAGGAGGCCGAGAGCCTCCAGAATGAGGAGAACCTCAGCCTAAACAGACGTGAGGAACTTATCAGAGAGGCCAACCGTCTACGGGTAGAGTCTTTAGAAAAGCAGAAGGCACAGCTACAGATTCAAGCGGAGGCACTACGCAAGCAGTTTGAACTCTCAGGGCTTGAGGAAGACCGCATAGCCTTTGAGGAGAAACTCAATGACGTTAAGCAGGTACAAGCAGATATAGACAGCAGCAACCTACAGCTAAACGAAGAGTTAAGAGACCTAGATCAAGAGCGATTCGATGCCGCTGTTGAGGCAGGCGAGCGAGCGATTGAACTCTCAGAGATAGAGGCAGAGGCTGCCTTAATTGCTGAAAGAAGGGAGTCTAAGAAACTAGAGATACAGAAAGCCAACCTCGAAGAGATTAAGAACCTGCGCCTGGCTGCCCTTGAGGAGCAGATGGCGCAACTAGATATAGAGAGTGAACTCTATAAGCAGTTAGCAGACGAGAAGAAGGTCATAGAGGCGGAGTACCAAAACGAGGTACGGGAACTTAACGAGGAGACCTTTGAACTGAACAAAGAGAAGGAAGAGGAACTACGAGATGCCAAGTTTGATATTGCCAACTCTGGCCTAGAGGCTGTCAGTGCATTAGCTGAGGCATTTGCAGGTGAAGATGAGGAGCGTGCTAAGAAGGCGTTTAACATACAGAAGAGGTTAAGCCAAGGCCAAGCATTGGTGAGTACCTACCAAGCGATTATAGGTGCTTTAAAAGCCGAGGGTGCAGACGGATTACTACCCTTCCCTGTGAGAGTTGCAAACGCTGCCATTGCAGGGGCTACGGGTCTCGCTCAGGTAGCGAGTATTCAGGCTACTCAATTTGGCGGCAGCGGTGGCGGTGGTGTAGACACCCCAACAGCACCAAGCCAAACCCCTCAATTCAATATAGTAGGCACAAGTGGTATCAATCAGTTGGCACAAAGCGTATCGCAGGAACGCCCTGTGAAAGCGTATGTAGTAGCAGGGGATGTTACCACACAGCAAGAGTTAGATAGAAATAAAGTAAATACAGCTAGTTTCGGATGATGAATATAATTGAACTTATAATTGACGAGGAGGCCTTCATTACAGGCATACAGGCCATCTCTGTAGTTGAGCAACCTGCTATCGAGGAGGACTTCATAGCGTTAAAGGAAGAGAAGAAAGTAGAACTCAAGAGCATTGATGATGAGAAGCGCATCCTGATGGGTGCTGCTCTCATCCCTAATAAGCCTATCTATCGTAGAGATGGTGAAGAGGAGTATTACATCTACTTCAGCAAAGACACGGTCAGAAAGGCTAGTGAGTTATTCTTTATGAGTGGCAACCAAAGCAAGGCTACCCTAGAGCATCAGGTAGACATCGAAGGGTTAACGGCTGTTGAGTCGTGGATCATAGAAGGTGAGCAAGACAAGAGCCGTATGTATGGTATGGACTTGCCTGTGGGTACTTGGATGGTTTCAATGAAGGTCAACAATGACGAGATTTGGAATGATTGGGTAAAGACAGGTAAGGTCAAGGGCTTTAGCATTGAGGGCTACTTTATGGACAAGGTGAATATGAGTGCAGACTCGTTAGCCTCCCTTGAGAAGGAGGCAGACGAGGTCTACGCTGAGGAGAAGTTAAGTGCTATTAAGGCGGTCATTAAAAAGGACAAGAGATACAAGTCTGGAAAGAAGACAGAACTCGAAAGCTATAACGACTATCCCGAAGCGGTGCGAAACAACGCCAAGCGAGGGAGAGAGTTGAATGAGAAGCAGAACAACAAGTGCGCCACGGATGTGGGCAAGCAGAGAGCAGCCGATTTAGAGGCAGGCCGTAATGTCTCAGTTGAAACAATAAAGAGAATGTACAGCTACCTATCCCGTGCGGAGGAATACTACGATGAGGGAGACAAGGAAAGCTGTGGGTACATCTCCTACCTCCTATGGGGTGGTAAGGCTGCCAAGAGTTGGGCAGAGAGTAAGTTAAAGTCTTTAGACCAAATCTAAAAATGTAACGCAAAGCCAAGTATTTAATTAACCTATATAGATAACATAGTTATGAAGTCACAAGAGACCCTATCAAAAATTATGAGCATCTTGAACCTCTCAGAGGAGCAAGTAAAAGTCGCTGCTGCTCAAGCAACATTAGAAAACGGAACTGTCCTAGAAGCCGAGGCGTTTGAGCCAGGTAACGAGGTATTCATTGTATCAGAGGATGAGCGAGTAGCTGTTCCTGTTGGTGAGTACGAAATGGAAGACGGCAGAGTCTTAGTAGTTGCTGAGGAAGGTATCATTGCAGAGATTCGTGAAGGTGGTGAAGAAGAAGCACCTGCCGAAGCACCTGCCGAAGAGCCTGCAGCAGAAGAAGAGTTGGCTGAAGAGGAAATGAACTATGTCACTCGTGAGGAGTTGGCTGAGGTCGTTAACGAAATCAAGGCAATGGTAGAGCAGATGATGTCGGAGAAAGAAGAGGAAATGGCTGCTGAAGCTAAGGAGAAACTTAGCAAAGCAAAGCCTGCTCGTAAGCCGATGAAGCACAGCCCAGAGACTAAGGCAAAGCCTCAGGTTAACTTGGGTCAGTCTAAAAAAGGCGGTAGCACTTTGGATCGTGTAATGGCAAAAATTGCTGAGTAATGAGTTGGCGTAAGATTGAAAAGGTATGGGACGAGGTTCGTGCGGCACAAGAGCCGAAACGAAACCTGTCTAAGCAACCTAAGAAGTCTCGTGAGGTTAAGATGTCAAAGGTTCAAGAGCTTCACGACCTTGTAACTACAGCTCAGAACGTAGACGATATGAATGCTCTAAGCACTATCGTAGAGATTACGGACTTAGCTGAAACACTTACGCAAAAAGTAAGAAACGCTTCTCAAGAAGGATTCTTAGAGGATGATTTCTATGTGAATTTGGTTCGTGACATTATGAATCAAATGTCAGAGGTAGGAGCTGTAGCAAGCGACTTAGGGGTAGACTTTGATGACGTTATGGAGGATTATAGCGGTTCTGATATTAACGGCTATGTAGATAACCTTGAAGACTTGATTGAAGCAGTTCAAAATCTTTATGAGACCTTCGACTTCTTAAACAAATCAGTTAGAGGATAAAATAAACACAATGAAAAAGGGAGTACAAAAATTATGGGCTGAGTTGAGCAAGGCTCAGAAGCCTGCCAAACTCAGCAAGCAAGGCAAGGAAGTTAAATTGTCTTTGGTAGATGACATTGAAAAACAAAAAGGCTATTTAGAAGATGCTTACAGCGAGCTTTCTTACATCCTAAACGATTGGGCAGGAGAGAAGGAAGATGAGTTGTACAAGATTCAGGGTGAACTTGATAACATCATCGTAAACAGCGAAGCTACAAGCACTGATATTTTCATTCAAGAACTTTCTGAGCCTTTAAAAAGATTAGAGGATAACGCTAAGTCTTTAGGTATTGATCCAGATGAAATCTACGATGAGTACCAAGATGCAAAAGATATGATTGAAGATGCATCAAGATTGTGGAGAGATTGGGAAGACTTTAAGAATGAGTACCCACTTATCTCTCGTTTGACAAACTTGAAATTTTAATTAAGTAAATAATCAATAATAAGATATAGAAATGGCTACAACTACTAGCATTACTACAACTTACGCAGGTGAATTTGCAGGGAAATACCTCTCTGCTGCCTTGCTAAGTGCTGATACTATCGAGGGTGGTGGTATCACGGTTAAACCAAATGTGAAATTCAAGGAAGTAATGAAGAAAGTATCTACGGATGCTATCGTCAAAGATGCAACTTGTGATTTCTCTGACACTTCAACGCTTACACTTACTGAGCGTATTCTTCAGCCTGAGGAGTTCCAAGTGAACCTTGAGCTTTGTAAGAAAGATTTCCGCAGCGATTGGGAAGCAATCCAAATGGGCTACAGCGCATTCGATAACTTGCCTCCTGCATTCTCTGACTTCTTGATTGGCCACGTTGCCTCTAAAGTAGCTGAGAAAATGGAGAACAACATCTGGCAAGGTGCTAACGCAACTGCAGGTGAGTTCGATGGCTTCGAAGTATTATGGGAAGCAGATTCTGACGTTGTAGACGTAACAGGTACAACCGTGACGGCTGCAAACGTAATCACTGAGATGGGTAAAGTAGTTGATGCTGTACCTACTACTATCTACGGAAAAGAGGACTTGTACCTATACGTTTCTTCTAACGTTGCTCGTGCTTACGTTCGTGCATTAGGTGGTTTCGGTGCTTCAGGTCTAGGTGCTAATGGTTTGAATGGCGAAGGAACTACTTGGTTCAATGGTCAGAACTTGGCATTTGACGGAGTGAAGATTTTTGTTGCACCTGGTTTGTCTGACAATACTATGGCTGCTGCTCAGAAATCTAACTTGTTCTTCGGTACAGGTTTATTGTCTGACACTAACGAAGTTAAGTTGTTAGATATGGCTGACTTAGATGGTTCTCAGAACGTTCGTGTTGTAATGCGTTTCACTGCAGGTATCCAATATGGTATCGGTTCTGAGATTGTTCTTTACAACTAAGAAGTAGTTAATTGACTAATTTAAAGGGCAGGTGGGCTACAGCCTGTCTGCCCTTTTTTAATAAAAATATATTATGGCGTGTGTAATTACAGCAGGGCGTGCAGTCCCTTGTAAAGACGTAGTCGGAGGAATCAAAGCGATTTACTTTGCGAACTACGGAGACATCGGTACGGCTACATTGTCTTCCGATGAGATTACTGACTTAAGTAGCAGCTTTACGGCTTACAAGTATGATGTAAAAGGCAACTCTTCTTTAGAGCAGGCTATCACATCTTCTCGTGAGAACGGAACAACCTTCTTTGAGCAGACTCTAAATGTTACCTTGACTAAGTTGAGCAAGGAAGATCACAAAGAGATTAAACTATTGGCTTATGGCCGTCCTCACGTCTTCGTACAAGACTATAACGATAACTGCTTTGCAGTAGGTCTTGAGCACGGAGCAGATGTAACGGGTGGTACTATCGTAACGGGTGCGGCAATGGGAGACCTTTCAGGGTACACATTGACGTTCACCGCACAGGAGGTATTACCTGCAAACTTCTTAGCAGGAGCGACAGCAGCAGACCCATTCGATGGTCTTGCTACTTCAACGGTTACAATTACCGAGGGAACTAACTCGTAATTGATAAATAAGTGTATATTTGTGCTCTAGGGCATAGCACTCTGGTTTGGTTAGAGAGGGGAGACGTTTAAGTACGTCCCCCTCTTTTGTTTTGTAACAATGTCTAGCCAAAAGGGTTAACCTATTATGCATATAGTAAGTACAACAGATAGCACTATCAAGTTTGTCCCTAGAGCCTACGACACATCGCTCTCTGTCGTTATTACAGACGAGGAGACTAACACGAGTAGCACAGAGTCATTAACAGGCACTAGAAGCCGTAATTATGTGGTTATAGACCCTTCCTACTCCTTCAAGGAGGGAAGGTTCTATACGATACGAGTAAGTGGCTCTAACGAGGTCTATAGAGGCCGTGTGTTCTGTACTGACCAAACCGATTACGAGAAGTACACGGTCAACCAAGGGCAGTACACGCAGTACAACTCAGACAATAACGGATACATATACCGATGAGTAACATAAGAATCGTAAACCTCAACAGCTACACTACCCCTGTGGTGCAGGAGAACAACCGCAAGCAGTGGGTTGAGTACGGAGGTGATAACAACTATTACCAATACCTTATAGACCGCTACAATGGGTCAGCAACTAACAACGCTATTATCAATGGTGTGTGTGAATTGATTTATGGTAAGGGCATTGGTGCAACAGATGCAAGTAGAAGACCTGAGCAATACGCTCGTATGGTCTCAATGTTTTCCAAGCACTGCCTTCGCAGGGTAGTCTTTGATTTAAAGGCTATGGGCCAGGCGGCCTTCCAAGTTATTTATAACGAGGACAAGAGTGCTATCGCACAGGTTGAGCACTTCCCTATTGAGACTCTCCGCTATGAGAAGATGAATGAGGATGGTGAGATAGAAGGCTATTGGTACAGCAAGGATTGGTCTATGATCCGCAAGAAGGGTTATGAGCCTGAGCGCATCCCTGCCTATGGGTATGGGAAAGCAGGCGATAAGCTAGAAATATACTGCATCAAGCCATACAGAGCAGGGTACTATTACTACAGCCCTGTAGATTACCAAGGTGCTTTACCCTATGCTGAGTTAGAGGAAGAGGTAGCTAACTACCACATTAACAACATCAAGAATGGCCTCAGCCCTTCGATGTTGATTAACTTCAATAACGGCATCCCAACGGAGGAGGAGCGTGAACTGATAGAGCGTAGAATCATAGACAAGTTCTCTGGCACTAGCAACTCAGGTAAGTTCATCTTAGCCTTTAACGATAACAAAGAGATGCAGGCGAGTATTGAGCCTGTTCAGCTTTCTGATGCCTCACAGCAGTATGAGTTCCTTTCTGAGGAGTCCTCACAGAAGTTGATGGTAGGCCACCGCATTACCTCACCTATGCTTTTAGGGATTAAGGATGGTTCAGGTTTAGGGAGTAACGCTGACGAGATTAAGACGGCATCGTTACTCTTCCAAAACACGGTTATCCGTAGCACGCAAGAGATGATTCTCGATGCTATGGATGAACTACTAGCCTACAATGATATTAGCTTAAACCTCTACTTTAAGACGTTACAGCCTCTAGAGTTTATTGACTACGAAGGTTTAGATAACGAGACTGCAGAGGAGCAAACGGGTCGTAAGTTCAGTGCTGACGATCCTGAAATTGACTTAGAGGATTTTCTTGAGCAGATAGGCGAAGATGAACCACAAGACGAGGAGTACGAACTCATTGATGTAGACAGCGAGTCTACAGAAGATGAGCCTGAGGACTTTGATGTTGAGGGATACCTTAACGGCCTTGTGAACCTATCTGCTAAGGAGGATTCATCTCAGGACAGCGAACTCTATAAGGTTCGCTATACTTATGTGAAGGGCACGAGTAAGACCCCTGACGGGGAGACTCGTGACTTCTGTAGAAAGATGCTACGCACTAAGAAGTTGTACCGCAAGGAGGACATCGGTATGATGTCAGCCAGAGGCGTAAACAAGAAGTTTGGCCACAAGGGTAAAAACTACTCTATTTTTAAGTACAAGGGCGGCCCTTCGTGTTACCATAGATGGGAGCGTAGAATCTATAAGAAGAAGATAACGAAGAACGGAGAGCCTTGGGGAGGCAATGCCCTTCAGGGTACTAAGTTTGTCAACGTGAACCAAGCTGTTAGGGCAGGGTTCAAGTTGCCAAAGAATCCAAATGAGGTGTCGGTAGCACCTATTGATATGCCAAGACAAGGACACCATCCAAATTACGGGAAATAATGGCTAAGGTTTTATTTATAAAGAAAGAGGACATCGTGCGTAACAGCACTATCAGCGGAAACCTAGATAGTGATAAGTTGCTGCCGTTCATAGAGATTGCTCAGGAGATACACATACAGAATTTCTTGGGATCAAAGCTCTACGACAAGATACGAAACGACATTATAGCAGATACTTTACCTGCTGCATACGAGACGTTATTGGATGAGTATGTACAGCCTATGTTGATACACTACGCTATGACTGAGTATTTACCTCACGCAGCCTATACGATTGCGAATGGGGGTGCATACAAGCACTCCTCAGAAGCAAGCGAGTCAATGACTAAGGAGGAGTTAGATTTCTTGAGTGAGAAGCATAGAGATATAGCCGAGCACTATACAAGAAGGTTCATTGATTTTATGGCTTTCAATAACAACACATACCCTGAGTATAATCAAAGTCAAGACGATGATATGTACCCCGACAAAAACGGAGTCTTCAACGGTTGGAATCTCTAAGCATTACAAGCCGAAGAAGAAGAACGTTGAGAAGTTGAAGAAACTGATAAAGAAGATAGAGAAGAATGGCAACTGATGAAAAGGGCTACGGCTCAATCTACGGCTCTACCTGGTGGGGAAGTGGCGATGCTTTCACCAACACGATAGGTTGGGGAAGTGCAATGTTTTACATATTAGACCCTGCACAATTCCAGAACCGAGCGTTAGCGGATGGAGCGGTAGTAGAGGCTTTTGAATGTGTAAGTAAGTCTTTAAGAAGATTCCCACAGGCTGACTTAGGTAGACAGTTGTTTGATGCCTACGACCTCAGAGTCGAGACGGCATCAGGATCAACAGAGGCAAGAACCTGTACTATTAACGAATTGAACGAGATATTATGAGTTTATATAAGGATGCATCATTAGCAATGATACCCTCTGCTTACAAGGATGGTAAGTTGTATAGTATTAGACCTACTGATGGTA
>Ga0208644_1004831_pt1 | contig 10058 bp, 23 predicted proteins | sample VirMetDEL_Nov_18_FD_184517 | JGI IMG/M metagenome (GOLD analysis project Ga0208644, IMG submission 184517) | Aqueous microbial communities from the Delaware River and Bay under freshwater to marine salinity gradient to study organic matter... | ecosystem: Environmental > Aquatic > Marine >...
GCGCGGAGGCACTCGATGGAGGTTTCGCGGACAGGACGGAAGCGCCATGGCGCGAAGCCCGGCTCCCCTTCGGCCTCCCAACCCGGCCACAGCGGACGGGTTATCTCTACCAACCGCACGAGCATCACGCCTCGCTGGAGCACCATGGAACGGATCGTGTAGACCGCCCGCAGCGTGAGCCCATCCAAGCCTGCGATGCGCGGATTCACCTTCCATGGCTGGCGGTCACGTCGAAGATCAGCATCGATGCACACGACTTTCTGGCCCGGATGGAAGCTCATGCCCGCACCCGCTGGCCGACGATGCCGAACACCATCAGGACGGCGATGTACACGGAGAACAGGCCGAGCAGCACGTTCGCGATCACGATGCTCGCCGCAATGCCTGCGATGGAAACTGCCAGCAGAAGCCAGCCAAGCTGTTCATCGGTCATGACGTTCTCCCGATGCGAGATTGCGAAGGGTGGCGGTTATGCAGAGGATGCCCCCGCCTATGACGGTGGTGATCATCGCAAGACCAAGAAGGGACAGGAGGGTGTCGGGCGCGGTCATGCGGCGGCCGAATAATGCGCATCAGCGCGCGCACGCCGTTCTGCGATGACCTTGTCGTGGTCGGGATGATCGCTGCGGTATGGGTTGTTCGGCTGAACCGATCCGTTATGGATGCCGGTAGCGATGTAGACGTTGCCGACCGCATAGGCTCCAACGTCGCCAAACCGGCACATCATGTAACCGGTGCCGCGACCCCGCTGCCCCCACTTGCCGGACGCCTTCCAGAGGCTCCACCAATCCCAGAAACTGATGTCCCACTCGATGCCGCGCTTCCGCGCGTTGTTGCGCTGCGATCTGAATGCGCGGATGGGATTTTTGCACGGCGCTTTACCAAGAGACCGAAGCTTCGCGCCCATCTGGCGGACGGCCATGTAGTCCTTGTAGGAACAGCCCCAGCGTTCGAAAGACTTTTCGTCTCGACGGCGCGCTTGCGCTCTTTTACGGGCGTCGGCTTTTGCTCGCTGACCGCCATTTTTGCCGGTCAGCCCATGCTCCTTCTTGATGATCTGGCGAACGCGCTCACGACTGACGCCATAAACCTGACCGATCTCTTCAAGCGTCTTCCCGGCCTGATACATCGAAGCCATGGTCTCAGCGCGCGACTGGTCGATGGCGCCGAGGTTGTGGTGGGGAATATCGAGGCCGAGGGCCGCTACTCGAATGCTGATGTAGGACGCGTCTACATTGATCGCCTCAGAAATTTCCTTCCGGGACTTCCCTGCGGCAGCGAGCGCTACAATGCGGTCGTCGTACTTCCCCTTCCGAGGGGCGCGACAGCGATTGATTTCCCGCCCAGAGATGGCGTTCGCCGTGAACTCAACACCAAAATGCTTCACGTAGAACGCTACGCAGGCTGGCGTGACGCCCAATTCCAAAGCGGCTTCGCGCTTGGTCAGGCCGCGATCGGCGCAGGCGCGGATTGCCGCCTCAGTGCGGAAGGACTTCGGGCCGCGACCGGTCATACCGCCACCCCGCGAGGAGTATCAGCGGCATGAATCGAGATCAGACGATCTGCATTGAGCTGCCGAAGCTTCTTCGTCTCGGCGATCCGAATGATCCCCGCCCAATACTTCGCCGGGATCGAGCCCCGACGCCGCATCTCGGAAACCGCGCTCGGCTTGAGACCGAGTTCGCGAGCTACAGCGGCGTTCCCGCCGAGCTTCTGGATGATGTCGCTGACATTGTGCATGTCGATATATCAACACGCGTCGTGTCGGGTGTCAACATTATTCGTGTCAGACAATCCGCTAATCTGCCGAAATGAGCGAAATGAGCGAACGACTGCGCCAAGCGCGCGTGAAGGCCGGTTTTACCAGCGCGGCGAAGGCGTCGGATGCGATGGGGCTGAAAGCCTCGACGTACCGGGCGCACGAGAACGGGCAGAATGAATTCGACAAGGACGAAGCTCGCTTCTACGCGCGCCGGCTGGGTTGTGACTTCTTCTGGCTGCTGACCGGCGTCCCACAACGCGACCTCTCCGAAAGCGAGAAAGCCACCATTGTCGTGGACTTCGAAGGCGTCGATGAGCCCGCCGAAGCACTCGACGCGCGATCTATCCCCGAGATCGATTTGCGCGCTGGCGCTGGGGCCGGCGGCGTGGAACTGGTATCGAGCCTCGCCACCGAGAACGGATACAGCATCTCAGCCGATGCAATCCGCGATCGATGGTCAATGCCAGAGAGCTTCACGCGCGGCGAACTGCGGATGCCCCCAGGTGGTGCCTATGTCACCGAGGTCTACGGTGATTCAGGGTATGACCCGAGCAACCCGCACGCGCCGGGTTCCGTACATGCCGGGGATCGGGTCATCATCGACACCAGCGATCGCCGCCCCTCGCCTCCCGGCCTGTTCGCCGTCTATGACGGGATGGGGCTTGTCCTGAAGCTGGTCGAGATTGTCCGCGGCAGCGAGCCTGCGAAGATCCGGCTTTCGAGCCGCAATCCATCCTACTCGGCTTACGAGGCGGTCGAAGGCGAAGCGGTAATTATCGGTCGCGTTCGGGGTAGGATCAGCGCGCTTTGAATGCGTGCCCCCCTGTAGATATAACTTACCCCTCAGAGCCCTATATCCTACAGAGAATAACCTTTAGAAGTTCAGCTTTATGAATTCGTACGTACTCAGTACGTGGGTAGTCACGTAGTCAGTACGCGGGTCACATGAACGGCGCGCGGATGAAATACGTGTTGCCTTTCCCCTTTTTCCGAACGACCAGCATCAGGCCGAGCGCATCCAGTTCGGTCGTCGCCTGCGTCACAGTCTTGGTGCTCATGTGCAGGATCTTCGCGATCCGCCCCACCGACCACCAGCAGCACTGATCCTTCCCGTTCATCTTCTTGGCTAGCCACACGCCGACACGCGCCGTGGCGTGGCTGACACTCGGGTGTTCCAGCACGAGGTCGATCCACTTGCGCCGAGCGTCGTAGAACGCCGCCGCCTGCTGATCCTCAGATTCGTAATCGTCATTTCGCTTGAGCATGGCGGGACTATCCGCCATCCGCGATGTCAGATCAACATATTTCATGTCGGCATGACACGATTTATGTTGACACGATCCGTGTCGCTGTGGTTTCCTCCAACTCACAGGGCACCCGCCCCCGCCAATCGAAACGCACCGAACCCGGAGCCAACAGATGACCGCGACGGCCAGATATATCCCGCCATTCTTCTACAACGACCACGTTGAGCGCGATCTGCCGGCACCGCCGATCCTGAAGGTTTTCCGCCAGCGCTACCTCATCGATACCGACCACCCGGATTTCGACGAGCTGGTCGACGACGCCCGGCACTACGCCAACGACGGCACCGATGCGGACCCTGTTCTCGCTCGGACCGCGCGGGCCCTCCTGAAAGCGCTTGGCAAGTCGGCCTAACCCCTCGGGGCTTCGGCCCCGCCCCTCCCCATAGAACGCCACACGGAGAGACGCATGGCCCTCGCGACCGCCTACACCGCCACCGCCCTTGTCGGCTTTGCGCTGATCTTCGGCTCCCTCTCCAGCCTTGACGCGCATCTCGCACAGGAGGCGGTCGAGCGGCAGGAGGCCTTCTTCGCACAACCGAGAGGATTGGATTGATGAGCACTATGAAGCACACGCCGGGGCCTTGGGCAGTCCGGGAAGCATACATGGACCCTGACAATTTCGAGATCTTCCCCGATTACAAGACGCAAGTGGGAGAGCCCGCCGAAATCGCCATTGTTACTGGCCACGGTCATTTCGACATCGATTTTCAGCAGCAGGCAGCAGCAAACGCCAGCATGTTTAGCGCGGCGCTCGAAATGCACGAAGCACTGCTGACTGCGCGGCAGCAGTTAGTGAGCCTCGGCGGCGACCTGCCTTCTGATCCTGACGCGATAATCCACGGTGACGCCATTCATGCGGCTGTCCTGATGGTTATTGACGCAGCCCTCGCCAAGGCCCGCTCCTAATGCGCCGCCTCCTCCTGATCCTCCTCGACCGTGACGGCTTCGTCCTGGCGATGGAGCGCGAACACCAGAAGGCCGTCGCACTCGCGAACGAACTGCGCCGGCAACTCGCCAGCATCACCACCACGAATTGAGGACGAGACGATGGCCAGCACCTACACATGCAGCCCTTTCAACAGCACCCCGTTCTCGTCCTGCTGTGGCGTCGCTTCGATGACCGACAGCGGACGCCCGGCTGACAAGTGCGCTCGCTGCGGCGAGGCGCTGCACTTCCATGACAGCGGTGTTCCTCGTGGCAAGCCCGGCTGCTGCCTGATGTGCGGACGCCCGCGCGGCGACCCTGCCGTCTCCGGCAACTGCCACTGCTAACCCGGCAACTCGCCAGCATCCGATCAATCGAGCACTGAGGACAAGACGATGGCCGAAGCGAAGACGAAGGTGGAGCCGGTGGCGTGGCAGTGGAGAACCAGAGATTGGGGCGGCAAAGCGGACGGCACGGCGCGTTGGTCGAGTTGGCAATTCGGACGCCTTCCTAGCACCGGCAGGCCCATGCATGAGGACCGCGAGGAGCGCCCTCTCTACGCCGCTCCTCAGCCCGCAGACGTGGCCGAATACGTCCACACCGCTCCCGATCATTGCGACCGGATAGTCTGGCGCGGCATCTACCATCAGCTGCCCCTCGCCACCCCCGCCCCATCCACCACGACAGAGGAAGCGCTGAGGGCGCTGATAGACGAGACCGGCAGCAAAGACGCGGAGAACATGGCCGATATGGCCCGCATCGGTCATGCCTGCATGGAAGAGATCGAGCGACTCGACCGCGCTTATTCAAATTGCCCCTCGGAAGTCATCGTTGATCTGGCGAACGCGCTCGATGAAGCGGAGCGGGGGCGAGACGACGCCATAGCAACCGTGCTCGCGGCAGATGACACCCGTCAAGCCGCTACAGAACTGGGGGCAGAGAACGCGCGGCTTCGCGCGGCGGCGCAAGCGGTTCTCGATGCGGAAACAGTCAACGTCCACGTCGGATACGACAACGCGGCTGGCGGCGGCAACTTCGTCTACGCCGATGCGATCCGTACCGATGACGAAGCCTTCACCAAACTTCGCACCGCCCTATCCCGCTGAACGCCAGAGGAAGGAACCCGACCATGGCACATGACCCGCGTAAAGCCCTCGATACCGCGTTCGTCGATATGATCCAGGCGCTCCAGTTCGCCCATGCCGACAGCAAGCAGGCGATCTTCCTGAACGACCTGTCGCACGGCGAGCTGCACGAGAACCAGCGCGTGATCGAGCCGATGACGGCCAACATCGCGCTATCCTTCGCCAAGCTCGTCAAGGCGCTCTCCGAAGCCGGCTGCAAAGACTTCGTGGATCTGCGGGTGATCGTTGATCCGCTGTTCGATGGCATCACCGACGCCCGATATGACGCGTGGCTGAAGACGGAGAACAACTCGCTGTCCGAGCATCGCGAACGCAGGGCAGTAGCAGCATGAGCGACCTGACGAAGCTGAGCAATACGGAACTGGCGGAGGCACTTAACAGACTGCTTGTGCCCTTCCAGCGCTCTCTCAAGGTCGATGAGCAACTTGTCCGGGATGGGATTATCGCAAGCCTAGACAAGAGCACTATGGGGGCTGTGGCCCTCCTCCGCGAAGCCGCCTCTCGCCTCCAGGCACCGGCAGTAGCCGAGGTGGAGGTGAAGCCGCTGAAGTGGGACAAAACGTGGGGTGGCGGTGACGAAGACATTCCGAGCTGGCGCGGAAGAAACCCGCTCGGGCTGAGCGTCGGGTTCAGCTTCGCCGGGCGCTTGTTCAACGGTCGCCGGATCGACCACCACGATGAAGCTCCGGAAGAAGCTGTCAAGGCCGCGATGCTTGAAACGCAGGCCGACTACGAGCGCCGCATCCGTTCCGCTCTCCGCACGGGAGGCTCCGAATGAGCGCCGAGGACATCAGCCTCGCCGAACAGCGCGACGAGCTGAGCGACCGCGAAATCCGCATCCTGCGCTGCGTCCAGATCATGCAGACCGCGGATGACGCCTTCCCGCGAGACATGCCGCGTCTGGAGCGGCTGGGGCTGGTGTGCCTGTCCCCCCATGCAGCCGCGCAAGGCCCCGCTGCGGGCCGGCGCATTCGCCATCTGACCGATTCCGGGACCGCCATCGTGGAGGCCGTATATCGTGGCTGACTACCTCGCACTGGACGCCGGGCGCGTCCGCTTCGACATCGCCCGCCTCATGGAGGCGCATCCCGAGCTTGCCGACGACGACGAACTGCGTGCGGACATGCTGGAAGGCGAGACCGACATTGATACCATCCTGACCCGCCTGTTCAAGGGCTGGCGTCTGGACGAAGGCATGGCTGCCGGCGCGAAGGATATGCTGGCAGACCTCAAGGAGCGCAAGGCGCGCTTCGAGCGACGGGCAGAGGCCAAGAAGGCGCTTGCTCAGAGCCTCATGGAGGCAGCGGACCTCGACAAGCGCGAGCTGCCCGTCGCAACCCTATCCATTCGTTCGGGGAATGTCTCCGTCGTGATCGACGACGTGGAGCAACTGCCGCAGGGCGCCTATCGCATGGTGCGCGAGCCGATCGGCAAAACCGAACTCCGCAAGATGATCGAGGCCGAGGACGCAGGGAATTTCCCCGGCGCGCATCTCGAAATCGGCGAGGACTATCTCGTGCCAAGGAGCAAGTGATGAGCATCGAAACTAGCGAAAGCGTCAAGCACATTTCCGCCGCCCTGCTTGCCTTCCAAGGTGAGACCGATGGCGTAAAGCGTGACGCCGCCAACCCACACTTCAAGTCCCGCTACACATCACTGGAAGCGGTGGTCGACTACGCCCGCCCTGCGCTCCAGCGCAACGGTCTGGTGTTCACGCAGGCGCCCGGCCGCGTTGTCGACGGCGCGCTGGAGTTGACCACCCGCATCACCCATGCGGAGAGCGGCGAGTGGCAGCAGTCCACGATGCACATTCCGCTGGCCAAGAAGGACCCGCAGGGCGCCGGCTCGGCACTGACCTACGCTCAGCGCTACAGCCTCATGGCGACGCTCGGGCTGCCGCCTACGGACGACGACGCAGAGAGCGCGATCGACCGCAACAACACCCGCCAGGAGCCTGCCAAGGCGACCCCGGCTGTCGACGACAACGCCCGCACCATCGCGGACGTGCTGATCTCCGCTGCCGATCAGGCCAAGACCCTCGACGCCTTCAAGGACTGGAAGATCGGGCAGAACGGAAAGATCACCGAGCTGCCCGAGTTCGAGCGCAAGCGCGTCAACCGGCACCTGAAGGAGGTCTATGACCGCCTGCTGGCTGACGAGCCCGTCAACACGTTGGAGGCTGGCTGATGGTCACCCGCGTCATCGCCCGAGAGGAAGATCGGCTTTCGCTGCTCTCCCTCATCAGGGACCGCCCCCTGCCGTTCACCGTCGAGATCGTCAAGGGCAAGCGCAGGAGCGTCGAGCAGAACCGATTGCAGCGGCGCCTGCTGAACGAGATCGCCGAGCAGCGGGACCAGACCGCCGAGGAAGTCCGGGCCTACTGCAAGCTGACGATCGGCGTCCCGATCCTGCGCGCCGACAACGAACTGTTCGCGGAGAAGTACGACCGGCTGATCAAGCACCTGCCCTATGAGCAGAAGCTGGAGTTCATGGCCGAGCCCTTCGACTTCCCGGTAAGTCGAATAATGACGGTCGCCCAGAAAAGGCAATTCCTAGAGCAAGTGATGCAGTTTTTTGCCGAACAAGGCGTCGTGTTCTCCCAAGATGAAAGGCGGGAAGCATCATGAACAAGAACATCGGGCCAGACCATAACCGATTTGTCCACGGTATGTCGCGCACCCCGACTTACAAGTCATGGGCGGAAATGAAGCGCCGCTGCTACAGCGCGTCATGCGCCGATTTCAAGAACTACGGTGCTCGCGGCATACAGGTATGCGAACGCTGGCACGAATTTTCAAACTTCTTTGAGGACATGGGGGAGCGGCCCACCGGTCTTTCAATTGAGCGCATTGATAACGATGCGAACTATGACCCCGGCAATTGCGTGTGGGCAGACAGGACGACCCAATCTCGGAACAGACGGTTCGTCCACCTCGATAAGGCCACGGCTGCCGCTATCAGGTTGGGCCGTGAATCGGGGAAAACCTATGACGCTCTTTCCCGAGAGTTCGGGATAAGCATCAGCCACGCTCACCGTATCGCATCGGGTGACGCATGGGCATGACGACCGCAAGGCGTGAGATGGAAGCCTGCCCGCGATGCGGCTTCTGCAACGACAGCACACCCGTCTACAGCCAAGAGCTTGGTTCGCCTGAGTGGCGCGTCGAGTGCCTCGCGTGCGGCTTTGAGGGCAACCAAGCTCTGTCGATCAAAGAGGCAGCGCGTCTTTGGAACGAAATGGAGCGCGCCGCATGACGATCCACATCGAAGATATCACCCGGATCACACGCTACGAGCCGGGGTTCAAAACTGCCGATGCCCGCCTCAAGGACCGCAAGCGCAAGGCAACGCTCGCCGGTCTGGAGCGCGCTGTAGCCGCAGCGGGAGAAACCGAGACGTGGAAGGAAGGAGACGCCGATGGCCTTCGCGATTGAGCGCCCCGACACCGCGTTCCCGCTGACGCACACCCGAGGCAAGAAGCGGCAGCGCCAGGAGGAGAAGAACCACCTCGCCTTCATCCGCGAACTGCCCTGCGTCATCTGCGGGGAAATGCCGGTCCACGCCGCACACATCCGCTACGGCGACATGCGCCATGGCAAGCGGGAAACCGGCATGGGCGAGAAGCCATCGGACTGCTGGACGGTCCCGCTGGCGCCTCGCTTTCACACCGATGGCCCAGAGGCCCAGCATCAGGGCGCAGAGCGCGCCTTCTGGGTTCTGCATGGGATCGACCCTTGCGAGGTCGCAACGAAGCTATGGGCTGTCTCAGGCGACCACGATGCGGCACGGATGATCCTGCAAGCCGTGCGGGACCGCCAGAAAGGAATGGAGGTCGGACGATGAGCGCAGAGGCCGACGAACCCCTGACGCTGGACGAGGCCTGCCGGGAAGTGTTCCGCGGCAAGATCAAGCCCGCCACCCTGCGCGCAGAAGCCGCCCGGGGCAGACTGGAAATCGAACGTATCGGCCGCCGCGACTTCGTGACCCGGGCCGCCCTCAAGAGAATGCGAGAGCTATGCCGCGTAAATCAAAGGGAGCCCGTCTCTGGCCCGACAAACAGCAGGGCGTCTGGTATGTCCGAGATGGAACGGTCAAGCGTAGCACAAAGTGCAGCCTTGCTGATCTCGCGGGAGCTGAAAAGTTCCTTGGGGAATACGCCGCGGCGAAATACGAGTCGCCGACAGACCACCGCGCCAGCAAGCTCTTCGTCGAGGACATCTTGACCTATTACCTCCGGGAGATTGCCCGGGGGCATAAATCGGCTGCGGCGCCATATGCCGTGGACCGCCTGATTGAATGGTGGGGCGGCAAGACCATCGCGGACGTGAAACGCTCGACCTGCCGCGATTATGTGACCTACCGCTGCAAGCAGTCGCTGCCTCAGGCAAAGAGCCAGGAGGCGCGCAAGCGGAAGGTGACGACCGAGACGGCCCGCCGAGAGTTGACGGTTCTTCGCGCGGCGATCAACGCCTATCACGCTGAGACGCCACTGGACGCCCTGCCCGTTGTGACATTGCCGCCGGCATCGCTGCCGCGCCAACGATGGCTGACCCGGGATGAGGTTGCCGCGTTCTTGAGCGCCGCGCGCAAATTCGAGGACAAGGACGCCGCCCGGGCGCTGATCCGATTCACGCTGATCGCCCTCTATACCGCAAGCCGCTCCGGCGCGATCCGCCGCCTGTCATGGGAGCGCAATGCCGATGGCGGATGGGTGGATCTCGACGGCTGGGTGATCCACCGCCGCGGAGACGGTGAAGGCGAGACGAACAAGCGCAAGCCCGTCGTGCGAATCCCGGGCCGGCTCATGGACTCCCTGCGCCGCTGGCGCGCGTCCGACAGGGCGAAGGGCATCCGTGACGTGATCCATTACAAGGGCCAGCCGGTCGCCATGCAGCGCAAGTCGTGGGCGTCGGCTCGTG
>Ga0208644_1004834_pt1 | contig 10054 bp, 18 predicted proteins | sample VirMetDEL_Nov_18_FD_184517 | JGI IMG/M metagenome (GOLD analysis project Ga0208644, IMG submission 184517) | Aqueous microbial communities from the Delaware River and Bay under freshwater to marine salinity gradient to study organic matter... | ecosystem: Environmental > Aquatic > Marine >...
CCAAAGAATGCTGGTTTGCACCCAGCTTGCATTGTTTGGCGGTGTGAACGGGACGTTTTGATAGGAAACCTGCAAGGCAGGAGCACTAGCAAACTCGGTTGCGATGCGTCCCTCAATAGCAGCGCGGATAGTGTTCAGGCTCATGATTCCCTCCCGATTTTGGCAGCGTTGACCTGAACAAATGAACCGATGTCATTTGCGATGTTATCTACCCAGCCATCAGGCGCTTGCTTGCTATGCCCAAGTGCTAGCGGCTCTGCGTATGGCAGGTTGTTATGAACGCTGTAGACGTTGCCCGGTTTTTCTTTCCCGAGTGCGTAGTTAACTGCTTTGGGCGGTGCTGCTGAGTAGGTTCCTGGTCCTTCGCCCTGAAATGGCGCGGCATTTTGCCCGATTGCCCAGCTGGCACGAAACCTGCCGGTATCAACAGGGCTTTGCAGCTTCAGCCTTGAGTCTGTTTCGAGCACGGTAACACGAAGCAGCTTTTCAAACTGCGACTGTGCGTAGTTCCCGATGTCATTGAACTTGATAATGCGTGCCATGTCACTCCCTCAAGAAGATCTCAAACACAATCGCCGTATTATCCTGCTCAATCTTGTCCACGCGCACAATCTGCATCACGCGGCTGGCGACAGTTACCTGATCTGATACGGACGGCTCAAAACTCAAGTCAGCAGCAGCAACGGTCAGCTTCTTATCAGTGCCCTTGACCAGATCATTGACCTCACGTTCGTTCACATCCTCCAGCACACCACGGACGGTGGTCGTAGCAACACTTGGCGTTGCAGCACCTGTTGTCGTGTTGTAAGCCCCGGTTGTCACCCTGCGAAACGTTACCTCGCCGCCAAACTTCAGCATTAGCTTGCTGGCGACTTTCCGTAGCGAGGTTGCAAGTGCCATCAGATTCGATACGCGATACAGGCGCCATTTTGTAGTTGGATGCTGGTGAAGTAACCAGTAAGGTGAGCGCCTTGATCTACTGAAGCGCCGGCAAAACTATTGTCAATGATATTGGTCGAAATAATCGCTTGGATTGTGCTGTTTTCGTAAAAATCAATATGACTGAACTTGCCAGTATGCACAGCGGTATCAGTGATAAGCTCCGCGCCTACTGCATAATCAATAGCACTGATGCCGCCGTGTGACTTTGCCATGATTAAATCTTATAGGCGATGACTGCACCACCTGAACCAAGGGTAAAGGCAGTGAAGACTCCTTGGATCTCAAAGCCTGCCGGGAATGATTCACCGGCAGGACTGTTGCCTGTCCAGTTTTGAGCCGTCAACGATGCAAAGCTGGTGTTATTTTTTAGGATTACGATGCGATTCCAGCGCCCAGTCTGCGGATCAGTAGACGTAACAAAATCGCCACCGATGCTATAGGCAGGATCAATAGGGCTGGAGTTGTGCATGATCAGAGCCGGTAAGCAACGACGGTGCCGCTAGTTAGGGTGATGCTAGTGAACACGCCGTACATTTCACCAGTTGCCTTCAGCGGAACCGCAGTCAAAGCATTGCCGGTGTAATCTTCAGCACTCAGGCTCGCAATCACCGAATCTTCAAGGGCGCAAATCTTGCCGAAGCGCCCAGTATGAGCAGCCGTGTCGCTGATGTATTCGGCACCGGGGTAGGCGTAACCCATGATCAGCTCCGGCGAATAGCAAAGTTACCTGGTCCACTAATTCTAAGCCCGGTTAAATACCGTTCGTAGATCGGTGGTACGCGATCAGCACCTGTAGCACTGGCGCTAGCGCCTGCAGTGGTGACGCTAAGGCTGCCGATGCTGACTGATTTGTAGTCCTCTAGACCACTCAGCGACAAACCATCCTTGTTGTTGTTCAGGTAAACAGCAAGGACGCACTGTGCGAACTCAATTCTGTCAGGGATCTCAGTGTCGGTGTAATAGTCGGTCGTGATGCGGAAAGGGAAGCCTACGGCGTAGGTGTTGATGTAGGTATCAGGCTTCCGCACCCCAGTACGAGGCCACTGCAATGCTTGCGTATCAGTAGCGCGAGCACCTAAAAACCTTTCACGGTCAATGCGCTGGGTTGCAGAAAACAGCGCACGATTCTTTTGATCCTCTGTAGCTGATGCCCAGGCGACTACATCGTCATCCTGGACAAAGCCTTCAATGATCAGCTCCGCTGCTGCCAGCGTCAGGTAGCTGTTGGCGTTTGCGCCCCCTACCGTTGCGTCGATTGTTACTGCCATCGGTAGGTTCCGTGGTCATTTCAAGTTTAGGTGCAGGCTCCGCAATAGGAAAAAAGGCTGCCGCCGTAGCAGCAGCCTCACGTTCCTGGCGTCGCCGAAAGGCGAACAAACCCATCAGGAGCTAGCTCCCTTCAGTGCCACGAAGTTCAGCACGATTGCCTCACCAAGCGAACCAGCTGACACATTGCTCACAGTGATCGCAAAGGATCCAGCAGCAATGGTGTTGGCTTGCACCAGGTAAGCACCGGCAGTACCGGCAGAACCGTGATTCACCACCACGACATCGGTTGCAGCGATTTGGTTGTTGGTGACCGTAAAGGAAACCTCAGCGCCTGCTGCAAGAGCCGCATCATCCATGGTGATTTGACCTGAAGCAGTGTTCAGGGTCACGCCAGTGGACTTGTCAGTGGCTTGAGTGACGGTGCCACCAGAAGTAGGACCGATCAGCTTGCCAGCTGTTGCCTCAAATTGAGATGCCATCGTTAGGTTCCTCCTCAGTCCATGTTGGAGACGTTGGTGGCACGCACGATGCCGATGTTCTTCAGCTCATACACCTTGGACCAGTTGCCCACGGTTTCGAGTTGAGCACGGGTTGGGTTCACCGTGGTGACGCCCCACTTAGCACCAACAGGGTGGTAGCAGTAGTGTAGGTCAATCGACATGGCATCGCTCTTAGCGAGGATGTCACGGTCGGTTTCAGTTTGCATTGCGAGCTGTTCGCCCGATGCAACTGCACCTGCGGTGAAGAAGAAGGTGCCGTACTCAGTGCTGCTGCCAGAACCGGCAGTAGGCACATCGTCAGACACAATCACGCGAAGACCCATGTAGGTCGGCACAGATGCGTCGCCGCCATAAGCAGCAACCATCGAACCACCAGATTGGGTGGTAGAAGTGCCACGAGCATCAGCGGTGCTGACGTAATCGATAGCGCGACGCTCAACAAGGTCGTAGTAGACCTTGGAGTGCATAGCAACGGCAGCCAGCTTTTCGCCTTGATCGCCAAGGATGGCGCGGGCTTCAGCGACGTGACGCGGGCTAAGGGTGGTGGGGGTATCACCAGACTCAGAGTCGATGCAGAGATCGAAGAAAGCCGAGCTGCTGGTGTTGGCGTTCAGGCTGCCGAACACGCCGGTCAGGCAGGACAGCAGATCCTTCTGACGCTGGTTGGCGACGTAATCAGCGATCTTGGCGCCGATGGCAGCCATGGGATCGGAACCGGCAGCAAGTGCTGCGAGATCACGAGCCTCAAAGGCACGACCACGGTGCAGGATCACACCGATCTGCTTGTCGGCTTGGATCTTGCCAGGGGTCAGGGAGGAGCTGTCGGTCAGCACCTCAAAGTCGCCGGAAAGGTTGGCTTTCCAGAAGGGAACGTTGATGAAATCACCGCCCTCGGTGGCATTCAGCTCCGCCATGGGCTGCACCACACCGGAAGCCAGGAAGGCATCACGCTGAGTGGTTTGCTCAATGACGTAAGGCGTAAATACCTCGGGGATGATGATGTCAGAGCGAAGAGTCGCCATGACTGATCCTCAGAGATTGGTTTACGGTGTCGGGCGCAGCCCTAATTACCAGCGCAGCCGGTTACTCAAAAGTTTAACGTCCCGCTGCTACTTTCAACTTCTCGTACAGATCACGATCTGTGCGGAACAGTCGTGACTGCTCGGTGAGGTTGAAAGATTCAGGCAGGAAAGGGTTTTTGATGCCTGCTGGGATGTCGCCGCTGCTGCGACCAACGGGTGCGCCGCTGCCCTGAGGCTTCGGTTGCTTCTGCATCCAAGCTGGCAGTTGCTTTGCCCACTCCTGGACGGGGGTGCGCTGGTAGCCATCTACGACGACGACGGTGCCGTCAGCTTCGCGCTCGATCTTGTCTGGTGACAGCTTGGTTTTCATTACCAAGTCAGGATCATGCACGATATCAGCCAAGGCGCTGACCGCAGGCGTTAGCAGTTCAAGTTCACGGACACGTGCTTCAAGTTCTGCGATGCGCTGATCTTTTTGTGTAGCGGCTTCGCGGAACTGTTGTTCTAGTGCTTGGCGTGCTTCGGTGTACTTGCCCTCTTTTTCAAGCTGCTGTTGTTCGTGATTTCGCTTGAACTCCAACAACTCCTTAATGTCGGTACCAGAAGGAAGCTCCGACTCAAGCTGTTCGTATTTGCGTAGTTTGCGCTTTTCATCCGCAAGTTCTTTGTTCTTGCGTTCCAGATTTTCAATGCTGCGCTGCAGTGCCTGGATGTCAACCGTAGGAGCCGCAGGCTCTTGGGTTTGGTTTTCGTCGGACATGGATAACCCGCAGGGTTAAATTGCTGGCGTATCATACCTTAGCCAACAAGAAAACCAATGGAAATCATTGCAGTCGATGCCGATGGCATCAGCACACGCGACATTCGCCAGGTTTTAAGCCGGATCATTGATATCGATGAAGACGGCAACGAAACGGCAGTCTATGGAGCCGTTGGCAATCTTCATTTATCAAGAGTAGTCGCCATTGCCGTTGATGACGATGGCGACCTTGTGCTTGTTACTGAAATTGCCCAAGTAATCATGGAAGACCTCGGCACTTGGGAAGAGTTTATTGAATAATCACCCGCGAGCAGCTTTCTTGGCTTTGCGTGCTGCAGCCTGCTTGCCTTTCAAGCTCTCCTTAAAAGTGCTTGTTTGGGTAAAGGATCCACCTTTGCGAGCAAGTGAAGCTTTGCGCTTGCTTGCAGATTTCGACTTGAATGCTGCTTTTGCGGCACGTCCTGCGGCAACTTGATTGCCCATTGAAGGCTTAGCTGTTGCAGCCTTCTTGGTTTTGGCGGCTGGCTTAGATGCTTTAGAAGGTTTTACACTGCCAAGACTGCCTTTGGCACCACCGCGCAGATTTTGCGTAACTCGCGTTAAACCGGCTTTAGCTCCAGCAACTTGCCGTTTACCAAACTTGCTGCCAGCAGCAGGCGAACCAGCTCCAAACGCTTTTTCTGCCGCCCGAGCCTTGCCAGAAGCCGCTTTATATTTTGCCCTTGCAGCTGTGTTTTTGGAAGACTTGCCAAGCTTGCCGCCCCCACCGCCGCCAGTGCTAGCGAAGCGACCGTTTTTGTCACGCTTGTAAGAGCGGGCCATGGCAGTTGAAGTGTCTAAGCAATTTTAGAGGTCACCATTTTTCACGGTCCGCCCAATATGCGGCAGACATCTTGCCTTTGGCGATGTTCTTGGCATGGCGAGCCTTGAATGATGCCCGCCGTGCCTCTGCTGCTTTGGACTCGTTTGGCTTGGCTGGGCTGCCGCTTACTCCCTGCTGACCAAAGCGGATCAGCTTTACCTTGTCACCTTCCTTGGCGAGCACCGCGTGTGATTTCGTCGGATGCTTTGGCGTCCGCTTCGGCTTGTTGTAGCCGTCAAACTGCTCGCCACGGTAGGTGATCATTTCTTCAGCGGAGCCTCGCGTAGTTCAGAACGTAGCTTGAGCACTTTGGCGCCTGTTGATTCTGACTTCAGTTCAAGGACAGGATCACCAGGCTGAGCAAGCCTTACCACCTGCCCGCCGCTTTGCGTAGTAATGGTGGCACGCTTGCTGGCTGTGCCTGTCACCCTGCCAAAGGTACGAACGCCTTGATAAACCCAGCTAACGCGGGAGCCGATACCGATTGCCATTTACTTACCCTTCCGCTTGCGAGACTTTCCGGCTTTTGCGTACGCGATTGCTACCGCTTGCTTTTGCGGCTTGCCTGCCTTGATTTCGCGCTTGATGTTTTGCTGAATCGTCTTTTTGCTCCTGCCCTTCTTCAATGGCATAACGCCAGTCCTCAACGCCTGTCAGCAGTGTAGAACCATCAGCTGTTGCCCAGCCTTTGTCGGTGTAAACAGCAGCGATCCAGGCTTCGCCATGCAACGCTTCTACGACATCGCTTTTGATGTGAAAGATGCCTTCATTCCTGAAGTGCCTAAGACCCGGCAGCTCCATAGCGTCTCCTGAGTTGTTCTAAGGTTAGTTCGCTGCCATCATCGCGGACGAGTTTGGCGATGGCATCCTTGCCGCCATACTTTTCAACAAGCATGTTGAAGTAAGGCACCTTTTCCTTGCCTAGCACTTCAGCCTTAGTCGCGGCGTCTTGCTTGGCTAGCCACTGACCGTATGACATATCAGCAGGCACTGGACCATCCATGCTGGCACGCTTACCAGGCGGCGGCGGATCGAAGCCTAATGCTTCGTAGTCGATAACAGGCACAGTTGTTGACCTGCAGTTGAAATGCTGCGGGGGCATTGGACCCTTGCCATACTCAAACTCACGCCCGTCTAGAGCACGACAGATCGAAGAGGTGCGGATATCAAGCGTGGCGACGTAGCGATATTTTTGCGTGATGTCTTGATTGGCTTCGTAGACCTGTTGGCTGGAAGCGTTCGCTACTTGATTGATGCTGGTGCGAACAAGCGTCATGACTTGATTGTCTGTTGCCTGCGTTAATGCGCCACCTTTTTGTGCCAGCTGCTTAACACTTGCGGTATCACCTAACTGCAGATTGCCAACCAGACGTTTTGCAATGTCGCGTGTTGTTTCACCCGTTAACAGCCCATTTCGTACAACCTGCGAGAATCGCTCAGCTTGATCAACTGCAATGCCACGAAATGCTTTCTGGATGATCTGCCCGTTCGGCAGCGTAATTGTGGCACCTTTGGCAGCGGTCAGGCTATAGGTTTGCGGTGCGCCTTGCACGGCAGCGAACAAATCATCGCTCAGGGTTACAACATTGATTTGCGTTGGATCAGTGGTAACGACAGATTGAGCAAACTGCGGGCTGATTTCCACGGTATTGACAGCGCTGCGAGCACCAGTAGGTAGGGCGCGGCGTAGCTGATCCTCAACAAACTCAGACTGCAACAGTGCCAAGCCTTGCAGTTCGCCTGCCATGGTGCTGACACTCGCGTCCGACCAAGTAGCGAGCGATTCTTTAAGCTGCGCCAAGATTGCACGCAGCCTGGCAGCTTTGACCGGCGCTGCTAAGTCATCAATCGTGCGTAGCTGATTGACGGCATCAAGGATGATGTCGTTATACGAGACGACAATCTGCTTAGCAACGCTGTTGCTATAGCGGTTCAAGTCAATCGCATTGCGGTAAAGGCTGGCAGGAGTGCTCACGGATCTATCCCAATGTCAGCAGGGTGGCAAATGGTAATTGAGTGAACGTCTGCTCCTTGTTTAAGTGCTTCTTTGAACAGTGATAGCAATGCCTCGCCGGTATCCTCACCAGCATCCTCAATGTTGACTTCTTCTACAGCGTAGACTTTGCCTTGCCTAAACCATGAAACTCTGACGATAGCAAACAGCGGTTCAGGTAGCTGTCCCTGAATACATGACAACTGCTGTTTCCGTGGCTTTGATGCGCCCATTGTCATGGTTCCCAGCATGGTTACATCATGCCGGGATTTCTTCGATGTCTTCAGGCTCTGCCGATTCCTCAGGCATTTGTTGCATTGCCTGCGGTTCAGGTTGTGCCATTTCGATTAGCCCGCCATTTTGCGTAGCCTCTAGCTCCTCTTCAACGTCGAAGTCATCGCCGAGGATTTCGCCTTCACTGAGCTGATCGAGGAGCGTTTTCTGAGTGATGGTGCCTGCGGTGTAAAGCTGCAGCAGCGACTGAATCTCTGCAGGTTCAAGGCGCGAGCCAAGGAAGTCGCGGTTAACGTAGCTGCTGCCAGCCTCGGGGATGTTGAGATACTGCGAGTGATAAACAAGGCAGTTATCGATCAGATCTTGCATGTTCTGAGCGATCACCATCATGGTGCTGTCGCCCTGGCTGCGGTCGATGCGCTTAGCCTCGGCAGTTTCAGCCGATAGCTTTTGACCGAGCACAGCAGACAGACCTAGCTCGTTGATTTGATAGGCGATCTGCTCAAGGCGCTTGAACTGCGCCTCAAAGCTGTTACCGCCAGGTTCAATGTATTCTGCTCGCCCTTCTGCAGGGAAAGCGATAGCCTCACCAGGACCAGCGGATACTTCCTCAGCTGCTGATGGGAAGCCGAAGAATGCCAGCATCGGCACGGCGCTGATATGCAGTTGATTGTCTAGATCAGATTGAATCTGGTATGCCTTGAGGTTTAGCTCCGCGATGTCTTCCATCGGCGGGCGTGATTCCATGAAGTTGACACGGTTGGCGTAGGCAACGCTGAAGGGAATACGGTCTAGCGTTGTGGTGCCGCTGTCGTGAATCTGGAAGTCGCCTGATTTCTCGTCACGACGGTGGATTTCAAACTCACCAGGGGTCAGCACACGCACCTGCTCGACTTCCTTCTCGCCGTACAACCCATCAGCAATGATCACCTTTTCCATCAGGCGAAGCTGGCTCAGCTGCTGAGCGCCATCCTTCAGCTCAGTGCGCCAGCCTAGGATGTCACGCGGCGTATAGCTGACCCAATACGGTCTTCCGTTTTCACCAGCAGCAGGTGCATCCACAAGCACGCCAACATGCCCGTAACGCACCATCTTGCGTGCGGTTTCATAGCACCAAACATTCAGGTCATTGCCGAGCAGGTCTACGTCAAATAGCTGCTCGCGGACCAGATCAGATACATCGTTTAACCTGACCGGCTTGCGGGTTAACATGCCAGCCAGCATCCGCTCAAGCCGCACGTAATACGGTGCTAGGACTGAGCGGGCAAGCCTGTTGTCGTAGGACTCGTCTAGCTCTCTTGGTTCCTGGGGAAGATAGCGGCGATGGCGGCGCCGCATTTCATAGGTGCCGCCGATCAGGTCTTCAATCAAGCCCCAGTGAGCTTCTTGATTACGCCAAGCGGCGTTGGGATCATTGACCTGCGCGACGCGACTGGTCAGTTGGCGGTCGTAATGGGTGAAACCGGAGTACACCAGACTTATCGCGCAGGCTATGAATCAGTTTAGGCTGCAACAGCAGTCTGATTAGCAGCAGACAGGGTTACAGACTTGCGACCCAGTTTGATCTCAAACTCGTCGCCAGGCTTGAAGCCCATTTCCTGAACGTAGCCTTCACCGATGGAGAGTTTGCCGTTGAACTGCACCTTGGTTTTGTAGGTAAGGCTGCGACCACGCTTAGCGGCAGGCTTCATTTCAAAGCCCTTGGCTTCGAGGAGTGCTTCGTAGAACTGGGTGAAGCAGAGCTTGTCGCCTTTGACGTAGCCACACTCGCGGACGAGATCAGACTTGTTCATATCGCCGCATTCTTTGACCTTGGCGATGAGTTCAGAGCCGGTGAGCATTAGTAGGGTAAAACCTGGACGCCGCTGAGTATAGCCTTTAGTAGATGCGGATGCCAGTACCCTTGCCTGCGCGTTCGTACAGCGGGTTGAAGGCGCCAAGGATCAGGTAGCCCAGACCGTCAGTCCAGTGCTCAATGCCTGCTGATTTGTCGATGACATAATCGTCTGCGCCCTGCTTGTAGGTCACGTTCTTCAGGGCTTTGATCGTGTGCTTGCAGCGCGGGTGAACGAACAGCTTGAGGTGCCCATCAGCGGTGCGGATCATCCAGTTGGTCGCGTTGATCTTGTCTTTTACTGCCCATGGTGCCTTCGGGCTGACGCATTGGAAGCCGTAGCGGCGAATGATGTCATGGTCGGTTCTGCCTGCGGAGCTTGTTTTCCTGGCGGAGCCTGTCGGGTCTGGGTAGGCGATGATGCGGCGGTTGGGGAAGCGTGCCTTTAGGAGCTGGCATACTTCATCGGTGTTTGACTGATTTACCGATACTTCATCCCAGATATGCAAAGTATCACCGACGCGACTGCCCAGCACGCCAGCCATGACACTAACGTTAAAGTCAGTTCCCCAGTAGATTTCTCCGCCGGTGTCTTTGGCTTCATCGGTGATGTTGTCATCACTGAAGTCAGGGTAGAC
>Ga0208644_1004835_pt1 | contig 10050 bp, 2 predicted proteins | sample VirMetDEL_Nov_18_FD_184517 | JGI IMG/M metagenome (GOLD analysis project Ga0208644, IMG submission 184517) | Aqueous microbial communities from the Delaware River and Bay under freshwater to marine salinity gradient to study organic matter... | ecosystem: Environmental > Aquatic > Marine >...
TTGGCCCGGGGGCCGCGGGTGGTGGTTGGACCGTGCTAGGCGCAGGCGCCGGGGCAGCACGGGTGGGAACCGGTGCCACGGGCGCCAAACTAGAACGCTGTTGTGGGATGGCCACGGGGGGCATCTCGGCGGCAGCCGCTTCAGAGACGGGGCTGATGTCCACCTCAGACTCGCCCGCCGCGGAAATCGCGCCATAAAGGAACGGCCTGCGTACCGAAGGCATAAGATAACCGTCCACGATTAAAGCCTGTACAAGAGCGCCGCCTATGCGTTGTTTCTCATCTTCGGTTTTCCCTTTGCGGAGCAACTTCGCCATAAACTGCGGATCTTCCATGGCTTTTTTCAAGATGTCCATCTTGAGAACCGCCGGGGCTTTCTCGAAAAGGTCCTTATAAGATTCCCGGAATACCTTGGCGCCCCGGCCGGAGGCGATCAGGGTACCGGTTCCCCCTTCCCCCGGCATCAATTTTTGAAGCCGGGCACCGGCACTAGAACCAAGAACGCTCAGGATGAGATCGGCGCCTGCGCCCATCTTTCCTATTAGATCTTTTACGTCGCCTGCGCGCCCCGTAAAGATTGTCTCGTTGAGCTCGACAGCGCGGCCTAGGAAGCTCTCGATGTTAGTTTTTTCGCTTTCGGTAAACACGCCTTTCTCTACAAGCCAATCGGCCAAACGCTTACGGCCTTCCGCGTATTGCATAGGGGCGAACAGCTTCCGGTACGCATTCAGGGGATCAAAGTCTTTTTCATTTGCCCCCGCATTTAGCAAGACGGCGTCGATTACAGAAGTCTTGAATCCGGCTATGGCGTCGGCTTTTGTGTAAGTTTCACCGTTTATCTTGCTCCGCCACTTATCCGGGGCGTCCTCTATAACCTTCCAGTAACCTTCCAATCTCTGGAGAGGGTTTGTTCGGCTTGTTATGGCCGATGAAATAACGCTAACCGGGGACTCATTTTTTTCGGGAAGGAGTTGATAAAATGAAAAAGCATCCTTGCGGGCTTTCATTTCGTCCTTCACCTGTTTTTCTGTTTTAGATAGCAATGCCAACGCGGACTCATCTCCTGCCGCCAACCTCGCAAGATCATCCCTCAGATTGGGGAACGCCGCCAAGATTTCTTTGTTGGCGTCTTTGTTCATCCACGTCGTAATTGCTTTGCGGCTTATGCCCCCAACCGAACTTGGATCTTCGGGAGCCACGGCCATTGCCTCGGCGCGGATCTGACGCAGTACGTTCTCCAGAGTCCCGCGGGCCGTGATCGAATCTTGAAGGGATTCCTCCACATTGTCGTAGAGCGTCCCCCCGGGCTTGACCTCCAATATACGTCGTGCGTTCTCCCCTTCCCCGATTTCCCGCTCCACAAATTTGTAGCCCGGAAGTTCCTTTAACTCGTCTCCGTTTGCGGCAAGCCATTGACGCGCCTTCGTCAGGTCAACCGTTTTGCTTTCCGGATCTATAACGGTTTTCAAGTAATCATCGGAGAGCTGACGACCGCGTTCGGGGACGCCCGTGAACATCGTAGTAAGGTATTGAGAGGCGTTAAATTTCCCAATGTCGGAAATTTGCCGGGATCGAAGGGAGCCCGCAGAAAAAATTTTCCCGCCAAGCCCGCTCGGGTCAATGACAAGGCCACGGTCCCGACCGCGTTGTACGATATCGCCAGCAAAGCTCCTGCTATAAACATCTTGGTGAGCTTTGGTGTAAGCGCGGGCCATGTCTAGCTCAAAACTCGTCCCCTCGGGGAGAGATTTGATGTCGGCATCCGCGGCCGCTGCGAATTTAGTGGCTAAACGCTTTACATTTGGATCTTTTGTCGCGGCGGCTAAATCAAGCGCGGTGCTCCTGATTTTGTCCAGACTTTTGACAGTTATGCCGTCGGCCGTCTCGGCGCCCGCGGCGTCTTGGGCTTGGTTGCGCAAAGAAACAAGTTCGTCCCTTTTGGCCCGGAGAAGACGGGACAAATCAGTCGGCCTGTCAGCCCGAGGTTCTGACCGCCGGATAAGGCCGGAAAGCCGCTTGAGGCTCTCCGGTGATCCATCGTCTAAGGCATACTGTTTAACATAAAAGTCAAACTGGTCAGCCGCCGCCGTTCCGCGGGCGCTTTCATAAAGTTTGTTAAAAGTCGAAGAAGACGGGTTTGTGAGATTGTTGTTGCCGAAAGGAACCTTCAGCGCATTAGCGCGATCTCTGGCGTAATCAACTAAGTCCTTCAACTCCGCAAGCGCGGACCTGTTCGAGAATTGAAGATCAGGGTCGAGAGCTTCATCCCATACGGAAACCACGTTCGGACGAGTCACCGCGTTCCCGTAAGGATCTTTAAAGCTAGAGACGACAAGGTTATCCGGGACAGCGTCATACAGGTATCTGCGTTTGGCAGATGACCGTAGGTAATCTTCGTTGATTATCTTGGAAATTTTCTCTCCCAAGACTGTCATCTGAGTCCCGTCAAGATCGTCTAGACTTTTCTTCCCCGTCACACGAAGGAAAGCGTCTGTTACTCGTTCAATTTTCTGGTCAAGAAGAGTCTGAAGCCCGGTCTCAAAAGCATCCCGAGATGCTGCGGCAACCTGAGATACCACCTCCGGATTTCCGGTTGCGTACAGTCCCCGCAAATACAAGCGGATACCCTCAGAAATTTTTATATTCTCGGAGCTGCCAGCGCGCAACCCTCCGGTGCTATCTGCGACAGCCTTGGAGAGAGCCAACATGGCTGGGCTACGAGATTTGGCTGCGGTTCCGAAATTGATGTCGACCCCCGGGTTGGCTCTTGCATAAGCCTCTATGGCCTCATCTAGTTCTCCGGACTCGATGGCTTTTAAGATCTTGTCTGGATCTTCACCGTACCTTGTTACAAAGTCCCAGATGAAGTTCCCTACCTCTTCTTCGTTTTCTGAACGCCATGCTTGGAAAGCGCTAGTTATCGCGGGGCGTATCCCGCCTAGTTCTTTCCGCTTGCGGTTAGCATCCCGTCCGGCTTGAATGATTGGCTTTAAACGGCGAACAAAAGTATCCAAGAAGACGCCCCCGACAATACCGCCGCCCATCTCCGCGGCGATTTGCATTCCGGTAGAAGCCCCCTCTTCTTTTGCCGCTTCTCCCGCGAGTGCTCCGGATGTAATGGCCCCGGCCTCAGAAACGAGAGGACCAAAAGCCAGCGTTTCTTCGCGCATACGTTTAACTAGTTCTTCGGCGCTCTTGGTAATTTTCAGGGATCTTGTCTCAGCGACGGGCCTCCGGCCGGGCGCCACAAAATAACGCTGGCGCTTGAAGGCCTCAAGACCGCCCAGCAAAGAGGGGTCTTTACGACCAAAAGCGGTCTTAGAAAGTTCTCTAGGCGTTGTTGATTCTGCCAACGCTTTATAACCAAGGTTCACCCCCTTCCGGGAGGCCCCCAACGGGGCAAACACGAGGGGGGCGTCCTCAGCGACACGTTCAACGACGTTGTAATAAAAGTCTGTCCCGGGAACCAAAAGGCTTCTCTCGCCCATGGCATAATCTGTAAGCTGGTCAGTTGTTCCAGACCCCGCGATGACAGCAGCGGTGCCCCCGGCCACAGGCCCTACAATACGAACGGCAGCTTGGACAGGCGTTACAGGCACCGCTGTTCCGGGAAAAGCTTGCAGAGCCGCGTTTGTCGCCTTGGCGCCGCCTAGGAAAAGAGCGAGGTTGCCAGTTCCTTTAGTTACTCCGCGGAGCGCGGCCTCCAAGAGTTTTTCCTCCCCGCTGACCACGGAGCGTCCTTCTTTGTCGAACGCAAAGAGCTTGATGATACCTTCTTGAATTTTAGCCGGATCTACCGGGTCTTCTCCTTCAGTATCCATACCGGCCAAGACACGAGTTATTTGTGCCGGGGACATATTCGGGAAGAGACCCGGGTGCTTATAGATTTCGGCCGTCCCATCAAGCATCTTACCGAAAGAAGCGTAGTTCTCGTTCCCGGGTTTGTCCTGAGCAAGTTCCTGCGCAATACTGATTGCAAGCCCCTCTCGAACACTACCGTATCCGGGATCCTTACCGCTTTTAAGACCTGAGTCCAAAGCATTAAGAATGGCATCGAACTCAGGCCGCTCATATGAGACAATAGGATACAGCTCGTTTTCAGCCATAATTATTTGTTCCCCGCCGCCTCTTTGCGTTTTTGCAGCCTATCTTGAATAATTTCAGCACCCAAGCCCGATCCTCCCGGCGGTTCTTTGGCCTTGTAGTACGCATCTGCTATCACCCTGTAACTATTTCTAAGGCTTAACAACTGCTGGGCTTTTCCAACTTCTTTTGTGTAGGCTTTACTGTCCAAGGGTAGTTCAGCTAAAGCATATGCAGTTTTTTGCAGGGCCAGTTCCGCAGACCTAATGGTCGCCTCTGTCTGCGCGATTGCTTTATCCAAAGACGTAAGCAGAGACGATGGCGCTGGAATTGTCTGCTCCAGCTTTTTCTGGGAGAACACCGAATCACGGAGATCCGCGTTAGCCACAAAGAACTTTGTGAAATTGTCGTTTAGGGTCTTTACGGCAGCGACCGCTTTCTGCGTTTCTGGGTAAGGAGTACCGCCGACAACACCCACAATGGTGTTTGCAATATCTTTGACAGCGGAAGCGCTGCCAAAAGCTTTCTGGACGTCTGTATTCTCGCCCAAGAGGTTTACCGGCGCGTCAATGTTCAGCCCGATCTTACCCAAGATGTCTTTTACAACAGGGTTCTGCACCGAAGCGCCCGGGGCAGCCTCCGGAGCGCCCGGGGCAGGAGCGCCCGGAGCAGCCGGAGCAGGAGCGCCCTGAGCAGCCGCCGGAACAACCGGCACAGGAAGTCCGGCTGCGCGTCTAGCGTCAATAGCCGCTTGGACTTCCGGGGAAAGGGTTTTCTGTGTGACCCTAGTCACCATACGCTTTGCCTGCTCATCAAAGTAACGCTCGGTTTGCGACTGAAGGTAATTTGTTATTGTCGCGTTTATCTCTGCGGTTTTGTTTTCATCTGTACGGCCAGCGCCGTAATCCTTCATGAGATCAGCGTTGCCGAAAAGCCTAATCGCATCCGACGTGACCCCGGTAGACCCTTTCGGGGCCGGTTCCGTACCCGCCCCGTATATCCGGGCCCCCGGCGTACTATTCGCGAAGTTTTGAGCTTTATTAAACTCAGTCAGATTATTCATGTTGAAGTTGTAGAGGACATTTCCGTCCGGGCCCACAACGCGGCCGGGCTTTACCTCTCGCGCGGCGGCGGCCTTCGGTATAGCGCTGATCTCAACATTACCTTCGCCATAATCATTAATGAGGTTCTGTCGTTGCCGCCTTGTGAGAGGGGTGTCCATAACATTTATTAGACGCCGAACGCCTTCTTCATCTTCGGAGTAAATTTTCACTCGAAGCGGGGTTCCGACGTCTTTCGTCGCAGCCGCCTCTTCAGCGGCATAAAGGCTACCGGCCTGCTGCAACGCAGCAATATCCATGGCCCGCGCTTCCTTGGCTTGGGCTTGCTTGTACTTCTGTAGTTCGCCCGCGCGAGCGCCGATATTGCCGAGAACAGGCGTAAAGGCCGCCGCGAGCTGCTCGGCGGGGCTTCCCTTGGGCTTACCGGCCCCTCCCGCGAAACTTAACGCGCCCTGAGCAATATCAAAGAGCATCTGGGCTTGGGTCATGTTGCGCTGCTCTTCCAGAGCTTTTTCCTGCTCGCCCGCCCCCATGATGGTGCGGTAAACATCGCGCTGCTGCTGGTAAATTTCTCCCAACCGGCCTCCGGGCATGGCGACACGGTTCGCATTTTGTGGTGCAAAGTACTGAACCGCGCCGCCTTGGTTAAAATTTACGGGGGGCGCCTCCTCAGCGCCCATATTGACCGTTGACATAATACCGCCAGCCATGTCGCCTGTGACCGGTGCCGTCATTTCTTCCGAAGCGAGGCTACCGATACCCTGATCGACACCCGCCATCATAATGACCGGCTGCGCCAGAGTCAGAACCGACTCAGGGGTCTTGTCAGCGTCTTCTTTGCCAACAATCGAGGCCAATTCTGCGTAACGAACAGAAAGGGGCGCATCATTCTCTCGGATGCCGTTGATAACTTCCTCGTAGTTCTGGGCGTTATCCAGATTCTGCATCTTGCCGGAGACATCCATTAGCATGGCTTCAACGGCCGCCGGGTCGATGCCCTGCTGCATCGCCATCTGCTGCGCCTGCTCAAACGGGATTGCCGCCATTTGTTCCGGGCTTGGAGCCGCGGGCATCGGAGCGCCAGCCATCCCCATTGGTCCGGGGGCCGCGGGCATCGGAGCGGGCATCGCCATACCACCGTCCTGATAGCCCTGAACCGGGGGCATCGGAGCGCCCATCGGGGCCCGCGGAGCCGGTGCATTGCGGCGCATAAAGTCGTCTACGGCCCGCGCGGCAAAGGGATTTCCGCTCTGGGAGAGCATTTCCATGTTCTGAGAGATGAACCGGTCAACATCCGCCGTCGATCCTCCCCTCATCACCTCTACGAGCGATTCAACGACGGTGGGCTCGCGAGCCGGTCCGCCTTCTTCCATACGCACATAACCGCCGTTCTGAAACATCTGACGGTTCATAACATCTCTATTCATCATCAAAATAAACCTCCGAATGCCTTTTTTGCGCCAGCCGCTGCTGACAGACCCGCTACGCCCAGACCAAGGATTTGCTGGGCGGGCGAAACATTAGGTGTGCTGGTCCCAGTAATCGCCTGCTGCGATGTCGGCGCACCTTTGTAGATATCCGACAGGAACCCGATACGCTGATACGGCTCGTAAAGCTGTTGCAACTCGGTTGAACGCGCCGCTTCGAGCTCTGCCTGCTGCTGTGCCTGCTGCTGCTTGCCGAGGTCGAACAGGAAGGCCTGTTCTTTTTGACCGACCTGCTGCGTGAGCTCGCCAAGGGAGGCCTGCTGCAAGCCGAGTGTACCAAGCGCGGTGCCCTGCTGGATGCCGAGCTGGCCATACTGTGCGCCGAGAGCCCCGAGGCCCTGACCGAGCTGACCAGCCGCCTGTGCGCCAGAAATACCAAGCTGGCCACCGGCTTGCGCCGCCTGTGTTCCAAGCTGCGCTTGCGCCTGTCCGAGCTGACCAGACTGTGCGGCAAGCTGACCGGCAAGCTGCTCTGCCGAGATGCCGAGGGCCGCGGCCCTGTTTGCGATGTCCGCCTGAGCGGTCGTCCCGGCCAAGCCGAGCTGGCCAGCCTGTCCGGCCAACTGTCCCGCAAGCTGCGATGCCGAAAGACCCGTCTGCGCCTGCAACTGTTCGAGGTTGAGGCCCGTCTGGGCAAGAGCCTGCGCATTCGCGGAAGCAAGCTGGCTCGCGGCCAACTGCTGCTGCCCACCCGCGGTCTGGGCCGAAAGCCCGAGCTGACCCAACTGACCGGCCTGCGCCGCCGCAAGCTGCTCGGCAGACAAGCCGAGCTGGCCCGCCGCCTGCGCTGCCGAAAGTCCGGCCTGAGCGCCCTGCGCCCCAAGAGCACCAGTAAGCTGCGCCGCCTGCTGTGCCCGCGCCTGCTGCGCCTCAAATGCCTGCTGCGCCTGCGTGGCCGCCTGCTGATAGCCCGCCGCCCGCATCTGAGCTGCGGTGCGCCCCTGCTGCTCTAGAACATTGCGGGCTAATTCCTGCTCCGCAACGGCCTGCCTAGACCCACCAAACGCGCCCTGCCCCACGGCCTGCGCTCCAAGCTGCTGGCGCTGGATCTGACCCGCACGAGCGATGTCCTGAATAGCCTGCTGGACCGCCGCAGACTCATACGGGCTCATGAAAGCTTCCGCCGCAGTCGGCTGATATGCGCCAGTCGTGCCAGCAAGACCTGCGATCCCCTCCTGCGCCGTTTGCGTCCCCAAAGCCCCGGCCTGCTGGAGGGCGGTCGCCGCCTGCCCCGTAATACCCCGAGCGCCCTGAATAGCCAGCTGGCTGCCCGCCAGAGCCTGCTCATACGCCCCAATTCCCCCAGCCGCGGCCTGCTGCGCGGCAGTAAGAGCACCAGCCGTCGCTGGTGCGAGCTGACCCGCAAGGGTGCCCTGAATGCCTGCGCCGCCAAGTTCCGCGGCCCGCGCTATATCAAATGCGCTCTGCGCTGCCCCGGCCATCCCGGAAGCCGCCGCACCTGTCACGCCCGGAATCTGGCCTGCGGCAGCCATCTGCTGGCCCGCACCGGTACCAGCGATATTACGAGCCCCCTGAGCCGCTTGGGTAAGAGCGCCCGTCGCCGTGCCGGTCGCACCATAACCATAATCTATGGCGCCCTGAATGCCCAGCTGGGCCGCTTCAACCTGCGAGGGCAGTCCCGCAGCGGCCGTACCCATAATCCCAGCAGCCTGCTCTTGGAACGGAAGAGCCTGAGCCATCGCGCCACCGAGAGCGGTCTGCGCATCGCCGAGGGTATAACCCGCTTCCTGAAGATACGGTTGGTAACCGCCGATACCGGCGGCGGCCAAATCCCCGGCCTCGACCTGCAACTCAGACATTTCCGCCACCATCTGGGGCGGAATGGTAATTCCTTTATCGGCAAGCGCTTTCGCAGACTCAAGAAGACCTAGCTTGTAGGCCTCAATATCTGGGGCTTCGCGGACAATTTGTTCTGTGGTTTCGACGGCCATTACGCGGTTCTCCTCCCCCTACTTTCGAGGTCCCGCATAATAGAGTACATATTGCGGATACCGCGGTTCATATCGCCGCCGCCCGCGCCGCGAACAGCGTCCGTGGTCATCACAAACTCACCCGGCATCAACATGGCCCGAACGCTGTCGCGTCCCGGCACGCCCTCGTCAGGCATAATACCGCCATTACGACGCGGGAAGATCGCTCCGCCGTCGGCCGCGCCGATGGGCCGCTGGAATGGCCCGCGGGCCGCGGATACGGGGCTGTATGTTCCGGCCCCCGGGAAGTTATACGCAAACTGCGTCGGAGCCACGTAGGTGCTATAAGACGGGGAGCGGATGGTCAAATCGGCTATTGGGCCCGTAGACGACGACCCACGGACCTCGTACTCGCCCGTTTCGGGGTTGAGGACAAGGTTGCCAAGATCGCCAACAAGGTAATCCGCCGGGCGCTCTCTGATGAGATCTGTGCCGGTAATGACATTGCCCTGCGCATCACGTTCAACGAGGCCAACCTCTTCCTGCGGGGGCGCCGTGAAGAAGTTATCAAGAACGCCGGTCGCAGACAGGGCGCCGATGCCGGTGGCTGCGATGGGGCCGTAAGTACGAAGCAGCCCCGGGCCGATACTGGAAGCAGTCACCGCCTCCGCCGCCTTGGTGGCGGCCGCGTTTGCCGTGGCTTGGGTGGCTCCGGGTAGCGCCGCCGCGTTGTTAAAAGCCTGCTTCGCCGCCACCAACTTGGCAGCCTGCTCCTGCGCGGGGGTCGGGCCAGACGGAAAGAAGGCTTCCATCACCTTGCCTTCGAGCAGGGTCTTATTGAATTCGGGAACTTTATAGGCCGTCGTAGGTTCGAAACCGGCAGGAACAGCTTGGCCCGCGTTGATGGTCTGGAACGTACCCTCGGCACCCTTACCGCCAACAGTCTGTACGACCATCGGCTGCGCGGTGGCATTGATGTTATACGGCTGGGCCCCCGCAGAATAAACAGTGGCTTCGGATGTAAGAGGCAGCCGGCCCCCGGGGTATAAGTCGGGGTTGGCTGCGGCGACCTCTGCGGGACTCCCATAACCGGGGGCGGCGTCATAGGGCCCAAAAGTTGTCGCCGCCTCAGTAGCTTGAGCCGTAGTAACCGGCTGTCCCGCGGCCTGCTGCGCGGCTTGGGCGGTCGCGGAGGACGAAGTGCTAGCCGCGCCGGGCGCAACATAGTCACCGAAGAATCTTTCGGCGCCGGTGCCTGCTGTCGGCGTCCCGCCGACTAAGCTCGTCAGGCTGTTCTGCGCCCCCGAGATAGTCTGGCCAAATCTCCCAATAGGATCGGCAACGGCGTTACCGACATTTTCCATAAAGCTTGAGCCGGCGGGGCCGGTGAGGCCCGCATTTACGCCGCCCATTACGCCGGAAATAAGAGCCGACTTCATGGCGTCTTTTATAGACCCGCCGGATATGAGAGTTCCTATGCCGCTTCCCA
>Ga0208644_1004836_pt1 | contig 10050 bp, 18 predicted proteins | sample VirMetDEL_Nov_18_FD_184517 | JGI IMG/M metagenome (GOLD analysis project Ga0208644, IMG submission 184517) | Aqueous microbial communities from the Delaware River and Bay under freshwater to marine salinity gradient to study organic matter... | ecosystem: Environmental > Aquatic > Marine >...
TGATGAGGTTCTGAAGATTGCTACCGATAACGGATTCAACACCGCTGAAGTTGGTAAAGCATTTGGAGTGGTGATTGTAAATGGTAATGAGATTGCTACATTCAGAAAAGACATTGGTAAGGGTAGACGACCCACATCTGTAGACTACACAGATATTGAAGGTGATGTACGAAGACGAGATTTGACTGTTAACGCTCTTTTCTATGACATTGATAAGAAAGAGATAGTCGATTTGGTTGGTGGTATAGAAGACCTAAAGAAGAACAAAATCAGAACTGTAGGTAAAGCAGTAGAGAGATTCGAAGAAGACCCACTCAGAAAATTGAGGGCATTGAGATTCCAAGCCCGATTGGGAGGTACATTCGATAAAGACTTACTATCAGCACTACAAAACGACCCAACACTAAAAGGGGTAAGTGCTGAGAGAATCAGAGATGAGTTCATCAAATCAATTAAGTCAGCAAAGAGTCCAAAGGCCTATATGGAGATGAATGATAAGATTGGGTTCACCAAACTTATACTACCATCTTTGAAAGTAACCAAACCATACATAAACGACAACGACTACATTATATTCTTAGCATCTCTACTGAGAAAGAACCCACCAACTTTATTATCTAAACAACTAAACAAATTAACATACTCAAATGAGGAGTTAAACAACATAGTGTTTTTGGTGTCATTACAACACTTCAAGCCTGAGATGATAGTGGACTACAAAAGATTTCAAAAGAGAACCACTTTATCAGATGACCAAATTGTAAATTTCGGTAAGGTTATCAAAATGAACCTACAGAAGTTTACTAACTTTAATTTATCTGTTAGTGGTAAGGATGCACCATCAGATATGAAGGGGCCAGATATTGGTACTTGGATTAAGAACACAGAAAGAGATAAGTATGTGAATGAAAATTCAAATAATATTACTTTTGATGTGTTGTTGTCTGATATATTCAAAGACGAAATCAATAAGATAATTCACTAAATTTAAAATCATATTTATATACAATGAACTACGAAAAGAAAGTAATGGTCAACGCATATGAAATTCTAACCAAAAAGGATTTTGAATGGAGTTATGAGTTCAACCATAGTATGAGAGTTCAGTTTGTAAACCTGTTATTGGAATACTTTACTGAGGTGGAACACTATGAGAAATGTGCAAAGTTGGTTACCATACTAAAAGGTTTGGAGAATATGAATGAAAATATTAGTGAAACAACTACCACAGGAAGTGACAACAATTAAAGGTCACATTGTGTATGTTATGAATGATGATGGAAGGCCTATTGAGGCTGATGTTTGTGATTTGATAGACTTAAAAGAAGTGATAGAGAATTTCAAACTGAAATACGATTTATGAGACTATTTATATTAAATGATAATGTAAATACCTTTGAACACGTCACTATGGTGATTCAAAAGTATCTCAATTATCCACATCTTCAGGCTGGGTCAATAGCAAACATCGTTCATAATAATGGTGTATGTGAAGTAAAAGACTCAGACGATGAGGTTTTGATAACAGAGATATATCAATCGATGGTGAAAGAAGGTTTGAGCATGAGAATAGAAGGTGGTGATGAGTAAATCAAGAGGATTGGGTGATGATATCAAAAAGATAACATCGGCAACTAAGTTGGATATCTTAGCAGAAAAGATTGCCAAATCAGTTGGTAAGTCCGATTGTGGGTGTAGTGGTAGACAGGACAAATTGAACAAAATGTTCCCATACGGAGATAAAAAATGAATTTAAGAGAATTTATACAATCAGAGATAAAATCACAAATAAGTGAATCAGTAAACGAAGCCAAAACATATAAAAAAGGTGATAAACTTAAAATCAAATTAAAAAACGGAAAAAAGTTTGATGTAGTATTTGATTCATATTCTCGTACAAAAGGAGTGGCATTGGGTAAGTTTAAGGATAGAAGTGGAGAATATGACACTAAACCATTCAATTTAGATACAATCGTAGAATCAGTAAACGAAGGATTCAAATCAGAATATGAAGGAAATGATGGTATAGTTTGGAAAAAGGGAAAAACACGAGGCGATGTTACTAACTTTACTCCATATTATAAAGGACACGATATTGATAAAGGTGGGTATAATTTTAAAACAGAAAAAGAATTAAAAGATTTCATTAAAGATTATATTCTTTCAAATCAGTTATACAACAAATATAGATTTGAATCAGTAAACGAAGAAAAAGAGGTCAGGCTTAATGAACTTTCCACAGGTACATATAGAGCGGCAATGCAAGCAGGTCTTGATAGAAACGATTCTAAAGGTGATAAAATTGCAAAAGATGCCTTAAATAACTTTGGTCGAGCACTTGCTAAAAATTTACAAAGTCAAAAGTGGGAAGTAAAATCGGCTCGAAACCCAGGAGCACTTTATTATTCTGCTGGACTTAGTGGAGATGCACCTAAACATGGTCAATATGAAATCGAATTTACTGGGAAAGGTAGATTCTTAAGCGTAAGTCCTAGAGAAGTTATTGGTTCTAATGATGTAAGTTGGTTAATGGAAGTAATTGTTAGACCTGGAGACTCTATGGGGTCGGGGTCGGAGTTTAAATTTACTGGATATAGAGACTTTGGAAATAAGGCTATTGCAAATGTCCAACTCTCTATCAGAGGTGGAAGTGTAGAAGTTTATACTAGAGGATCCGATAGGGCAATATTAGAGTTTACAAGACGAGGTGCTAGAAAGCTTGCAAATGTAGCTCAATTAATTTCTCTTGAACTTGAAATGCCGGATAAAATAAAACATAATTCCATCAAGCAATTTAATCCATTAACTGTTAGTGAATCAGTAAATGAAAAATACACTGGAAATCCGGGTGATAAGTTAGTACATAAACACTATAAAAATATTGAAATTGAACTAATAGAACCTACAAATAAAGGATGGAAGGTATATCAAAGTGTAGATGGTAAAAAACCAAAGATAAAATATTTTCATAAACAAGATATAGTAGGGAACAAGGCTTTGTTCGAATCAGAACACTTAGATGAAAAACTAATTACATTCTCAAACAGGTCACCCTACGGACAGATAGTCTTTATGGCAGGTGGCGCTGCTAGTGGTAAAGGATACGCTATTGATAACTTTATTGACGCAGCTGGATTCAAAGTGAGAGATGTTGATGAGATGAAGAAAGCCGTTGGTAAATTAGACCAATTGGGTAAGTTCTCAGTTGATAAGTGGTATAAGAAATATGGTAACAAACTCAAACCAAAAGACAAAGCTCACATTGAAGAATTTGTATTAGGTAAGGGAATGGCTATCGCAGATGTCGCAGCAGACCTAAAGAATCCTAACAATGTAATGTCACTACACCTTATTGTAGATGCAATGGGACTAAAGGATAAGTGGTTAATCAATATGTTGAAGGGAAAGCAAAATAAAGAAACTTTACCTAACTTACTATTCGACATCACAGCTAAAAAGGTGGGTTCAATCACATCTGTAATCAAGCCATTGGTGGATGCAGGTTACGACTCCAAAAACATTCACCTTATATGGGTATTAACAAACTATCATTTGGCAGTTAAGCAGAATAAGGAAAGGAGTAGAGTAGTTCCTGATGATATCTTACTCTTAACGCATGAAGGTGCTGCTAAAACTATTTGGAGCATTTTGACTTCTGGCTTACCTAAAGGGTTGGATGGTAGAATTGATGTAATCCTAAACAACAGAGAGAACACATTGTATTGGGTTAAACCAAGCATAAGAAAATCAGATGATGATGGTAAAAAATTCGGAATGAGTAAGAGTTTGAAAGGTGATAATGTAAAGGTAGGTGTTGTGGCTGGATTTAAATCATTACCAATCAAAAAGCAGGGTGGTGGTATTACTCCAGAAAAAGAGTGGAAGAAGCAATTATATGGGTGGGTTTTAGATAATGGGCCTAAGACTGTCGATTTAAGAAAACCATTGGATACTCAGTTGGAGGGAAGGGATGGCTAGAGCATTATCAAATACAAAAATAGAATCCAAAAGTAGAAAGAGGAGGGGTGTTCACTCAAAAAAGAGGACATCCAAAATGAAACACTCTAAACACTACAAAAAAAAGTACAGAGGACAAGGAAAATAATTTGAAGGGGATTTGGATAAGTCCCCTTTTTTTATTATATTGTAGTACAAATGGCAAAGAATAAGAAACATAAGGATACTTTGGACTTCAATGGTGGTTGGACATCAGGTGAAGCTGCTCGCCACATCGGTAAGAAAATGACCGAACAAGTGGTAAAGAGTAAGAAAGTCTACACTCGTAAGAAGAAGCATAAGAACAAAGATTTAATATAATTTTAACACTTAGGATTTGGATATATCAACTATTATTCGTACTTTAGTTCTGTAATGATTAAGGATATGTACCAAATAGTATTAGACTTCGCAACCAAAGCGCATGGTACACAACTGAGGAAGTACACCAACGACCCTTACATCATCCACCCCATTGCTGTCGCTAAGATGGTTAAGGATATGGGTGGTGATGACAATATGGTTTACGCAGCTCTCCTCCACGATGTGTTAGAGGACACCGATGTTACTCATAGTCAGTTGAGGACATTTCTGTTTCAGAACTTTGATGTCGCTGACGCTACTGACATTCTAAGTTTGGTGGTTGACCTAACTGATGTATTCACAAAAGATAGTTTCCCTCAACAAAACAGAAAACTAAGGAAGACCAACGAAGCAAAGAGATTGGGTGTGGTAAGTGACCGAGCAAAACTCATCAAAGTCGCAGACATCAAACACAACTCAGACTCTATCACTAAGTATGACCCTAAGTTTGCTAAGGTGTTTTTGGCGGAGAAGGATGTACTCTTACAATATATGGGAATGTTAACAAAACTTTAACATTTAAAGTTTGGTAGTCTCAGATATTATTCATACATTAGTACTGTAAAAATGAGAGATATGACAAACGAACAGAAGATTCAACAACGAAAGCTGGAGAAGCAAATACACTATGGACGTGGTATTACTCCCCAACAATGGGATGTGTTGATAGAACTACGCAAGATAGATTTAACGGCGCGAGGTCTAAATCCTAACCATTTCAATTTGGACTCACGTTATTGTGAAAAAAAGCTAAGTTACAGATAAAATGAAAGAACTAACATACATCCCCACAAAAAAAGACACCGATACCGCATATCGTACAATGATTACGGCGATGCGAAAAAGAGGATTGACAGATGTTCAGATTGCAAAACAATTCGGACTGACTGTTGATGAACTGAAAACGACAGGTATCATCAAATAAAACCAAAGCTATGACAAATCTATCTGAAAAAACTAAAGCTCTACTCCTAATGGGAGCTGGAATGTCTGGAGACTTTACTGGAGGATATGTATACGCTGAAGAATCTCTTTCCGCCGATGAGGCTCAAGAAATCTTTGAGTTTTGTAAGTGGATTGACAAAGAGATTGGTGGAGCTAGTCGGTTCAACATTGACACTCTATGGTTAACCTTTAAGAACCCAACAGACAAAGGACTTGCTGATGAGGTTAACAAAATTGCAGAAGAAATCAAAAGAATCAAATCACTCATCAAATAAAACCAAAGCTATGACAAAGAAGTTTAAATTCGAATTGATGGACATGATGTTCCAACTTCCTGTGAAGTTCCTAAGAACAAAGGATTGGAGTGGGAATAAGTTAGAACGGCCTGAGATTTATATGAGTCACGCAGCCACTTCTAATGTGATGAAACAATATGTTAAGATGAACTACCCAAATGTTGTGGTAAGTGTATCATCCTCCTCATTTGCAAATGGTAACTCAGTTGATGTCTACCTATCAGATGAACGTGGATTTGAGGTAGACCAATCCATAGTAGACGATGTTCGATTGTTTGGGTCTATCTTTGTGCCTGGAAACTTCAATGGTATGACTGACTCATATGATATGAAGGAGGGGCCTAAACCACAGACTGACAACCAAACAAAAATCTACCCAGCAACTAAGTATCTGCATGTACAGAACAGACCAAAGTTCGGTTCAGTACCTGATATCGTTCGGATGCTAAGGGAGATGACGACAACCGAAAATTATGTCTTTGGTAAGATTTCATTGGATGACGCTATGAGTCGGGCAATCGGTTACGGAGCTACTGAAAAAAATGTGGCTAAAGCAGTAAATCTTTTGACCTAAAGTTTGGTTAATTCAAAGTTAATTCGTATATTTACACTGTAAAAGTGAGGTAATGAAACAAAAAACAATCTTCAGCGATATTGATGGGACTCTTGTCCATCAAGTCAACTTCGATGACATTAATCCACTAACTTCTAAGGCTTTGCCTGGTGTGGTTGAAACATTCACAAAACTATTCAAAGAGGGTCACCACATTGTTCTAACTACTGCTCGTCCTGAGTATCTGCGTGATACCACTATCCAAGAGATGGGCTTGTTGGGTATTCCATTCCACCAATTGGTGATGGGTATCGGTCGAGCCGAGCGGATTCTCATCAACAACAAAAGTATAAAGAACCCCAATGAGAAACGAGCCACCGCCGTTGAGGTAGAAAAGAATGGTGGTCTTGTTGGTTACGGGCTGTAAGTGAGGACGATAGTAGTACATATTCCAAAGAGGTGTAAAAAACCAAGGTTAGATGTGTTTGATGCACATATAGATTTGGTGAATAGTGTTCGTTCAAAGAAGTATCTACCCGAAGATACAAACATCATTGTGATGGGTATTGGTGGTGATAATTTGATTGAATACTATAAGGAGACGTACTTAGGTAAAAAGAAGGTGTCTGTAGATAAGTCTGAACTGAAGAAGGCTATACAGAAACAGAAGAAATTTTTAAATGGTGATGTAGATAAATTTTGGTAATATGAAAACAATAGCACAACAATTAAACGTCAAAGAGTTTCCATTTGAAATCAAAGACAAGAATGGAAATGTAATCTACTATGAAAACTCTAATGGGGATTGGTTGAAAAGAGAATTCGATTCTGATGGAAATAAAATCTACTATGAAAACTCTGATGGGTATTGGGATAAAGCAGAATTCGATTACAATGGAAATAGAAGTATACTATAAAGACTCTAATGGGTATATTGAAGACAATAGACCTAAGTCATGTGAAGGTAAAGTAGTAAAGATTGAAGGAAAGAAGTATAAGTTAACAGAGGTATGAAGACAATAGCACAACAATTAAACGTCAAAGAGTTTCCATTTGAAATCAAAGATAAGAATGGAAATAAAATCTACTTGGAAGACTCTGATGGGTTTTGGGTTAAAAGTGAATACGATTCCAATGGAAATGAAATCTACTATGAAAACTCTGATGAGTATTGGAATAAAAGTGAATACGATTCCAATGGAAATGTAATCTACTCTGAAAGCTCTGATGGACTTTGGTGTAAATGGGAATACGATTCCAATGGAAATGTAATCTACTCTGAAAGCTCTGATGGGTATATTGAAGACAATAGACCTAAATCATGTGAAGGTAAGGTAGTAGAAATTGATGGAAAGAAGTATAAACTAGTATCTGTATGAAAACAATAGCACAACAATTAAACGTCAAAGAATTTCCATTTGAAATCAAAGACAAGAATGGAAATGAAATCTACTTTGAAAACTCTCATGGTTATTGGATTAAAAGTGAATACGATTCCAATGGAAATCAAATCTACTCTGAAACCTCTGATGGGAATTGGAATAGAATAGAATGCGATTCCAATGGAAATGTAATCTACTGTGAAAGCTCTCATGGGGGGTGGAGTAAAAGAGAATACGATTCCAATGGAAATCAAATCTACTATGAAAATTCTGATGGAAATAAAATCTACTATGAAAACTCTGATGGGCTTATTGAAGACAATAGACCTAAAGGATGCGAAGGTAAAGTGGTTGAAATTGATGGTAAGAAGTATAAACTAACAGAGGTATGAGCATGATTAAGCGTTGGATTGAGCAACAGAAAGATGAGGGTAATGACCCCTTTGATAATCAGAATGAGAACTTTTCTGATGATGAGTTTCAATACGATGAATGGTGTCACTATTCGGCACTACCATCACCAACCTACTATAATGGTAGTGATTTTGATGATGCTGAAAATGAGGATGTAGAGTGAGAGGGTTAGTTACGGGAATGGTATTGGTCTTCATTGGACAGACATTGATTTGGTATCAAACTAATGGGCAGTTCTTATGGGAGTGGTTTAAGAAGAACCCATTACTATTATCTATTAGTGTTGGTTCAGTTGTATCTTATCTGTTCATTATGGGTACTAAATACATTGTGACCTACTTTGATGGGTTATTGTGGCCAGGAAGATTCATCACCTTTGGTATGGGTATCTTATCATTTACATTCCTTACATGGTTGTATATGGGCGAAGGTATCACATTGAAAACATTTGTGTCATTACTACTTGCCATATCATTGGTGTCTATTCAGATACTATGGAAGTAAACAAAGTAAAGCAGACATTGGAATCGATACAAACACAACAAGTCCATATGATTAACTATATATGGTCTTTGATATGGGAAAGTGGTGATACATTTGGTGTACCTCAATGGAGGGATAGAAACCGATTGTACAAATTGGGTAATAAATTAAAATCAGAAACATACTTATTAACATACAAAGACTTCCAATTTTTGGAAAGTATGTGTAGTAAGTACATAAGAAAATAAGTTATATGGAAATGAAAGGAGTTATAAACTGGGTTGGTGCAGTAATTGTTGCATGTATCGTATTGCCATTGCTCATAGTGATATATACACTACCATTGTGGTGGACATGGAACTACATAGTATGTAATGTATTCAATGTGCCACATCTAACATTTTGGGATACATTCTTTATATCTCTATTGATTAAGATGTTGTTAGAACCACTTCCTAAATACAAAAGTAAAGAGTGAAAAAGGGAGATGTAATGCCTAATGGATTTGTGCTTGGTAAGGGGAGAACACCGCTCAACCTTACGGAAGCGCAAATTCGTTATGCGATGAAGAACTCCAAATCAAATAGTGGTGCGGCTAGATTCCTAAATGTATCATTAACCACATATCAGAAGTATTCAAAGAGGTATATTGATGAAGAAACTGGGAAGGATTTGTGGGAGCTACAAAAGAACAAAAGAGGTAAGGGTGTAAAGAAACCATACAATATAACCAAAGGTATATATGCACTCAAAGATATATTGGAGGGTAAATATCCTCAGTACTCAGTACACCATCTAAAGAATAGGTTACTGAATAACGCAGACAAAGTAAACTTTAAATCATGTTGTCATAATTGTGGGTACGATGAACGGAGGATTACAGACAATAAGATTCCGTTGATATTAGACCACATTGATGGTGACTGGAAAAACCATTTAAGGGAGAACCTTAGATTCCTATGTTATAATTGTTTTCATAATCTGAAGGGTAACATCAGAGGAGGACAACCACATTGGAGAATTGAGCAACTAGAAAAAACCAAAGAAACACTTAAAAATAAAAAAGAAGAATAAGTTATGGGTAAAGAAATATTTCACGGAAAAGATAGTAGAGAGAAACTACTCAATGGTGTCAATGAATTGGCAGATGCAGTCAAAGTTACATTGGGGCCGAGGGGTAGGAATGTCATCATTGAAAAGGAAGGAACACCTCACATCACAAAGGATGGTGTTACGGTAGCAAAATCAATTGAGTTCTCAGAGTCATCAATGAATTTGGGTGCACAAATCATCAAAGAGGCATCACAACAAACTGCTGACAACGCAGGTGATGGTACAACTACATCGACTGTATTGGCACAACACATCTTCAATGAGGGTATGAAGTCGGTTGAGAGTGGTGCTAACCCAATCGAATTGTATAGAGGAATGCAGTTGGCTGTAAAAGAAATCGTTGACAATTTGGTGAATGGTGTATCAGTAAACATCAAAACCAATGAAGCGATTAAGAACATTGCAACCATCTCTGCAAATGGAGATGAGGAGATTGGTGGTATTATCGCAGAGGCAATCCACCAAGTGGGTAATGATGGTGTAGTCACTGTAGAAGAGGGTAACT
>Ga0208644_1004839_pt1 | contig 10043 bp, 28 predicted proteins | sample VirMetDEL_Nov_18_FD_184517 | JGI IMG/M metagenome (GOLD analysis project Ga0208644, IMG submission 184517) | Aqueous microbial communities from the Delaware River and Bay under freshwater to marine salinity gradient to study organic matter... | ecosystem: Environmental > Aquatic > Marine >...
GAGGAACTTGTCGCTGAGATTGGGGCTATGTACTTAAGTGGTCTGTCTCAGATATCACCTTCGGTTGACCAATCCAAGGCTTATATCAATGGATGGGTCAAGAAGTTGACAGAGCATAAGAAAGAGGCTCTGTTTGCAATGACTCAAGCCTCCAAGGCTGTCGATTATATAGTGGGGGAATAATTCCCTCACTTTTTTCTCAAGTAACCTTAAACTCAACCCTATGTCAGAAGACAGATTAGTGTATGAAAATGAATGTGGAATCTTCAATCCCTATACTGAGGAGATTGTTTGGAAAGCCAACAAGCGACCACTACCTCATAAGATGAAGTGGATACGAGAACACTTAGAGAAGTGGAGCAAAGCCCCACATTTCCCGATGTATTGGAGAGAAACCATTGATAACGCTTGTAAATAAGAAAGCATATGAAAGGATATAAGAACTTCGACCGCCACAACCTCTTCAATGTAGGAGATATGACATTGGTGAGAGACCTTATCGATAAGGTATGTATGAATGACAACAGAGACGACTCTTTACATAACTCTCTGTATGGATTGTATGATGGCTATCTATATGATGACCTAATGCAAAGGGCAACGAGTCAACTGCCGACCACTGACCTAATGGACTTGCGAAAGCTAGTGGAGAAAATCAATTCAGACATCTCCATTAATGGGGAGACAACAACATTAATCTAAAACCAACAACCAATGAGCAAACTGAGATTTAGAAGTTTCATCCCGAAGATTGCCCATCATCTAGCAGAGGGCAACCCATCCTCATATAGATACTTCCTCGAAAGACAGAAGGAAACCTATGGGGAACTGAGTCAAGATGACTTGAACCTAATATTCGAATGTGTAGAGATATGCCTCGATGTTCCCGACAGAGTAGGACGAGAGAATCTGTTTATAGAAGCAGGAGTACCAACAACAAAAACCAACAACCAATGACTGAACTAGAGAAAGCAATTCTAGAACTCAAGGAAGACAAGCGACTCATTGAAAGACTCGCCAAGCTACACGATACACCACCAACTCGCATAGTTAGATTCAGTGAGGAGGTGGTAGTCACTCACTATGTACATTATGAGATACCGATACCAAGTCATATTGAATATACAGAGGAGGCTGTAGTGGAGTACATCGAAGAGCATAAGGCAGATGAGATTCAAGAGAGTCTAACCCACTCATTTGAAAATCAAGAGTGGTATGCCTCAGAATACCCCGAACCTTCAGGGTGTATTAATATGAGAATGACTACAACAAGGGGAGATAATTCATCTAGCATAGAGCTTGGTGAAATGAACTACTAAAAACAAATGATATGGGAGTTACATTCGGATATTACCACAATGAAGTGGTTGACAGAGTAGAGGGTAGAGCAAGATATAGATTCTACTACAAGGAGGATAGGGGATTCAATAATGATGATATACATTATTTCCCTCTCTCCAAGCCGTTGATAAGACCAGAGTCCACTAAGGTGTGGAGGAAGTTGAGGAGAATGGCTAATAAACACAACTCAATCATAGAGATTGGGTACTTCATCTCTAATTCGTAAAACTATGGGCAAGTTGCTATCCCTTGGTGGGAACGCCAAGACAGAAAAGAACAGAAGGCTGACAGCTATTATGTATCTGATGCCTTACACTCAGAATAGTAAGGGAATCAACCTCTGCCCTAAAGCGGGAGAGTGTAAGAATTTCTGCCTCTCCGAATCGGGAAGAGTGCAGATGTTCAACTCCATCCGTATAGCTAGGGAGAAGAAAACAGAGCGATTCATAGCAGACAAGAAACAATTCTGTCTTGACTTGCTCAAGGAGTTGGGAAGCCTACAGAGGAAGGCTGACAGACTAGGGCAAGAGATAGCCGTTCGTTTGAATGGTACATCTGATGTTGATTGGGTTTCTATTATCAAGAGACAAACCAATGTAGATGTGTTGTCTGAGTTTCCAAGTCTAGTGTTCTATGACTATACAAAAATCATAGGCAAGGTGAGGAAGTATGCTAACACCAACTACCGACACACCTTTAGCTATAGTGAGGACAAGGATTCTATGGAGCATTCTCGTAATGCTCTGTCCTTGGGTACTCCAGTGAGTGTAGTATTCAGTACCAAGAAGGGTGAGGCTCTGCCCTCTGAGTTCTTGGGATATGAAGTAGTCGATGGCGACAAGGCTGATGACATAATGCTCGACAAGTCGGGAGGTTATATACTAGGGCTGAGGTACAAGCCTCAAGCTAGAAAGAAAGCCGACAGAGAAAGAGAGTTAGCCAATGCTATCGCAAGTGGATTCGTAATCAATGCAAACAAAAACCAATAAACAATGAGTGAAGAAGTGAATTTCCAAGAGATGTTCTGCGAAGCAAGGGACATCACATTAAAGGTGGATGTGTTCAACAGAGATACAGATGTATCTGTGGAATCTGATTCTACTGCCGATTCGTATGAGATATTCATATATAAGAAAGATGGTATCAATGAATTGTGTATGCATCACATCTTCTATGATGAATATTCCATGTATGATGAATTATACAACGACTTGCAACGAGGTGAATTGGATGGGCAAGTGGTTAGTATGGACGAGGACATTGCTGAGAGCGTAGCTTGGGAAGAGTTGTGCATAGAAGATGGCTTGATAGAAGACGAGAACGAATAATTAAAACCAACAACCAATGAAAACAATAGGAGAACTTAGAAAAGCAATCGCAGACTTGCCCGACAACGCACCATTGGGTGTGGAGATACAGACTAATGGAGGAGATGACCTTGAATTCACCTGTGTGGATGATTTGTTTGTATCAAAGGATGTCCACTACACACATAATGGATGGAAGGTGGATGAAGAAATAAAAGTTGTATACCTAACAATACCATCAAACAAGTAAGCAATGAAAGACCTAAGCAAACAATGAAAGACCTAAGCAAAACACCAACCGACAAGCTAATCACTTGGTACATAAACGCAATAGCTTCGACATCGTGCCTTGGACATTTCAAGAGAGAACAGAACGAGTTCTTCGCATCCAAGTATGCGGAGGAATTGGAGAGCAGAGATGTGAAGACAGATGGACTCTACCAATCGCTCAGAGATAAGGCTCAGTTCAATGGCGAAGGCTCTTGGTAAACAATAAAAACAACAACCAATGAAAACAATACCAGTCCGTTACTTTCTTCAAACAACTGAAGAGAAAATTGACAAAAATGGAATGCCCGACACCCTTGAGGTGGGTATCTACTACTACATCGATGATGATGGAAAGAAGGTGTACGATGAGGAGTGCATGAGAGAAGAGTTTGAAGCCATGATTGAATTTTTAAGCAGTAACCAAAAAAACCAATAAGCATATGGGATATAGTAAACGAGAGTTCGGCAAGATGCTGGAACAGATGATGTTCGATGAGTTTGAGGTTCATGTCAAAGAACAAGAATACTTACACGGCATCCATTCCGAAGTAAAGAGAGTGCAAGTAAAAAAGAAACAACCTAAAGCAAAGCAACAATGAGTATTTGGGAGAGTGCTTCGGCTAACACAATCACGCACGAGTATGTGAATGAATATCTCGGTATTACATCCTATGTTAGTGTTTGTGGCACTTGCAAAGAGCCAATGGATACAACGCCTACAAGGGAGATGCAGACGATAGGAAATTGTCAGCAACGAATACACAAGTGCAATCATTGTCAGAATCACTTCGTGCAGGATATGTACAACGAACAAAACTTCGATAACATTAAAAGAAAGCAACAATGACAAGAGCAGACGAGAACTTAATGGTGATACAGAATTTTATTCTGCACATCACTGGAGTGGACAACGCAGAAGATGTAGACTTTGGAAGACCTATGACATTCACTCCCGAAGACCTATACACACTTGCAGTTGACTACATAGAGGATGACCATGCAGATGGAAAGGGCAACCCCGAAAACAATCTGACAGAGCGTGACAAAGAAACAACCTAAAACAAAGCAACAATGAAATACCCATTCAAAGAAGGAGATGACTACTTCGTCATCGAAAACGATGGCTCACTCACCTACTCTTGCTGGGATGACATTTCCGAGGAAATGCACACCCCAAGTGAAATGTATCTGACAACACTCGGTGTAGTGAACATCATCGAAAAGGAAGGAAGTGTGCAACTATCAAGCAGACTACCCGACCACATCAAACAAGCCCTCGAAAGCCGAGGGTATGAAGTGACGAACACTAAAGTGAATTTGAAATGAGTAATTGGAGAGAAAAGAGAAGACGAATGGTGTTGACCAAAGAAAGCTACGGACACTGGAGGGTAAGTATTCTGTCCGCATCACCTGTCAATCAGAAGGTAATTAAATCTTGCCTCACAACAAACTCAATGGCTATCGATGACTTCATGTCTGATGAGTCAGAATACGATGGGAGGTATCTCCGCATCAAGTCGGGTACGGAAGAGTTGTGGGCAGAGGTGCAACGCAAACATCAGTTAGATAGGAAACTCAGTAATACCAATAAGCAATGAATGTAACATTCACATGGAAAGATGTAGAGGACTCAGACACGGAGCAGTGTACAATGAGTTCTCTTGCAGAGGTGAGGGAGTTGATTGATGAACACAACAACTGCTACGAAACCAACTACGGCTCAGTGCAAGAGTTCAATGATGGCGAGGAGTATTACAAGATTGAAGTTAACCTAAACCAATAAGCAATGAACTACGATGAATGGAAGCTGGCTTCCCCTCCCGAATCAACAGAGGTGACTGATTGTTGCCGCAGTAGTGAATACTACGACGAGTACAGTTGGGAAGAAGACTGCGATGTCACTATCTGCGAGGATTGTGGAGAGCCTTGTCGGGTGGTTGAATGGTATGACTGACAGCATTACATTTGCACCGCCAAAAACGAAGCTATGACCCTCATCAAAAGAAACCTCGAAGCCATCGTGGTGCTGTCCACTATCAGCATTGTGTGTGCAGTTTGTTTGGCTCTCAGTTTGCATAGTTGAGATTTTCTTCGTAGTGTTGCAAAGTAATGCGAGAGCATTACGACACTTCTACTCCCTAACAAAGTTGGATGGTGGTTGGAACAGGCAACTGCTCCCTTGCTGAAAGGGGGCGGGTAGTTCATCGATAGAAAGATGGAATCGGCTTGGCAACTTGAGTCGTTAGTGCATCGACAACTCACCGACAACTCGGAGTTTGGATGTCACCTTGTTTAGCTTTTAGTAGGGTTTTGGCTAAACTTGGTGACTCCTCTCCAATCTACCTCCAATCTGGAGTTTGGTTTGAATCAGTAATCAAAAACAACAAACAATGAGTGAAATGAATAAGAAGTTTGAAATGATACAGCATTTTGCTTGTCAAATCATCAAGGCATCTTTAGAAAGAAACCTTGTGAACGCAGACCACTACCATGCAAAGATTGACAGGATACTGAATGAATTGTATAGTAAAACAGAGAGCGATGAGGAAAGCTAAAACAATCATCCATGTGAATCAACACATCATCAAGTCTAATAGCAAGAACGATGAGCGACATCCAGTCCTCACCTGTAAGCACAGGAAGGAAAACAACTATGCTCATGAGGCTGTCATACTTGATGCGAATGGTGATGAATGTGCAAGGGTGATATATAGACCTGACAACCCACTTAGTTGTGGGGCTAAGGTTTGGATTGAAACATATAACGAAGTAAACTTAATACAGAACAACAATGAAGGTGACGAGAACGAATAGGTTTTACTACGACAGCGGATGGTACATCGACCTGAAGCTAGTTCCTAAGGCACAATGTGCTATGATACTGGGTGCGGATGCTCTTCTACAGCACTTCCTCCAACATTCAAAAACCGAAGATGTAACACTCAAGTATTCCAACAGAGAAATTACGAGCATTGGAAATTGGGACATCTGCATAGAGAAGATTGCTGGGTCTGAGGATAAGTGGGGTGCTTGGTATGAATACAGTGACCACAGCGGTGACCAACACTCTATGTGTGACTTGTACTGGCAGGAATACCCAACAAAAAACATATCCAACAGAGCTTTGTGGTTGTGTAATGTCACGAAATTTCTTTTCTTTGGCAAACACCCCAACAAGATTTGGATTAAGCAAATACATAAATAAACTATGAACGCAGAGAGATTAGCAGAGAAAGTTGCTGAAGCAACGACAGCCTTATTCGGGAGAAGGGTTTCGCCACTTGAGATTACATCTCCAACAAACAAGTATCGTGAGAATGTAGTAGCAAGAAATGTATACAGAAAGATACTCAAGGAGTATGGGCTGTCTGTCTCACAGATAGGAAGGATGACCAATTCTAACCATTGCACGGTTATTCATTCCTTGAAGGTGTACGATAATGCTGTAGGCAATGCCAGAAAAGAATACAAGACAATCATGAACTCCTTGTCTGAATCAGTTAAAAGAAACTCATCTTACGAGGAGTATGAGGAGTCTGTCTTCGAATGGGCTGACGAAACGATACAATTCATAAAAGACCTATCCCATGACGATATCCAAGGATGGGTGAGAGCCAAGGTTATTGAAAAGCTAGAACAATGCAAAAAGCTGTAGACAAAAAGCAGATGTGTGAATGGCTTACAAAGGGATGTGATTGCTCCCCAACAGAGGCGTGGAAGTGCTACCACGAAAACAAAGAAAAAATTGCACAGAACCAGCCGATGAACTATATTGGCAAACCCAAACAAGACGAGACATGATATTCAAGGATGGCGAAGAGAGGCTTAAGAGAATAAACGAAGCAATGAAAGTGATTGCTTGGGATTTCAGAAAGTCAATTGAATCAGGTCTGATGGAAATATCAGATGAGAAGTTTGGAGGTGTAAGACATCTTTCTATTATCATAGAGGGAAAGTATCTACGCCTGTGTGATGAAACAATCAAGGAGTTGTCAGACTCCTACAATCCTTTAACAGAAATCAATAAACAATAGATAAATGGGAACACACAAGTTCAAAACAACAAACATCAAGGGGAAAGAGTATGTCGAGGTAAACCAGCGACTGCTTTTCTTCCGCAACGAGAAGAAGTACGAGGGGTGGGGAATCGAAACAAAATTCCTTGTCCTTGATTCTGAATCATGCGTAGCACAATGCACCATCAAAGATGACGATGGATACATTATGGCTCAGGGAACGGCTCAGGAAGACAAGAGCAGTAGCTACATCAACAAGACAAGCTACATCGAGAACTGCGAGACATCTGCCGTGGGTAGGGCGTTAGCTATGCTGGGCATTGGCATCGAGACATCCATCGCATCCTCCAACGAGGTGAGCATGGCGATTGCAAAGCAAGAGGGTGCAACAAAGAAGGCTGCCCCCAAGAAAGCAGAGCAGAAGGCAACAGACATCACTGTTCTGTTCAGCCGTGCCGAAGACTTCCTCAAGAAGAACCCTACTCTGGACAACCTCGCCAAAGTATTGAAGAAGTACGAGGGTGAGTTCAGCTTGGAACAAGCAGCTTTACTTGGTGACATCGTAAATAAGAAGTAAGATGGAAAAAAAAGAATCACAAAGAAGGGTAATTCTGGATACCTACAATGGTAAGGGTCTTTGGAGGGTTTCATTGGAACTTGAGCCAGCACATCGTATGTGGGATGGAGAAAATGCTCATGGGTTGTTTATCTGTGTCGAAGACGAGAGAGATGACTACAAGAGGATTGATATCCATCTTACAAAAGAAGAGGTAGTTAGACTCATCTCCGACATGGAGGAACTGATGGAAATAAAAAAGGTAGAGTGATGGCTAAGTTCGTGAAAGTAGACAGTTGGCACATCAACCTCGACAACGTGAAGTCGTTCAAGCCGAACGGAGAGAGTAAAATCACATTCATCTTCAAGGATGGAAGCGTTGAGGTGTATGAGGTGACAGACACACAGAAGAATTTACTAATGAATCTGTCCTCCTGATGTACTCAGACAGCAGCTACAGGCAATGGCTACGCACCTTAGACTCTGAACGTGTCAGGAAGGAAGCGGAGGTGATTAGCCAGATGCTCAAGACACCAATGACGGACATAAGCAAGTCCATAGTGAAATTAAAGATGAACGTAATAAAAAACCTATGACAGATGTAGAAAGATTTAAGGATGACAGTCAGTACTACGCTGATACGAAGTATCTGTCCAATTCAAACATCGGCAGGATGATTGAAGATGTTCACACCTTTAAGAAGTACCTAGATGGTGAATATGAGTATCCGTCCAACCCCAACTTCGTTGTGGGGAGGCTCGTCCACACCGCTGTGCTTGAGCCTGAGAAGTATACAGACTTCAAAGTAGTGGTCGCAAAGGACAGACGTTCCAAGGCGTACAAAGAGGCTGTTGCAGAACACGGATTCGACTGGGTGGTGACAGAGCCTGAGCATCTAATGGCACAGGAAATCAAAGACAACATAGAGAAGAACGACAAACTCTCGGAGATGTTGGTATTTGCTTCCACAGAAGTTCCATTCACAAGAACTATCAATGGTGTTGACTGCAAGGGTAAGGTGGATGCTGTTACAGAAATAGATGGAAAGAAAGTAATCATCGACCTTAAGACAACTGGCAAAGCTGTAACAGACTTCCCTAAGTCTGCACGAGCATTCAGCTACGACAGACAAGCTGCCATGTACCTAGAACTTACAGGAGCAGATGAGTTTGTATTCCTCGTAGCCAACAAGGAGACACGAAGCCTCGGTCTGTTCACTTGCTCTGCAAACTTCATAAGCGGAGGAACGCACAAGCTGATGTATGCCCTCGATATGTACAAGGAGTTGTTCATAAACGGTGGATACACGACAAGCTATATGCACCTCGGAGAACTATAAAGTTCTACATTAGCAGAGCCTTTTAAAAACAGATAGACATGGCTGAAGCAAAAAAAGAGTACAATTCAATCCTGATTGGCAAGTGCCAAGAGCCTAAGCTCAACGAAGATGGAACACCTTGGTTGATTCCTTTCGGGATTCCAGAAGAGCAAGTTGTAGAAATACAGCAGCTCGTCAATGAACGCAAATGGCTTAACGGAGCTTTGAGGCTCACACGAGCTGGTTCATGGGTTATTCAGGTGAACAAGCCTGATATGGATGACAAAACTTCACAGGAGAAGTCTCTGAAAAATGAGACTGTTGAAGCAGACGGCTTGCCGTTTTGATTCTCTAAGTTCTGACACCTCGGAAAGACGGGGTCATTTTTGTTTGACATGGGAAGGGGGCGCAAGCCCCTTTCTTATGCCTTAAAATTTAAGCTATGACGATACAGACTAAAGACAAGAATAGAGTTTGACATGGGAAGGGGGCGCAAGCCCCTTTCTTATGCCTTAAAGTTTAAGCTATGACGATACAGACTAAAGACGGAAGGATAGACTTCTTCTTCTCGTTCTCAAACACCTACTGGTCTAAAACACACGGGTTTTGGAAGGAGAACAAAAAAATAATAATGAGAAATAGCAACCGTGTGCTATATATTTTTAACTTCGGATGGAGAAACTTCGGTTTCTTCTTCTTTAAAGAAACGAACGAATGATGACACAGGAAACAATGAAGAAGATGAAAGAGCTGTGGATTAAGTACACAGGCATCAGGAAGATAAGATTCGTGTATACACACGGTCTGCCTCAGTTCCCAAGCAAGCACATCACCCACTGCATCAAGCTGTGGAAGTTCAGATTGCAAAGACAACAGCAAGACATTGGTGATAAAAGAGGAATCAAGTACAAGTTCATCAAAGAGAATGATTTCTCATACACACTACTAATCGGAAAAACCATAAATCCATGAACTACAAACCACTGATTGAAGCGCAGTACAAGTCGATGTGTGACAAGCAAATCGCTAAGAACGAAGACTACGGCAATTCCGCATTCGAAGACATCGAGGTGATGGGGAGACAGATTCCAGCCATTGATGCCTGTCTGTCACGCATGAGTGACAAGCTCAAGAGACTACAGAGCAAAGACCTCATGGTTGATGAGACGTTGGATGATACGCTCATAGACCTTGTCGGATACATAGTGATATACTCCATCCTTAAAAACAAAGAG
>Ga0208644_1004844_pt1 | contig 10037 bp, 17 predicted proteins | sample VirMetDEL_Nov_18_FD_184517 | JGI IMG/M metagenome (GOLD analysis project Ga0208644, IMG submission 184517) | Aqueous microbial communities from the Delaware River and Bay under freshwater to marine salinity gradient to study organic matter... | ecosystem: Environmental > Aquatic > Marine >...
CATATTATCTCCTTTACCATTTAACTTTATCTGCCCAATAAGCTGCAGACATTTTACCTTTTGCTATATTCTTAGCGTGTCTTGCCTTGAAACTTTTTCTTCTAGCTTTTTGTTTAGCAGATTCACCTTTTTTAGGTTTACCTGCAGTTTTTACTCCTTGTTGTCCAAAACGTATAGTCTTTACTTTATCGCCTTCTTTAGCTACAACAATGTGTGACTTTTTAGGATGATTAGGAGTACGTTTAGGTTTATTATAACCAGATACACCAGCTCTTGATAAACGAGGGTCTTTTTTTGATGTTTTTTTAGTTGCCATAATTCTTTATTTCTGCTTCTACTTTTCTTAATATTTCTTCTTCACTAAACTTCATTGTTAAATTAGCTTCAAATCTTTTTTGCTCAACACCATTCTTAAATATAATCACAGTAGGAACTACACGAATATCCCATTCTTTCTGCAATAATGCTCCTATATTCTTATCTGATAAATCAATATAAGCTGTATAACAGTTCTCTAGTTTTTCTAATGGTATTCTATTATTCCAGTTCCAAGATGCGTTTACTTCTATTACAGAACAAAACTCATTCTTCATTAACTGTATTTCTTGCAATGTACTAAGTGTAGGTGTTTGTGCCTTTACACTTGTTAGTAACAGTGCTAAGAATAATATTATTTTTTTCATAGTAACCTCTATTTGCTGTTCATATCAATCAGTGTCTGAGTTATAGCTTTAGTATCTTCTTTAATATCATCTACTTTTTCTTCTAACTTTTCCACTTTAGATTCTGTATTTACAATAGAATTACGAATCATTTGGTCTTTCAAATCGTATTCCATTCTTGACACAGGAGGCTCTGGTAATTCTTTAGCTTCTTCTATTTCTGCTTTTAAAGAGTACCACATACCAACTACCATAGCGATGGTAACAACAATGCTAATACCTGTTTCAATGCTGATTGTAAATTTACTTTCTTTATTAATTTCCACCTTATGCTCCTAATATAATTGCTAATAATGTTATTGCTCCAGTACACAAAAAAATAATAACACTAGCTACTCCTCTCCATTTAGCTATCTGCTCTTCATTCTTACGTACTCTTCCATTCTGCATTTCTACTAAATGTTCAATTCTTTTTACATGATGATAAATATTTTCCACATGAGTTTCAAGATTGCTTAGTCTTTGTTCTAAGCCTCTTCTATGTTCCCATACTGGTGATTTATTAGCCATTATCTCATATCTGCTGGAACGATACCACGTGTTCCACCTGTTTTATCATTTTTCTTCATTCCAAATTTTCTTAAGCCTTCTCTGTAGTTAGCTAAGCATTGTTGTGCAGAAGCCATTTTAATTTGAGCGATAGTTGGATTATTTGTTCTAGCTGCTGCATCCATAAGAGCTTTACCTTTTACATAATCAATTAACAAAGGCTGTAATGCATTATCAATATCAATAGTACCATCAATAGCATTATTTCCTCCTGATGCTTCTAATTTATCAGGCTCAGCATAATAAGAAATAACAATACCATCAGTAATGGTATTTCCTGTTCCAAGTTGCACTGCTTTTAATTTCGATTCTGCAGTTTCTGTTGTTCCACCATCACCTATTTCAGTAGCAATAGCTATTCTATCTCCTTCTATCCACCATACAAATGATGTTGATGGGTCTTTATATGTACTGCTTACTGCTGCCATTTTATACCTCTGTCCATGTTGTGTTTGCAGATGATTCGTTATAGAACTGTTTTATTTCTTGATTAGTTAATCTAGGTATTTGAATATATTCACCTTTATCATTTAATATAGCACATCTAAATACTTTATTAACTGTTATTGCTCTATTATCATCTAAATTATACCATAATTGATTATGAGCTAAATCTGTTTTAGCATTCTCTACTTTCTGTAAAAATTGACCCATATCAATCAATGCTTCATTAATTAAATTAACTACATAGTTCTCTGATACATCAGGAACTGCTTGTAATACTCTACTATAGATTTCTTTACCTGTAAACTCTATAGCTGCCATTATACACCTGCTACCATAACATTTACAGTTGCTTCATCTGTACCGTTAGTATATGCTGCAGCTTTAATTGTTATTGATGAAGGAAGTTCTCCCATTTCCATAGGAATTACTACTGCTTGCCCTTCATCTAATACTGCAAAATCTTCTCCACTTACATTTATTGTAACAGCACCAGGAGAACCTAAAGCACTAACATATTCTACTGCTACAACATAAGCTGTTGTAGGTATTGCTCCACCAGTTACTGCAGAAGCTTCTGTCCAGTCAGAATTATCTATTCCATCTGCAACAGTAGCTAAAACAACTACATTTTTCCAATAAGCTACAGCTGCATCTGTATATACAGCGTTCATTGTATAATTACCACCCCAAGTTCTAGAATCTGCATTTCCATCTAATTGTTTATTTGTGTAAGTAACGCCTCCTTGAGCACCTGCAGAATCACCAACATCTTGTATGATTTGCACTGAAGTCTTTACTCTAATTTCGTTTGCCATTATTGTACCTTCTCTTTTTGTTCTTCAATTTCTATAATATCTCTTGATAAAATCTGTAATGCTTCTTTATATTGAGCATCAATCATTGCATATTGTTTTTCATACCAAGAATATTCAACTGTAGCAATGCTTAAAGAAGATTGAAACTCTTGAACTTTTTGCTGTAAATTAGCATTATACTCTTGTATTTGTTTAGCTATATCAGCTTGATATAAATTTATATCTTGAGAAAACTTTGATAATTCACTATTGTTATCTGCTATAACTGATTGCATTGTTTGTATTGCGTTTTGTATAGCTAATGCTTGGTCTTGTGCTTTATTAGCAATATCTACTTGAGTTGCAAGTCTAGCATTTTCTTGAGCTGTTGCTAAATCAATTCTTGCTTGTTCTACTAAAGCTTGTAAATCAGTATTATGTTTTTGGATTTCTCCTTGTATACTTGCTGCATATTTAGCATTTTCTTTATTAAATTCATTTAACTCATTTTGTATATCAGTACTAAATTTATCTATTTCAGCTCTAACTTTAGTTGAATATATATTTAATTCTTTTTGAGTATTTTGTTGATACTCTGTAACTTCTTTGTTTACATTTGCTGCATATTTCTGTATATCATTAGAATATTCTTGTATCTTTTGAGCTTCTGAAGCAGAAGTTAATTCAGCATTTTTAATTGCTTTTTGTAATTCAGCCCTATAAACCTCTACACCTTCATTAAATGTAGCAATTTCATTTTGTATATTTGCTTGATACTGATTTACTTCATTGTTTAATCTTCCAAGTTGTAATTGTGCTAATTCTGTATCTTCATCTGTTTCTAAAAATGTTTCAAATTGAGATACATCTACAGTTAAAACTGGAGGTGTAAAAGAAGGTACTGCTTGAGAAAAACTTACACTTGCAGCAGATACATTTATATCTGATGGAGCAGAAGCAGTAATACTTAAATCTGGTAAACCTAAAGTAGTTAAAGTTAAACTTGGTTTTGTATAAGTAGGAGCATTCGTATCAACATCTATCTTAGCTGGAACTACATCTACAGAAACTGTAGCTAAAGTAGAACTAGAAGCATCTGCATTTGTTGCATTTGAATAGGTTACTGTAGATATACTAGGACTTACAGGAGAAGAACCAGATATAGATAAGTCGCTAATATTTAAAGCAGATACACTAGATTGTTTTGCATTCATTAGTCTCATCAATGCATTTTTAGAAGCGTATAATATTACTGCATTTGTAGCTTCTTTTGGAAAATTATCTATAGTTGAATCACTATATAAAACTGTTCTGTCTTCATTAATCTTTACAATTTTACTATCGTCAGTAGAAGCTGAAGCTGGTAAAGTATAAACTCTTTTGTTTTCTAGGTAATAAACTGGGTCTGATGATGTTGCATATTCCATATAATTAGAATCTGCAGCTCTACCTGACTGACTAGCATGTATTTCTCTACATGGCATTAAGATATTACTATTATTTTCATCTTTTCTTAAGATGTGTAATATTTTACTATCCTCTACTCCAACAAAAGTAGTAAAGTTAGTTGTCTCTGCCATTCTATCTAATCTAGACATAGGTAATACATCTATTACTTGTCTAGCTCCAGATGTAAGCCAATCACTTAATGCATTATCATCAGTGCTAGCAAATCCTGTCAAGTCATCTATTCTTGTTTTAAAATCAGCCATTATTTACCTTTTTTCTTATAACCAGAAGCATAAGAAGCTTTTGCTTGTTTTTCAGCACCAGCTCTAGTCTTATAGACTTTGCCTTTGCTTCCCCATTTATACCCACCTTTTACTTTTCTAATAGGCATTTATTTTCTCTTCTTTGCAGTTTTAGCTGCACGTTTAAATTGAGCTGCTGTTGGTGCACCTTTACTTCCAGGTTTTCTCATTTTTTCCCCAGAACCAGCTTTTATTCGTTTGCGTTTAGCATGAATATTAGCATATAACCCTTTTTTCTTTGTTTTTCTCATAATATATCCTATAAATTTACTTCCATTTTATGAGTGAGTTTATCTTCTTTTCTCTCTCTTCTGCATTTTTTTTCTGAACCTGCTTAATATGGTCACCCATACTTTTTGAACCAAAGTTTATTTGGTCTTTTCTAATAGCTGTTGCCATAGGTGTATCTCTCATAATAGTATTAACTGTAAACTTAGGAGCAGAAGCTCTCTGTTCACAGTTTCTACAATAAAAATAACCTTCAGGATTAGGTTCGTTGCAATGTTGACAATTCATCTATTATTTATAAAGAATAATATATGCTACTCTAGTTGCATCTAATTTTACTGCTTCAGTAGAAATGATTGTATTAGTTGTGTCATCAAGAGTATTAACAAAAGTTTTAATATCATTTGCTAATGAACCTGAATCACTGTCTGCTTTAACACTCAAATCATTAATAATAACTTTTACATTTGCGTTATATGCTGCCATGTTATCTCCAATTTAAAATTAATCTTTTAGCTGTTTGGGAGAGCGTTTAAACGCCCTCCCCAGTAGCTTAACTGTATTATTGGTCTGCAAAAGTTGGTGCAGTTGTAGAAACAACTTGACCATTTACATACCAAAGTGTACCGTCACAGATTAGTTCAACCATAGTACCAGTTTCAGGTAAATTAATCTGAAGTTTACTGTTACTATTTGCATCAGAATATACTGTAGCGACATTGTCACCAGCATCATCTGAATCTAGATGAACAACACCACCAACAAAGTAGTTAGTGTTTGAACCTGAATCGATAATCATATCGTGTCCATCTGCTGCAGTTCCTGCAAACCAGATTTTAAAGTTCAAACCAACTTCTTCAGCTGGTAAAGTGATAGTTCTATCTGCTGAATTATCAATAACGATAATTGCTTTTCCTGAATCGCTAGATGTTAAAGTAACGTTAGCATCAGGTAACTTGCGAAAACCTTGTGGTAATCCACCATAGTTTCCACTATTGATTTCTAATACACTTGCTCTAGCCATCTTATACACCCTCCACATTAATTAGGTAGTGTGATTCTGGTAAACATACTTCTAGACCAGCTTCGGTCAGAATCATGTCTTTTCTCAAGTCTTCATCAGCGTTTTGTACGTTGGTCATAACTTGAGTATCACGGTTTACACCATTACCAACTAATGGTCTGTAGTATAGTTTGCTCATATCAGCCATCAACATTAAACCAGATGAATGTCCTCTAAACAATGGTTCTTTAACCATGTATACAGAACCGTGAACAGTGTTGATTTCCATTAATTTGTGACCAAACTGTCCTGATAGTTCATCCATGTTTATTTGATACTGAGTTGAAGCTGTTGAAGCATCAGAGAAGCTATTGTTACCCATTTTGTTGAAGTAAGAAATAACAGGAAGAGAAGCTAGTGCTAATCTTTCGTTAGAACCACCTCTAGCAGGGTCAAATAGAACTTCAAAGTCAGCTAATAATGCATCATAAGTTAATTCAGATGTTGCATAACTTGAGAAGTATGCTTTACCTGATTTATATGCTAAGTTAGCTGAAGTTCTATCAACTACAGTACTATTTTTGATGATATGTCCAACAAGACCTTCAGTATATTGAATACCTCCAACTCTTGCTTTTTGATTAAATAACATTGCTCTTTCAATGTCGATTTTGTGCTCTCTTAATTTCATAGCTAGCACTCTTTCAAATTCGTTAGAATATCCACGAAGTTGAGTTGCGTATGCAGTGTTGCTAATTTCAGCAGCTGTTTTAAAGATTTGAGTATATCCAAATCCATCATCGATGCCTTCTGAGAATACGTCTGGTGAACCAGTACCTTCTGCATAAGCTGAACCGATAATTTGACATCTGTCGTTATCAGCAATACTGTCAGAACCAGAAACGCTTGATACTGAAATACATTTAGCTTGGAAAGTAGTATCTGCACCATTATCTACTGGAGCTGATTCTACTCTTAAGATTGCATTTCCATATCCTGCTGTGTCTGATGCACCAACAGTTCTAACTGCAATAACCATTCCTTTAACAAGGAAATCGATTGATGCTGGTGATGATTCATTATCATCAACAGTAATTGTGTAATCTGTACCTGCTGCTACAGTTCCTACAGCTCCATCAATGAAGAACTCTCTACTTGTATAACTAATCTTTGACCTATCTTCAAGATAACGGAACAAAGAATCGTCAGTAGGAAGTTTAGCTGTTTTTGATAGATACACGAAGAATGGAGATTCTTCAGGTGCTAATTCAGCAATTCTATCAGAAAAATTAAACAGTCTTCTTTGGTCAGGAGCAACACCAGTGCCAGAGACACCAGTAGCTGTAGTGGCAGCAGTTAAATTACTTGCTTTTAGTTGTCCACTTGTAATTGCCATTTTTTAATTCCTCTTTACGTTTTATTTTTTATTAACTAAACTGCCACGTATAGATGTAGTACCTCCAGCTTTCATAATATTGCTCCACATATTATCCTCATCAGATGCTTTTGGTGGTTGACCACCTTGTACTAAACCAGCTGATTTTGGTTTTTGTTGTGCACGCTTTACGCTTTCAATATTTTGATTAACTCGTGGTACTCCGTTTTTATTAACGTTCCATACGTTAAACAGTGTATCTAAAGGAAGTTGTTCTTTAGGTTTTGTTACAAATTCAATAAAATCATTTGCATCATCATTTGACAACTTAAACTCAGTTTGTGCTCTATATCTTAAACTATCTATAGAACGCTGAGCTTCTAATCTAGACATATAGTCTTGCATTCTGCTACTTACAGCTTGCTCGATTTCTTGCTGTCTTAGTTGATACGATTTACTATTTGGATTTGTATACGCATCCCAAGGATTAAATTCCTCTTCATTAATTTGTATTTCATCTTTGTTCTGTCCTTTACCCCCTGATAAGTGGTCTCTAACAACGTCTACCAGCTCAGGATTATCCTGAAATAGCTTTGCTACTGGTTTAATTTTGTTTAACTCAGCCTGAGCTTTGTCGTACATAGACTGGAATTTACGTGCTTCATCTTCTTGCACGTCAGAACTCAAATCCTGTTCGATTTCAGGCTCACTTATATCATTATTTTCAGAAGTTTCAGAACCTTCAAAAGTTTCTTCATACTCTTTCATTAATTCGTCACTCATATTATCTCCTTTTCGATGTGCTGTTTTTTTATTCACCAATATCTTCTGACATCAATGAAGTTATTCCAGCCTGCACCTGTTGTTCTTGTTGACGTTTTACTCTTTCTGTATTTACTTTTTGTTGAGCCTGTGCACCAGTAACCACTTTATTAAGTTCAGATTTAAATTTCTGTACCTCAACACGTTTTCTGTCGTTCATAGACTCTCTTTGGGCAGTTTGTAAATCACCAGATAGAATCTTTATTTGGTCTTGTAATTGAGCGATAATGCCTTGCATTCTTTGTACTTCTCCAGTACGTGCAAGTACACCTTCTTTGTCGAAGATTTCAGTTTTCTTCAACGCTTCTGTTCTATCAATTAGACCTAACTGATATGCTTCTAGATACATTTGATACTCTGCGTGTTTATTATTAGGCATTGTAGAGCCTGATACGACACGAATATCAAACTGACCAGAAGTAATATCGTTTTCAATTTTTACTAATTCTTTTGTTTTATCATCATACAATCTGTTATTGATTGCAAATTGAGTAATGTCATTATTTGGTTGTACTATTCTAAATTTCTTTTCAAAAGAATAATGTCCTTTTGACATTTGATATAATACTTTTCCAAGCTGTTGTAGTGACATTTCAATATCACGCAACTTAGAAGCACCACGACCTTCTCCCATTTGTGCTAATAACATTGTACCTCTTACACTTTGTGGAGCACCTTCTTTAAATCCTTGTAGTAATTCAGGAACACCAAAGTTTAAGTCAATATATCTTTCTATTTGGTTAATCAACGCATAGAACTGACTAGTCAATGGTTGTGGAGAAGGGAAATGTGGTTCTCCATAACTTGGGTCATATTCAATTACAGCATTAGGATTAGCCCAATCTTTTTCAAGCTGTGATATGTTTTCTACACTTCCTTGTGGTACTAATAGTTTCAAACCAGCTGAAGTTTGAGCATGAGATAATGCAAGCGAGAATAATTTATTCAACAGTCTTTGCATATCTTTTACTTTATTAACATCTGATTTAGGATATGGTGTATTGGTCCAAATGTTTGGAATAGGGACAATAGGATAAATGTCAGTATCTAAAATTGTCTCATAAAGAAGGACTTGTCCTAAAGATGCTGTAACTTTAATTCTTGTTTGTGGTATTTCTACATACGCATAAGTATTATTTTCAAAGTTTGCTTCATTCTCTGCTAAAAACATTTCAAATGCTTCTGCACTCATAATGGTTTCTGTTCCATTCTTTTGGTCAGCAACACGATAGAAAGGAACTCTTACTTTGTTAAAACGTTCAATAATACGATAACGTTGAGCTATAGTGCTCTCATAATCTTTATCTTCTACTTCTGCAGGAGTAAATACATTAATACTATTTTTATTCTGAGAATCAGGATAATCATTATAGTAGTCAGACATATTGTAGGTTTCAATATTAGGTAGAAACTCTTCTACATCTGGGTATAAGTCTAATAATTGCTCTTTTGTTAAAATAGTAGATAATAAAATATTTGCTGCGTCTTTAAAGTATCTATCTCTAGATGCAGGGTCTACATATACACGGAAAGGATTTAAGTGTGTAAACATTACCTCTCCTCTACCATAATCTGATTCTGGTTCTATATATGCATAAAAATATCCTAATCCAGTAGTAGCATAATCATGTACAGCTTGTTTAAAATGATGTTGACCATCAGAGATGTCATATATATATTCTAATAGTGTTCTCCATACATTGGCTAATTTAGTATCAGAATCTTCTCTAGCAGTTACACTAAACTTAACTGGTCGAGAGGTCATTAATGATTTTAATTTATCTATAGCAGCATAAATTCTGTCGATGGTAAAGTCAGCTTGACCAATCGATTGCAATACTTCTGATTCTTGTGCAGTATAATGATTACCTAAAGTAAAATCAATCGCATCACGAGCTTCAACATCCCAGTCTCTACGTGCATCAGCATAACGCTGAAATATTTCTCTATTCTCTCTTGCTTTAGAATCTTCTTTTATTTGACTCATTATTTAACCTTTGATTTTTTCATATAATTTTTGATTCTACCTTCCTCTTTCATTACTTCTCTAGGTGGTAGATAATCTACTTTGCCAGAATCTCTTTGTGCATTATAAATGCCTCTTCTTTGATTTTCAGATTCTACAGTAAATCTATCCATAAAGTCTCTGGTTTTTTTACTTGTAAAATTGTAAATTCTTCTTGCTAAGCTAGTTGTATCTATTTTCATGCTTTCTCCAAATATGGTTTTAAAAATTCTTTATAAAATTCTTTATTTCTTCCTAATGGCTTACGTTCTCCCATAGTATTTCTGTAAACACGTTCATATTGTTTAAAACCAGGTCTACCTGGGTCATCTTCCATTGCA
>Ga0208644_1004847_pt1 | contig 10036 bp, 12 predicted proteins | sample VirMetDEL_Nov_18_FD_184517 | JGI IMG/M metagenome (GOLD analysis project Ga0208644, IMG submission 184517) | Aqueous microbial communities from the Delaware River and Bay under freshwater to marine salinity gradient to study organic matter... | ecosystem: Environmental > Aquatic > Marine >...
TAGGAACAGCTAATACATGGAATGCAGCTAATTTAGACGGGGCTACTGGAACAACTGAAGTTATAGCTACTAACGGTGCTACATTCTATCTTACAGGTCTACAACTAGAAGTAGGTGAAAACGCTACACCCTTTGAAAACAGACCTTATGATATGGAGTTAGCAAGGTGTAAAAGGTATTATCAGTTACATGGTCGTGGACCAGTAGGAATTTGGAATGGTGCAACTAATATTGAAAGTCATTTTATATTTAGCCCAGAAATGAGAGCAACTCCAACATTTACAGTATCAGGTGGCACAGTTAATATAAGTAATAAAACTAATGGTAACACAGCAAATTGCACACCATCAGTTGTTAACTTTGGTGGTAGCAACAAAGGAGCTTCTTATGCTCAAGTTACTAATGCTAATATTACATCTCCATCTATTGGGCATCTAGCTCAATTTAGAACTGATGATTGGATGAGATTTGATGCAGAACTTTAAAGGATAATTATGTATAAACTTACCCCTATAGCAAATGGTGAACAAAAACATCAAAGTGTAAAACGGTTACAAGATAATGCAGTTATTCCATTTGATGAAGCTAACACCGACTACCAAGAATACCTAGAATGGCTAGCAGAAGGTAACGAACCAGAACCTGCGGACGAATAATGTTTGGGTTTAATACATTTGCCCAAAATCCGTTTTCATCTATAACGGCAGGACAAACCTTATTAGGTGTAGCATCTGTAAGCGGAACAGCAACACTAACTGCTAACGCTTATAGAGTACAAATATCATCAGGCAGTATTACAGGAACTGCAACTACAACCGCAAGTGGATTAGCAATACGATTTGGTACAGGTTCGGTTACATCTAGTGCAACATTATCGGCACTAGCAAGTTTGACTGCAAGTGGTGTAGGTGCAATTACAGGCACAGCAACACTCACAGGTTCTGCACTACGCATACGATTAGGTGATGCAAGTGTTAATGGTTTTGCAACCATTACAGTCAACCTGTCAGGTTCTACTATCTTTGCAGATGCAAGTATTACAGGTACTGCAACAGTCACCTCTAGTGGTATTGCAGTACGATTAGCAGATGCAGATGTTACAGGTAGTGCAAGTGTTACTGCATTAGGTGGTTTTGAAGCAAATGGTTCTGCCATTGTAACTGGTACTGCTACCGTTGTATCTAGTGCAACTAGAGAACGAACCACAAGTGGTAGTGTTCTTGCAAGTGCAACCGCAGAGGCAATAGCCAATATTATTGCAAGTGGTAATGCAAGTATATCTGGTAATGCATCCATTACAGTTATATTAAGTGGTTCTATTATAGATGCCTACGCTAATATTACAGGTGATGCAAGTGTTACAGGATTGGCTAACATCATTGCAAGTGGTGTTGCAGATGTTACAGGAACAGGTACAGTTTCTTCTAGTGCAGTTGCTATCTACGATGCAGACGGAAGCATTACTGCAACAGGCACAGTTACAGCAATAGGTTACAGGCTAGGTGAGGAATGGACTGATTCTGCAACTGGTAGTGAGGTTTGGTCAACATCTAGCACTTCAAGTGATGTATGGACTGATTCAGCAGTAGGGTCAGATATTTGGTATAGAAAAGGGTAAAACATGGCAAAAACAAAGATAAGCGAATATGATGTAAACGCAGCTAATAACACCGATGTAGATGGTGTAAACTTGGCTGAAGGATGTCCTCCTTCTGGCATTAACAATGCTATTCGTGAGATAATGGCACATCTAAAAGATTGGCAATCAGGTGTGTCAGGTGATGGTTTAACAACATCAGGCGCAATCACATCATCAGGCACATTAACTCAATCAGGCACATTAGCTGTTACAGGTAATTTAACATTAGATGGTGCTTCTGGAACTTCTGGGCAATATTTGGCTTCAGCAGGTTCTGGTGCTACACCAACATGGACAACATTACCATTATTTGTGACTGGTATGATTATTATGTGGTCAGGAACAGTAGCTACTATTCCATCAGGTTGGGCATTATGTGACGGAACAAGTGGCACTCCAGATTTAAGAGATAAATTTGTTATTGGTGCTAGAGCAGATGATGGTGGTGCAGCTAAAACTAATGTCACAGGAAGTTATACACAAACAGGTGGAAGTAAAGATGCGATTGTTGTAAGCCATACCCATACAGTAACCGATCCAGGTCATACACACACATACAATAAAATTAATGCAACATCAGGTAGTAATGTAGGTTGGGACACATTTAATAACCCTGTTAATTATAATGATACAGGCACAACAAACTCTGCTACAACAGGTATTAGTATTGCTTCTGCTGGTTCTAGCGGAACAAATGCCAATTTACCTCCATACTATGCTCTTGCATTTATTATGAAAACTTAATTATGCCTACACAAAGATTACAATTTACTGAATGGCTACCAGATCAACCTGCTATGGCAGGTAGTTTAAATGACGCTAAAAATGTTTTTCCTTTGAGTCTTGGCTATGCTCCATTTAATTCAGCAGAAGATTATTCTGGTTCTGCAAGTGAAAACTTAAATGGTATTTTTGTAGGTAAATTTGGTGCAGAAGTTCAAGTGTTTGGTGGCGGTACTAGCAAACTATTTAAAATGGACAATACTGATTTGTCTATGGATGATGTATCTACAGCAGGTGGGTATTCTAGTACAGACAACTGGCAGTTCAAACAATTTGGTAAAATAGTATTGGCTGCTAATAACTCTGCAAGATTACAAGCATGGGAAATAGGTTCAAGCTCTAATTTCTATGAATCATCTACTTACAAAACAGGCACATACAGTCGTTCTGGCACAACTGTAACTGTAACTATTACAGCACATGGATTAACCACAGCAACTAATTATAGGGTAGACATTACATCAGGAACTGCAACAGATGGCACTTACACCATTACTGTGGTTGATGCTAACACTTTTACTTACACAGATACAGTTTCAGGCACAACATCAGGCAATATTAATGTATTTACATCATCAGCACCGATTGCTAAATATGTAACCGTAGTTCGCGACTTTGTAGTATGCGGTCATTTAGATGGTGGAACAAATGCTAACAAAGTTGCTTGGAGTGATATTAATGATGAATCTTATTGGGATTCAGGTTCTACAAGTCAGTCTGATTATCAAATACTTCCAGATGGTGGAAACATAACTGGTCTTGCAGGTGGTGAGTTTGGTTTAGTATTTCTTGAAAAAGCTGTGGTGCGTATGTCATACATTGGTTCACCATTGTTCTTTCAGTTTGACACCATATCACGAGGATTGGGTTGTTTAGAGGGTAACTCTATTGCAACTTATGGTAACACATCATTCTTCTTATCAGATGATGGTTTCTATTCATGCGATGGTACTAATGTTGTAGGTATTGGTACAGAAAAAGTAGATAGATGGTTCTTTGATGACTGTTCATTAACAGATTTAGGTAGCATGACTACTGCGATTGACCCTATTAAAAAACTTGTTGTATGGAACTACAAAGCTGTTGACGGCAAACGACACATGATTGTTTATAATTGGCAAATAAGTAAATGGTCAAGGGTAGAAACATTAGCCACAGGTGTAGGAACAGTTGCCTCTACAGGAACAACGTTAGAGGGTCTTGTTTCATTTTATTTAGTAACAGCAGGTAGTTTTGTAACTTCTAGTGAATATCAAATATATGAAATAGGCACTACTGATTTTACATTAATAGGTGCATCAGAAAATAAAGTAGGTGTTAAATTTACTGCAACAGGAGCAGGTAGTGGAACAGGTAAAGCTGTTGATTTGGCTGCTGCTACTGTTGGTGGCAGAACCATAGACTCAATGACTGCATCTTTAGATTCACGACTTTGGATTGGCGGTAAGTTTTTATTTGCAGGATTTGAAGATGATAAAATTATTACCTTTACAGGCTCTACATACAATTCAGAAATTATTACAACTGATGTAGAAGTGGGGTATAACAGTTTAGTAACTCTTGCTAGACCAACTATTGATAATGGTAGTGCAACAGTTAAAGTAGCTAGTCGTAAAGAATTAGACGATACGATAGGTTTTAGTGCAAGTGTAACCACATCATCAGAGGGTCGTGCTAACTTACGCAGTCATGGTAGATACCATCGTTTTAGTATCAACCCAACAGGTAACTGGACTAACGCAGTAGGAGTAGATGTAGATATAACACCAACAGGAACTAGGTAATGGCAAGAACTAATATGTATCGTAAGCTACCATTTCAAGGTGGCGAACCTCGTCTAGTTGCAGAGGTGGTAAACAATGCTGTTGAAGGCAAGACAAATAATACTGGTCAAATAACTTTGGCTACTGGCGGTGCTACTACAACAACACTTTACGATGAGCGTATAGGTTTTGATTCTATTATACTATTTACACCATTAAGTATAGCCTCCGCAGCTACAAATTCTTATCCTTATGGAACATTTGAAGAAAGGGCAGATATAACTTTTGCAACTGCTAACACACCACAAATATTAGATTTATCAGAATCTGAATATACAGTAGGTATGTCATTAGCAAGTAATCGTATCACAGTCAGTTATGCAGGTATTTATGATTTAGATGTATCTGCTTTATTTGTAAATACTTCTGTTCAAATCCATGAATCATATATTTGGGTTAGGGTAAATGGAACAGATGTGCCACATTCTGCAACAAAATTTAGTGTGGTAGAAAGTCATGGTGGTGTAGATGGATATATGCCTATTAATATTAATCACCCATTAGAACTAGATGCTAATGATTATGTTGAAGTTGTTGCATCAGTAGATAATACAGGTATTTATTTAGAAAATTATGTAGCACAAACAACACCTTTTGTAAGACCTGCAATTCCTGCATTAATGGTTAATTTACAAATGATAGACCCATCAAAAACAACAGGGTCAGCACATGAGTTATATGTAAGCAATAGGCAAAAAGGACAAGCAACTATTACTCATTTACCTAATAGTGTGTCAGATAACACTTGGGGATATATAATAGTAGGATGATTACAGTATTTGTCGTACCAACAAACCATGTGCAACAGTTTTGGCATTTAGCAGAAGAACATCTGCAACGAGCCATAGAGAAAAGCAATAACGAATATACAATAGATCAGTTAAAGTTATCGGTAGTCAATGGTGAACAAATACTACTCATAGCTTTAGATGATAATAAAAAATGCAAATCAGCATTGGTAGGCAAATGGCATATCTACCCTAACGACAGAGTATTTTACATAAGTTATATCGGTGGTAGAAACACCAAAGAACCTTGGTCACAGTTTGTTACTTGGGTTAAAGAAAGTGGCGGAACTGCAATACATGGTTCAACCAAGTTTGAAAGCATAGTAAAACTATGGGATAAATTTTATGGGTTCAAACCCAAATATACACTAATGGAGCTTAAATTATGAATTTCAATAAATTAATGTGGAACATTGTGACTGGTTTCCAAGAATGGGTAACATTCTGGGGAGGTGGTGGCGGTGGAGGTTCGCAGACACAAAAAACGACTAGCGAACTTGATCCTACTGTTAGACCATTTGTCGAGTATGGTTTGCAAGAAGCAAAATCATTGTATGGCACTCCTGGTCCAACATATTATCCAGGTCAAACATATGTTTCACCATCTACACAAACAACATCAGCATTAGGTTTAGCCGAAGCTAGAGCAAAAGCAGGTAGTCCATTAGTACCAGCAGCTCAAGCACAAATGGCAGATGTTATTGGTGGTAAATATTTAGGTGCTAACCCATATTTATCTGCAGCCATGACTGGTGCAGCTAATGTTGCTAAACAACAATATATGGATGCAATACAAGGTACTCGTAGCGGTGCATCACAAGCAGGTCGTTATGGTTCACCAGCTATGTTTGAACAGCAATCAAGAGCTCAACAAAACCTTGCTAATGCACTTGCACAAGAAGCAGGTAGGCTTATGTATCAGAACTATGGTGCTGAACGAGCAGCACAGCAACAAGCCGTACAACAAGCTCCTGGAATGGCTCAAGCTGACTATGCTGATATTCAACAATTAGCACAAGTTGGAAAAACACAAGAAGATTATGCAAGAGAAAAATTACAAGCAGATATTGGTCGATATGAATACGGTCAAAACCTACCATACACCAAACTACAATCATACTTATCAGCAGCCTACGGTGCTCCTATGGGTCAAACTACGACTGCTCAAACTTCAGGAGGTGGTAAATAATGGCTTGGTTTACACCTTTTTTACTTCCTGCAATTATTGGAGCAGGAACTTCATTAGCACAAGGTAGAAATCCATTAGTTGGTGCAGGAATAGGTGCAGCAACAGGCGGTCTTTTACAAGGATTTGATTTTGGAAGTGCATTAGATACAATAGGTAAAAGTGCAGCATCTAATGTAGCAACAAATGCTCCAACATTGGGTGGTTTAAATTTAGCAGGTGCTGGTATTAGTTCGGCTGCTACACCAATTACAACTGGAGCAATAGGAAGTTTTACACCATCAATTTTAACAACAGAAGGGGCAAAAGGTGTTGCTCCTAATATTTTTGATAAAGCTATGCAAGGTTTATATAATATGGGTTTATCAACTGATGGGATAGGGTCGGATGCTTTTAATTCAACTTTAATGGCACAAAGTTTATTAGACAGAAATCAACAACAACCACCACCTGTAGAAACAGAAGGGGTTACAAGAGGCAGACCAGATATTTCTTCAGGTAAATTATTAACTACTGCCGAAACTATACCTTTAGGTAAAGAAGATCCTGTTGAGGTATTAGATTTAACATTAGGTCCACAATCTTCACTTGATAGAAAATACAGAAGATATGGTGGATTATCTCTTTTAACATAAGGAAATTATTATGGCTTTTTTTCCAACTAATAGAAACCCATTAACAGATTTATTCTTTGGCACACAACCTTATATAGATACATTATTAGGTGAAACTAAAATGGATGAATTAAGTAAAAATGCTTGGAGCAGAACAGGATTAAATACACTATTAACATGGGCTGCTATGCCAAAACGTCAAGGATACGGAAGTGCTTATGATCCTCGATATTTTGCACAAGCACTTGTTACAAGCGGATTACCTGCTGGAAGGCAAACGTATACAGATGCTTTAACTGGATATAAAACTAAATCAGAATTAGATATAGCAAAAACAAAAGCTGCATTAGATGCCGCTAAATATGGTTTAGACATTAAAAAACATGGTTTAGATGTTGAAAAATTAGAATTTGAAAAAGAAAAAGTTAATTTAACTCCTGAAATTAAAAATTGGAATTTCTATGCTAAACAAGCAAAAGAAAAAGGTGGAGTACCTATGGATTTTGAACAATTCAGATCCTTGCCAAATGATTATCAGAAAAAATTGTATACATATACTACTGGATTGCCTTGGGGAACTACAAGTGCAGATGGGTCAACATCAGGAACTTTTGAAACTAAACCAAGTGCATATGTATACAAAATACCTGAATCTATGGGCGGAGGAACAATTGATTTTCCAGATCAACAAAGTTTAGACGCATTTTTAAAAGCAATAAAAGGACTAAAATAATGGCTGAAAATATTTATGAATTAGCACAAAGTTTTGGAGGTGATCCATTTGCTCCATTATTAGAAATGCCAAAAAATATATCTACTCCATGGAGCGGTCAGAATATTGCACCTAAAAATAAACAAGCAATACTTGAATATGAATTAAAAAAAGGTCAAAAACGATTAGAAGATATATCAAAAATTGTTGATGATTATAAAGAACCTTTAGATTCAATGTATGAATTTATAAAATTAAATAAAGATTTAACAGTTCCTAGTGGTTGGTTAAGCACTCCAATTCCTAACTTTGTTAGCAGTACACGGCAAAATATGGAAGCTATAAGTTCTTTATTAGCTCCAAGAATGAGACCATCAGGATCAGGCACTACATCTGATAGAGATATTGCTTTATATTTAAAATCTACTGTTGGTCTTGATAGATCATTAGAAGCCAATACTAATATTGTTGCTAATGTGCAAAAACGTGCAGATAAAGCTGTTGCAAAACAAAAGTTTTTTGATATGTGGTTAAGCAAACATCAAACTTTGAGAGGTGCAGATTCTGCATGGTCAAAAAATCAAGATAAAATTATGCAAATTATGTACGGTCCAATTGGAACAAAAGCACAATATTATAATATTGATATTAATCGAGCTGTTCCTGACATTGTGAAAAGAAATTTACCAAAATAAAGGTTTATATATGGCTGAAAATAATATACCAATTCCATCTGTTGATACAAGTGGATATAAATATGATGATGTAATGAGAGCTCTTGCAAATGCAGAATCATCTGGCAATGCTGAAGATGCACAGCAACTAGCTGTAATTGCAAATACATTAATTAGAGAAGGTAAATCGCCTAAAAACTATGGGTGGGAACAAGTTCCTGTTAATGCTTTATTAAATTATATTCCTAATGCTATTGATACTTTTGGCACATTAATTGAAATGGGTTTAAGTCCTGTAGACACAGCTAATGCTTTAGCTGATGTACAAGGATCAATGTTAGATGGAACAGTTCAAAAATTATTTCCTAAGTTTCATCAGGCAGTAAAAGATTTAGATAAAAGTTTTTATAATAATGCTCCAGAGGTATACAAATTTATATCAAATGGTAGAACACATGATGAAATGTATACAGTGTCAAAACAAGTGCAAGATGACATGAATTATAATATTGACAAAATAACATCTCAGGAAGGTATAAAAAGAACATTAGCAGAAAAACCTTTTGATGTTGCATTAACTATTTCAGGTTTAGCTGGAGCAACTAAAAAAATGACTCCTAATAAAACTTTTGTTGGAACTTCTGCAAATAAAACACTTGGTTTAATAGAAAAATATACAAATCCTTTAACTCCATTTACTAAAACTGGTCAATATTTAACAAATAAAGCATTAACAGGATCAAAAGATTTTTCTAAATTTTTAATGGCTACTGCTTTAAAACCAACTAAAAAAGACTGGCAAACAGGTAAAGCACAAATAGCTATTAATACATTATTAGAAAATGACATACCATTAAACGCTAAAGGGCAACAAAGAATTGAAGGTAAAATTGGCGATATAAATGAAAAAATATCTCAAGTTATTAATGACAATAATATTATTATCGACAAAGACACAGTTCTTGCTCCTTTAAAAGCTATGAGAATTGAAAGATTAAAACAAGCAAGACCAAAAGATGATATTGGTGCTATTGATAAAGCTATTGAAAGTTTTTATGAAGATCATCCTGGAACAATTACTATTAAAGATGCACAAGAAATAAAACAAGGCACATATAAATTTCAATTAAAAAAAGCATTTGGGGAACAAAAGTCTATTGACACAGAAATTGATAAAGCTCTTGCAAGAGGATTTAAAGAACAAATAGAATCTGTTGATCCAAATATTAAACCATTAAATGCTCAAGAAGGTGATTTATTTACAACTTTAAGATTAATGGATGATAGATTAAATATGGAACAAAACAAAGGTCCATTTGGTATATCTACTATTGCTCCAACACAATTAGGATTTACAGCAAGTATGTTAGAAAGATATTTGCCTTTTAAAGATTTTTTAGCAAGAAAATTATACAATGCTCAAAAATCTGGTCAAAATCTTCCTAATTTATTACAACAAGTAGAAGATATAAGTCCTACATATAAAATTGGCGGTGGGCAGCTTGGATTATTAAAACCAGAAGAAGAATTTACATCTTTAGATTATTATTTACCTATATACCCAACACGATAGAAAGGCAACACATGACACCGCACGAAGAATTATTAGCACACGAGAAACTCTGTGCAGAAAGATATTCAACAATTCACAAGCGACTGGACAGGATTGAAACCATGCTTAACAAGCTCATTTGGGGTGCGATGGGCGGTTTTGGTGCTATCTGTGTTGCTGTGATTATATCCAATATACACCTATGAAAGAAATAGGGTTATGGATATTTGTAGCAGTATACATTATCTTATGTGTACTGGTTGGG
>Ga0208644_1004851_pt1 | contig 10033 bp, 8 predicted proteins | sample VirMetDEL_Nov_18_FD_184517 | JGI IMG/M metagenome (GOLD analysis project Ga0208644, IMG submission 184517) | Aqueous microbial communities from the Delaware River and Bay under freshwater to marine salinity gradient to study organic matter... | ecosystem: Environmental > Aquatic > Marine >...
TTGGTTTTTTTTTACGATTTAGGGATCGAGTTATCGACAGCTTCCCTAGTCTTTTTGGAGAAGGCGATGAAGAAGGACAAGACCTCTCAGCTCAAGGAGGCTTTGGAAGAAAGTGGGGTTGGTATCAATCGATTTATGGACTCGCTAAAGGAGACATCACAAAGTTTGACCAGGTTACAGAAGAACCAATATTTAAGTGTCTCACTTACCTAACATTTGAAAAAGAGAAAAACGAATTAGAATCTAGAATGATACAAAAAGCAATGAAACGATGAAAGAATATTACAACCTGATAGATAATATCTACAATTATCTTATTGGCAACCCCCATATCAATACTGTAACCACAGGAGACTTATTGGAGGTAGATTTATCAAAACAGACTATCTTCCCACTAGCCCATATTATAGTCAACGAAGTAACGTTCAATGATCATTATATGGCATTTTCAATTAATGTGATCGCTATGGATATAGTTGACGAAGATAAAGATGACAAACAAACAAAAGATAAACCTCATCTTGGATTAGATAACTCCCACGATATACTAAACACAATGTTGAGTGTGGTTAATGGTCTACAGTCAAGTTTGCGAAGAGGAGGAATGAAGGAGAACAACTACGAAATAAATGATTCTCCAACTGCCACTCAGTTCGAAGATAGATTTGAGAATCTACTCACAGGATGGTCTTTGCTTCTTAATGTGGAGATACCAAACGATGCTATGGGGTTAATCAATGCTGATGGTAGTCAATGCTAAATAAGTTTAAAAATACAAAAGCATATTTACAAAACTATTCAGAGCAATTAGTAAAGTTGCTAAAAATAGAAGTTGGTAGAAATAGAAGTCGTAGTTATATTAGCGGAACTTATAATTCACCAATTAACGCTAGCGGAAGCCTAAGAGAATCTATAGTAGCCTTAGCTAAAGAAACGAGTAATGGTTTTTCATTTAACATTATGGCAAATGATTATGCTATAAATGTAGATGAAGGAAGAGGTCAAGGGAAGTATCCAAATGTAGAAAATCTTATAGAATGGATAAGAGTAAAAAGAATAAGAATAAGAGACTCTAAAGGAAAATTCGTAAGTGCTAGTGAATATCAAATAAGAGGTCTTGCCCATAATATATCGAGAAAAATAGCTAGAGAAGGTATAGAGAAAACAAATTTTATATCTGAGGCAATAAATGACTCGATGGAAAAGTTAAACAAACTTGGCGAAGCTGTTGGACAAGATGTATTGCTAAATGTAGATGACATTTTGTTGAAAGCAGGTTATATTAAAAAAGGCGATAATTACGTTATAAAATCTGATTAATGAGTGATGTAAGAGTTAATTCACGAAGCCCATATTTCATTGAGGCAAATAGAGCTGCTCCAGAACCTATAGTAGTTCCACCTCCTGTAGAGGAAAATACACCTCCTACAGTTAATATAAATGTAAGTAATTCGAACCCAACATTAGGAGAAACCGTATTTTTTACTGCGGTTGCAACTGATAGTGATGGCACTATAGTTTCTTATTTATGGATAGGAGGAGATATAGATGGAGAGACAACTGAAAGTGTGTTTATAACAAATTCAACTACAGCAGAATCTCAAACATATTCGGTAGTGGTTACTGATGATGATGGAGATACGGCAAGCGCATCTGTAACTATTCATTGGCAAGCAGTAGTTCAACAACCTCCAGTAACAACAGATGTATATTGTGGAGATATTGTAAACGAAGGTACTTGGGTCGGAACGAAAGTGTATAATCTTGTAGGTGTTGGAAATAAAGTTGGAGAAGTTAAGATAAAATTCCTAGAAGGCATTGAAACAAATCAAAATGTTCCAATTAACTTCTTTTTAGAATGGGACGGAAATACGTCTACAACTGGATATATTGGAGATAGTGACCTTGATAATGCTATATTAGCATATGGAGTATCTGAAGTTGACCTAAATACCGCTTCTCCAACAAACAAAACATTCCCAACAACATTAACGTTAAATAAAACAGCTGCAACTCCAGAACAAGTTACATTGACTGCAATATCAGCATTTGCAAATGATAGCTATTCATTTCAATTGATATGTCCAGACCCTGAAATTGTTGAAACAAAATATTATACTTTAGTAAGTAATGATCCAAGTTCAGATGTTGTATTCACATATACAGATGTAAATGGAGATTCGCAAACAGTAACATTAACAGAAGATGGACAATCTCAACTGATCTCGGCACAAACAGACTCTGTTGTTAATACGAGTGGCATCGGTGAAATAACTGAAGGAGGATTAAGTTTTGATTTAGGTGTTCCAGAATTAGAATTTGATGCATTAACAGAGTTGGTAATAATATTTGATAATTCTGGGTCAATGAATGAAACATTAGCCCCATTAACAAGTATGGCTAATAACATATTAAAGGATAAATTAATTGAATATTATAATAATGATATTGCAGAATACAATAAAAGAGTAGTAATGTTGGCAGCATCAGATTTTATAAACAAAAACTTATCAGAAGATTTAAGTTATGAATCACAACAAGATAGGGAAAGATTCATTAAAATGGCATCTTTTGGTAAAATAAATCCTGATTCAACAAGGTCTGTATATATTTTCTTCCAAGATGAAGCTAATTTGTCGTATCAAGTAGCAGGGTTTCCAACACAAGATTCTTCATATGATTCAACATTCAATTATTATGGTGAACCAACAGCATATCACGATGACCTATCTGAATACAGAACATTTTTAAACTCAAGCACATACGGAAGTCATTTTATGAAACTTTTTGCTGTAAATTCAGCAGAAACATTTGAAACTCAATTCCTAAGAAATATATTTAGCGGTCAAGAAGGTTTTAATGGCAGTAAAGGACTTTCAGACAGATCTGAATGTAGTATACATCCTGATTTATTGATAAATGGAGTTTCATATTCTAGTAATCCAAATTATTATTATGATTATGTAATTCAAGCATTACAGGGTTATGGATTTAAAATATAATTATGGCAACACTATCTAGCGCAACATTAAAGTTATGGATATATCAGGATTTTATAGGGAACTATGATGCCAATAATCCAAACTATATTATAACAAAAACAAAACTATCATCAGAAGAGACAATATTGTTCGAAATAGCAGAGCTTGTAAAGGATTATATTCCCATTGAATTTGATGGAGATTACGGAACAGCCAATATAACAGCTTGGATATCTTATCAAGTTGAAAATACTTTTGATGATGGAAGTACTTCTATAGACACAAATACTTTACTTGGAACTCACGGATATGGATATTTTGAGGATGAAATAAACCCACAATTAGATAGCCCATTACAGCAATCCAATACTTGCATTTATTGGAAAGTAGGTGAAAAGGTAAGGATTCCTCTTTATTCTGGATACGAGTTATATGATGTTGAATGGTATTTAGATAATGTTATTCAACAAACTACAGTTTATGGTAGTAATTTAGTTCCAATAACAGCAGATACAACAGACTATAAAGCCGATAATATTTCTACAATAAAAGCTGATACAACTCACACAGAGAACATAAATGAGCAAGATTATAGTATTAGTAATTACAGCCCTCTTGGAGCTAACAAGGCAATTGTAAAAACTAGAGATAATCAGGAGGTTGTTGTCGACGTTTATTATATAGATGAATGTAGAAATACCCCATATAAAATAACTTTTATAAATAAATTTGGAGTATTGCAAGATATTTGGTTCTTTGGTAGAAGAAAAGAAAATGCTAATATCACAAGAGAATCTTTCAGAATAAATACTATAGAAGCTACAGCCACATCAAAATATTACAAAACCTCTAGATCAACAGATAAAACTCATAATGTAGATTCCAAGAAATCAATTACATTAAATACTGGATTTGTTTGCAGTCAATACAATGAGGTAATACAACAATTGATGCAGTCTGAATATGTTTGGATTCACGAAAACAATAAAGTTTACCCAGTAACTCCATCTGATAATACAATAGATTATAAGGATGAGAGATACGACAAGTTATTGAACTTTACAGTTAAATTTGATTACGCTTACAGCGAGATAAACTTAGTACGATAATGCAGAGACTTCAATTATACATTGAGGACAACAATGGCGATTATAAGCTAATTGATTTGTTCGAGGATGAAAACATAGAGCTTACATCTACTATTCAAGATATTAGAGATATAGGAAATGTATTTACTGATTATTCTCAAACATTTACTGTTCCTGCTTCAGATACTAACAACAAGGTGTTTCGTCACTTCTATAATTACTTCATTACAGATGGAGCTTTTGATACTAGAAAAAAGAAAAGAGCAAAGTTATTTATAAACTATATTCCTTTTAGGAGAGGCAAAATATTTCTCAATAGCGTGAAAATGAAGAACAATAAGCCTTATGTTTATGTTTTAATATTTTATGGGGAAACTGTATCTTTAAAGGATTTAATTGGAGATGACGAGTTAAAGGACTTAACATATTTAGAAAACTACAATCACGAATACACAGATGAAATTGTAAAAGATGGATTCGCTAATGGATTAAACTTAAATGGTCAAACAAACTCAATTATATATCCACTTATAACATCTAAAAAGAGATTGTTTATTAACTCTGATGCAGATGCAGATATATTTTTTAATTCAAGCGGAAATTTATATCACGATTCTACAGGAACTCCAGACATAACTAGAGGTTTGGAATTTACTGATTTGAAGCCAGCAATCAGATTAATGCATATTATAGAGGCAATAGAATATAGATATAATATATTATTCACAAGGGATTTTTTTACCGACGAACTTGATGGCGCAACACCTAAAAATCCTGCTTTTTATAATTTATACTTATGGCTTAGTAATGTAAAGGGAGAATTCGATGAACAAGATGGTGTTAAGTTATTTGAACATCAGGCAAAAACAAGTGAATACTCAGTAAATACAACTTATGATGCATTTGGTACACTTATCAATCAAAATATTCCTGAGGTTACATTTCAAGACGATATTGTTGAAATAACCAAATCAACTGGGTCTGACGAATATAAAATAGCATTCAGAGTATTGTATACTTATCAAGCTGAATTTGACACTATATTTACAGAATTAGATATTAATGGAAATGAAATAGCTGAATTTGTAACTAAAGTAGGAAATGTAGAATTCAATATTTCAGGTGGTTTCTTTATAGGATACTATACTGCATTTGAATCCTCTAGCGATGGAGGAACAAGAAGATTTAAAGCTAAAGTAAGAACTAATAAATTTAATTATATAACGCCAATACTTCACGTTATAAAAGATTCTGGGTCTATTCCATTAGTCGAAGCATATTCTAGGGCAGATTTTCCAATGTCTTTTAGTTTAGATTTAAATGGAAATAACAAGACTTATTTGATACCCAATATAAAAATCATTGATTTTCTTACTGGACTATTTAAAATGTTCAATTTAACTGCATATTATATTGATGATGAAGGCGATCCTGATTTTGGAAAAATATATGTGGATACTTTGGATAATTTCTACGAAGATGCAAAAAACAATCCATTAAAGGGAATTATAGATTTAGATAAATATTTAGATGTACAAGAGCATCAAGTTGATTCAGTATTGCCATTTACAGATATAGAATTCAAATACAAAGAAAATAGTTCTTTGTTAATGAGACAACACGAAGAAGCATTTGGTGAAGTTTTTGGTGATTCAGAATTTAATGTTAGAGAAGAAACTAAGAATCCAATAACTGGAGAATATGTTATTGATAGAGGTACTAAATATGAAATAAATATTCCATTTACTCATATGAAGTATGAGAGGCTAATTGACGAGGCTAGATTAGAGGACAGATCGTTAGCTACTGATAATACTTTGATACAATGGGGGTATTCAGCAGGAGGAGAATTTAATGCTAATACAAGTACCACTCCCCCAACAGGAGATTATGATTCATTAGACGTAAAACCACTCTTATTCTACGCTATTAGAGAAACTGATCTTCCAGTTGCTAGTGTTTCTAATAATAATAGGGATGGGAGAATAAATTGGATTATGGGTGGCTCTGCCTATCCTATTGATTCTTATTGGAGACCTTCAAATAGTAATGAACCTGGAAATCCAACCACACCTCCTTCACATACGTTAAATTTCGATGCCGAATTCGATGAATGGCAAAAGATAAATTATTCTGATTTACCAGCTCCATTACAAAATTTAGAATCACAATCATTATATTATGTTTTTTATAGAAGATATATACAAAGTGTATTTAATCCTGCAAAAAGGATTTTTAAAGTTACTGCATATTTACCTCCAAATATTCTTGTAAACTACAGATTGAACGATCAAATTAAGATACAAGACCAGATGTTTCGGATTAATTCTATAACGACTAATTTAATGACTGGCAAATCACAATTAGAATTATTAAATATATTCCAAGACGAAATAGTAGAATGATAAAACAAATATTAGAATTACTAAATGCAACTGATTGGTATGGGGTATCTGAGAATGTAGATATCGCCAAAGGAAAATATAAAGCTGTATCGGATTGGTCAGAAGCTAAACAACAGATAAAGAGATATTATTATGGCAGATAGCAAAAAAATAATAATAAGTGTAGAAATAAAAGAAACTGGTTCTGAGAAGGTTTCTATTGCTGCAAATAAAGCTGCTGTAGATTTATCTAAGTTAACAGAAGCTGAAAAAATTCAAAGAATAGAGGCTGAAAAATTAAAGATAAAAAATGCGGAATTAGCAGAATCATTTAGACAACAGGCTTATTCTCAATTACAAGCGGCTAATGCAGGACAGCCATTAAGAGCGCAATCTGGTTTAAATAATGCAATTTTATTAGAGACATCTAGGCTTGCTTCTGACGCTAGTTACGGATTTCAAGGTATTGCAAACAACTTGGGTCAATTAGTTAGTTTATTTTTTAGTTTTACTAAAACAGCAGGTGGCGTTGCCGAATCATTAAAACAATTAGGCAAAAGTCTTCTCGGAAGTGGAGGGGTTTTAATTGCTATTCAATTATTAATAGCTTTTGGTGATGATATATATAACTTCTTCTTTGGAGCTTCTAAAGCTGCTGAGGAATTCAAGAAGAAATTAGATGATTTAACTAAATCAATAACAGAACAAATACAGCTATTTCAAACATTAACTTCTACTCTATTTGATTACAATTTAACTGGAAATGCTCTAGCGGATACAGCTTCATTGCTACAAAATAGATTTTCTAAATTCAACAATGGAATGAAGAAATTAGAAGAAGAGGGATTATCTAATAATGAAGAATCTGTAAAAAGTTTAGTCTCATCTTTTGGAAGATTATTGGAAGTTGAAAAAGAATTGGTAATAGTAGGCGAACAATATAAAAATAGTTTAGAAGAAGATGGCGATGAAACAGAAAGATCAATAAAATTAAGAGGTCAATTTAAAAATTTAATAAGAGAGCTTATAGAGTTAGAGAAGCTGTTCACAATTGAAACTAAAAAAGGTACTAGTAAAAGACAGGCTGCCTTTCAAAAGGGAATTTTTGATCAATCTAGATTAGAGGAAAGATATAGACAAGAAGCTATAGATAAATCAACATTAACCGAAGAACAAAAGATAGAATTACAAAGAGATTTTGCTAAAGAAGAATTAAAAATAGCTCTTGATACATTTATAGAAAAAGAAAGAGAAAGATTAAGAGTATTTAAAGAAAGAAATAAAGAAAATAAGGCAGCTATATTAGATGCAGAAAAAAAATTCAATCAATCTGTAAACGAAGCATATCAAGAAGCTGATGACGTCAGAAGACAAATAGATAATGCTTATGATTTAGATCATAAAGATTTACTTGTTAAAAGAGCAATGTTTTATCAAGAACATTATGATAAAGTAAGAGAGATACAAAGAATTGAATTACAAAAAAGAGAAGAACAAGAAGCTGATTTTATAGCTAAAGTAAATAAAATAACAGGCTTTGAAGGTATTTCTAGGGCAACTAGTGAGATAGATGCCATTAGAAATCAAATGGACTTAGAACAAATTAGATTTGATAATAAAATTGAAAATCTAGAAAGAGAAGCTGAGATTGCTAGAGAAAATCAATTAATGACCATTGATATTGAGCAAAAAATACAGAATGAAAGAGAAAAATTTGCTAATCAAAATGTAGAATTAAAAATAAAAGAAAGAAATGCTTTAATAAATATTACAAATCAATTAGGTCAAGCTATTATGGCTAATCTTGAAGAAGGCTCTAATGCTCAAAAAGCAGTTTCTGTAGCTTTGGCAACAATAAATACATATGAGGCAGCAACAGCAGCATTAGGAATGAAGCCTTATACTCCAGCAAATATTGCTCAAGCTGCGGCTGTTGTTTTAGCTGGGCTTGCTCAAGTTCGAAATATAGTGAATACAAAATTGCCTAATGAGAGAGGTGGAGCAGGAGGAGGAATTCAGGTTGAAGCACCTGATTTTAATGTTGTGGGAGCATCTCCAGAGAGTCAATTAGCACAAACTGTCGCAGGACAACAACAAAAGCCTTTAAGAGCCTTTGTAGTAGGTAAAGATATAACAATGCAACAAGAACTCGATCGTAATATTGTAACAACAGCAGGACTTGGTGGTTAATTTAATAATATGAGAATAATAGAATTACTTATTGACGAAGATGAATTGTTATCAGGCATCGAAGCTATTAGCATAGTTGATCGACCAGCAATTCAAGAAAACTTTATAGCTCTTAGCGAGCAAACTAAAGTAGAATTAGCAGAAGTAGATAAAGAAAAGCGAATCCTTATGGGTGCGGCATTAATACCAAACAAAAATATCTACAGAGCTGATGGCGAGAATGAATATTATATTTATTTCTCAGAAGATACTGTTAGAAAAGCATCTGAATTGTTCTTAATGAGAGGCAATCAAAATAAGTCTACCTTAGAACACGAAGCAGAGCTTTACGGACTATCTGTAGTTGAAAGCTGGATTATTGAAGACCAAACCCACGATAAAAGTAGAAAATATGGTATGGAATTGCCTATTGGAACTTGGATGGTCTCTATGAAGGTTAACAATGACGATGTTTGGAATAACTATGTTAAGACTGGCAAGGTAAAAGGCTTCTCTATTGAGGGATATTTTACCGATAAAGTAAATATGAGTCAAGTTAATGAAATTAGCGAAGAAGAAGCAGAAGATATTTTAGTAGAAATGGCTGATTATATCGCTTCTAAACGGCTTAAATTAGAAACCTATAGTGATTATCCACAAGGAGTTGTAAACAACGCTAAAAACGCCTTAGAATGGGCTGATAAGAATGGTTGGGGTTCTTGCGGTACTGCTGTTGGCAAAAGAAGAGCTTCTCAACTAGCTTCAAGAGAGAATTTAACTGTTTCTACAATAAAAAGAATGTATAGCTTCCTTTCTCGCCATAAAGGAGATTTAGATGCCTCTAAAAGCTACTCAGATGGATGTGGTAAATTGATGTATGATGCTTGGGGAGGAAAAGCAGCACTTAGATGGAGTAAAAGTAAATTAAAATCATTAGGAGAGATAGATGGCGACAATTAGAAATACCTCATATAGAGTTCACGTTCAAGACACAGATGAAACAGAAGTAGCTTCAGTAAATATTGAAAATGGAGCGATGTTGCGTACAGATAATGCCTTATATATGGGGCATAATGGTCAAAATGTAATAGTATATCCACAAACATTAGGAGCTTCTGTTGGATTAGGCTGGGCTAGATATGATGATTCTGTTTATACCTCTTCAAATAAATTAGATTTAGTTGATGGAGTAGAAGTTGTAATTCCAAATAATGCAGGAAGTGTATATAAAAGCCATTCATCTATAAATTTTTATAACAGCTCTACTCAAAAAGTGTTAGCTGTAAATGAGAATGACACTTATATGATGACTGTTGTATTTAGATGTTCTGCTCCAAATGCGAACCAAACTTACTTGAGTTTACATTTCGAGGGAGGCAATGGAACTCCTTATGATAGAATTAGAGATGAT
>Ga0208644_1004852_pt1 | contig 10031 bp, 9 predicted proteins | sample VirMetDEL_Nov_18_FD_184517 | JGI IMG/M metagenome (GOLD analysis project Ga0208644, IMG submission 184517) | Aqueous microbial communities from the Delaware River and Bay under freshwater to marine salinity gradient to study organic matter... | ecosystem: Environmental > Aquatic > Marine >...
AGGCCAAAGGCCAAGATGGGCAATCGCCCATCAGTTCCTGAGATTCGGGAACGTGTCCGCTCGCTATCGGCGGACGGATCGTCGTATACGGATGGCGTCATCGAGGCGCTTGAGTGGGCAGTGAATGGCGAGAGCTTTGATTCGCTTGACCGACTCTTTCGTGGTGAAGTCACGGCCGTCACTCCGACTGTCGAAGCTCCGACTGTCGAAGCTCCGGCTCCGGCTCCGGTTGCTCCGGCTCCGGTTGCTCCGGCTCCGGTTGGCGATTCGCCGCTCGCTCACCTCATCCCCGTCGGCAAGTTCGGCAGTGGCTACATCAACCGCAAGGTTGCTGGCTCGGTGCTCGACTTCGACGTTCTTGATGCCGCTCGTCGGACAAAGAAGAACGTCTTGATTGAAGGGCCGACCGGTTCGGCAAAGACATCTTTGGTCTTTGCTTACGCTGCTCGGGAGAACCTGCCTGTTGTGACCGTCGCATGTAATGGCGCTGTCGATCTCCGAGCGTTGCTCGGTGGTTGGGTTCCGTCCACTGGTGGCGAGTTCACTTACGCTGCGGGCGACATCTTTGAGGTCGTCAAGCATGGCGGCATCCTGTACCTCGATGAGGTCAACTTTCTGCCACCCAAGATTGCGGCTGTTCTTTACGGCCTTCTCGACGGTCGCCGGTCGTTGTACCTGCCGGAGGCTGCTGGTTCCGATATCCCGACGGTTGTCGAGGCTCACGAAGATTTCTTCGTGGTCGCTTCGCTCAACCCCGGTTACCTCGGTACTCGGCCCTTGAACCCTGCATTCCGCAACCGGTTCACGGTCAAGCTCGATTGGGGCTACAACGACGAGGTTGAGGCGAAGCTCATCAAGAGCCCTTCGCTTCGTGACCTCGCCCACCGCCTTCGTGAGCGGGTGACCGCTGGTGATCTCACGACTCCGGTTCCGACGAACGTTCTCATGGATTTTGAGGAGATCGTTGGCGAGCTTGGGTTTGAGTTCGCTGCGGAGAACTTCACCAACAACTTCGATGTCACCGAACGCCCGGTGGTTGTCGAGGTTCTGGCGATCTACCGTGATCGCATCGTCAGCGAACTCGCTGGCGATTCTGTTTCCAGCGGCGGGGCCGACAGCGGCCCCGCCTTCTGATTCTGAAAGGAGGGAAAAAGAATGAATGACAACGCTGTGTCTTTTGCAAATTTCATTGCGAATCTTCGCCACTGGGCGACGACCAAGCTGAATAACGAGTTCGGAGAGATCACCGAAAGTGATATCGAACGAGTTGAAAAGTTTGTCGAGCGTGCTTCTGCGTGGGCAAGCGCCAGCGTCACTGTTGGCGAACGTGTGGCTTCGGTCCTCGGACGAGACGACATCGAAGTTCGCTTTGCCTACTACAGCAGCGGAATTGCGTTCACGGACGGCAAAGACATCTACCTTGGGGTCAACTGGTTTATCGAGAACATCGCCGCTCCGCTGCTGAGCAGCGAATACGGAGATGCAAACTCGGTAGCTCGTAGTTGGATTCTTCTGAAGGGCCTGATTTTTCACGAGGTGTCTCACATCATTTGGACTCCTCGCACAAACCATCGTCCTCACAAGGATGTGCTCAAGAAGTCCGAAGGGTCTTTCCGGCCGAAGCTTTTTCACGCCTTCAACTTGCTTGAAGACGCTCGTATCGAGAACCTGTTTACGGCTCGGTACGCTCCGGCGATTCCGGTGTTCGTGAACCTGATTCGAGAGGCACTTGTGTCTCCGAACCCGGCGAATCCATCACTCGGGCTTCTCCTGCGTGGCAGGCATTACTTGCCTGCTGAGATTCGGAAGGCTGCTTGGGAAAACTTTGCGAGTGCAGCCACGAGCGTCGGTGAGTACACCGATGCCGAAGTTGATGCGCTTGGAAAGGACATCGACCGGTACACTCGACTCGTTTTCCCGACTGATGCTGACGTTGCTCTCGCCATCATTGAAGATGTTGAGCGTGCTCTGAAGGCTACTTACGCCACTCCGCCGGACATTGATACTCACACCGATCTTGGTGAGGGTAAGCCAGAGCGTGTTGGCGATACCCGCAAGGACATCGAGCGTGTTAGCGAGAAGTTTGACAGTGACGCCGACGCCGACGCTGACGCTGACGCCGATGCTGACGCCGATGCTGGTGCTGATGCCGATGCTGGTGCTGACGCTGACGCTGACGCCGATGCTGGTGCTGATGCCGATGCTGGTGCTGACGCTGGTGCTGACGCTGACACTGACGCTGATGCTGATGCTGATGCTGGTGGTGCTGACGCTGATGCTGGTGGTGACGACATTGGCAATGGAGTCAAAGAGCTTCTTGACGACCTCGCCAACGAGCTTGATCTTGACAGCATCGTTGATCGGGAGTTCAAGGCAGTTGCTCGTGCTGCGGCAGTTGACGACGGGTTGGATACAACCGGCGACCGCAAGGTTGAACCGGCCAGCCACACCCCGATTCATGAGCTGCGGAGCCGCAACTGGGCAAGAGTCGTCCGCAAGAAGTTGGCTTCAGCCCTCGGCTCGGTGTTCTTCGACGCCGAAGACGGCTATGAGTCCGGCCACTCAACTGGCCGCCTCAACATTGGCGACTACATCGGCAGTCGTGGGCATCATCTCGATGTCTTCGACCGCTGGGTTGCGAATGCCGACGAGGCTACCTCGTTTGAGGTCGTTGTGCTGATTGACACTTCTGGCTCGATGGCTGGTCACCGTATGTGGAATGCCGCAGCTTCAGCATGGGCGATTGAGCGTGCGCTTGCTGACAACGACATTCCGTCTACCTTGATCTCGTTCGATACTCGGGCTGCGCTCATGAAGAGCAGCAGCGAGAGCTTCAGCGAAGGTTCGGTGCCTGAGTGGACTGCTCATGGCGGCACCAACATCAAGAGTGCGGTTCGTTGGGCGAACGAAATCTTTGGTCGTAGCGACAAGACTCACAAGGTCTTGCTGACACTGACCGACGGTGCGTTCCTCGTTGACGAGGATGAAATGACGAAGCTGAACAGCGTTGCGGCTTCGATTCTCATCCGACTTGGCGAAGTCTACGATAACTACCATGGCGTCGATCACGGTCACACTGAGACGATCGTCTTCGGTACTGAAGCGGAGCTTCGGAAGATGCCGGACGTTCTTGGTGCCAAGATTCTGGAGACGACCCGAAACGTGGTGGCTTCCGCATGACCGGCAAGGGCCGGGGAGCAAGATTACTCTTGTTCCCCGGCCCCCTTTTGTTTATCTCCGGTGACGAGTTGCAGCCGGAGCAAAATTTCACTATCACTATCACACGAGGTATGAGCATGGGTTGGGTGCAATGGTTGGCGATCACGATGATCGTCTTGGCAGTCTTGAGTTCAGCCGCTGGAGTAGTGGCAACGATTTTGCTCGTCCGAGCAGAACAACAAGCAGAGGAAAGAGGAGAAGACTTTTGCGAGAACAAGTAGAAGTGATGATGAGTGTCACCGTCGAAGATGGCACCTACTGGCCCGAAGGAATCACCAAGGAAGTCAATCGGCTGTCTTCGGGAGCAGGCTCTCCCGAGTATCTGACCGAGTTCATCTTTCAGAAGTTGAACGACATCCACGGGCTGAAGGTTCTTTGGACCCAGTGTGGAATCGTTGCGGTTGACGACGATTCAGGTTACGATCATGAATCAACACCGAAAGCCGAGGAGGCGAAGCAATGAAGTTGGCAACGAAGCAGTTCACTTCCGTCAAGGAAGTCAAGGAGTCGCTCAAGAAGGGCGGCGGCGGAAAAGGCTGGATCAAGAACATCCCGGCCGACGGCTTGACCGTGCGGTTCCTCGGTGAGCCGGAAACGTGGTTCGGCTACTTCGAGTATTGGACGGGCGAAGGCTTCTGCCCGATGGCCGAAGGCGAGATTCTTCCTGATGGTGCGAAGGCGAGCTTCCGATACCTCGTATCGGCAGTTGACACTGACACCGATCAGGTCGTTGCGCTCAAGCTGCCGAAGACGGCTGCGAATTCGCTCATGCTCAAGTACGAAAAGTACGGCACGGTCATCGACCGTGACTATGAGTTGGACAAGCACGGCTCGGGCCTCGACACCACTTACGAGGTAACTCCGTGCGCTCCGTCCGATCGAGCGCTTGACAAGTACGAAGCGATCGAGTTGGAAGAAGTCCTTGTTGATGCTCGCCGCCAAGCGCTCGGGGAGGAAGAGGACGGCCCTTTTGATTCAACCGATGTCGATGCCGACATCGAAGAAGATTTTGACCTTGATGAGATGAGCAAGAAGCAACTTCGCAAGCTCTTTGATTCAGTTCGAGGAGCAGGAAGTTCCGATGGGCTTTCACGCTCCGAGATGGTCGATGTTCTGGTAGACGAACTGGAACGCTGATCCCCCACATCCGAAGGGCCACCCTGCGATCCGCCAGTGGGGTGGCCCTTCTTTCTCTAGGAGGTAGAGATGACATCAGTAATTGACGAGCTTCTTGCTCAGTTGCACGACACCCGAGCAAAGATCAAAAGCTTGGAAGAATGGGCGAAGACTGCCCAGCGTGAAGTTCTTGACGCTACACCCGAGGGAATTGAGAGTCTCCCGTGGAGCGTCGAATCGAGCCAAGGTACGGCGACAGTTGTCCGGCCGACGACCATCAAGTTCAACGAAGAAGCTCTTGCGGCCGAGCTTGGCCCGGAACTTTGGAGTCAAGTCACAAAAGTTTCTGTCGATCAGAAAAAGCTGAGCGACCTTGTGTCACGAGGCATTGTGCCGATCGAGACGGTTGTGGCGAATTCGGAAGAGGTTGCTCGAACTCCGTATTTGCGGACGAAGGAAGCGTGAGCCGTTTCGTGGTCGCTGCGTTGGCGGTGTTAGCGAGTTGCGCTCAGGACGACCCGATTGCGCCCCAGCTTGACCTGTCTGGAGGTGCCATAGCGATGGTGGTGAGAGAGCCATATATCACTTCAACGACGACCTCAACGACTACGACTACCACCACCACGACGACAACTACCACGACAACGACCACGACTCTTCCGCCGAAGAAAAGCCGTGTGGGCAGGCCGAGTGCTCCTGTCGAGATTCGGCAGATTGTTGAATCACTTTGGGGGCCGGAATACGAGCGGGCACTAGATGTGGCGTGGTGCGAGTCAAGGTTTGATCTGCAAGCCAAGAACCCAACAAGCAGCGCATCAGGACTCTTTCAGTTGTTGGCGCCGTGGACCCGTGAACCCGGCACTGGCCGCTCTGTCTGGGGCTGGGAGTTCACCGATGACGGGGAGAAGCTGTCTGCTGCGGCTGGCTTGGAAATCAGTACAGACGATGCACGATGGACACTTCGCAATGCCGAAGTGGCTTACGAAATCTACAGTCGAGCAGGTGACTCATGGCGGGCGTGGAATGCATCAAAACATTGCTGGGGGTAGTTGCAGAATGATTTTGCTTGCTGCTATTGTTACCAAAACACCTAAGCCCTGAGGAGGCGCAGATGCCAAACGCATCTATCAAGAGAGTCACTCCCAAGTTTGCGGAGCGGCTCATCAAGCACACCGACCAAATGGTCAAGGGGGGCAAAGCCCTCAAGAACCGGCCGGTCAACAACAACCGAGTTGAGAAGTACGCAGCGATGATGCGGGATGGTCAGTGGCGATTCACTGGCGAGCCGATTCAGTTGCATCCCGACGGCTACTTGCTCAATGGCCAGCATCGGCTTCATGCCGTCATCAAATCCGGCACAACGCACCAAATGGTTTTGGTTGACGGAGTTGACAAAGACTCCTTCCGTGTCATGGACACCGGAATGGGTCGTCGTCCCGCCGACGCCTTGATGGATGTCGATGTGCCGAGCAAGTCCACTCTGATGGCGGCTGCGAAACTGATGGTGTGCCACAACGCTGGCTTGGACTTTTTCAAGACACAGAACCTGAACCTTGTGACTCGGCAAGATCAGGCCGAGTACGTCATCAGCAACGCCGATTTCATGTCGAAGTGGGTCAACGTTGCTTGGCGAACCTACGAGCATTCGGGCGGTACAAACACAGCTTGGCTGACCTTCTTCATGATGGCTCGTGACGCCGGAGAAGAAGCCGCTTTGCAAGACTTCATTGATGGAGTTCGGACTGGTGCAAATCTGCAAGCTGATGATCCTCGCCTTGCCCTTCGTAACTGGCTTCTTCGGCTCGGCCAGCCAAAGCCCCAGTCTCAGGTCATCGTCAGCACGATTGTGCGAGCGTTCAACGATCACCTGAGGGGTGCAAGTCGCCAGATGATGCGACCCGCGTATTCGCTTACCAAGATTGGAGCATGATGACCCATACGAATGTTTTCCACCCTGCCCGTGATCCGAAGAAACACGCCGTTACGGAGTTGCTGCTTTCTGGTCAAACGATCTCGTGGTCTAACATTTTGTCGGAAGTTGGCTCGTTTAGCCCAAGAGCAATGGGCTACGTTCTTCGAGGGATTGAAGACCAGCAGGGCACGATTCTCCGAGTCCGTGACCCTGAGCACGGAACTCTTTATCGCTACGACCCGGAAGTTCCTTGGGATGACCGATACCGCTTGAGTAGCATCGGGTCAGACGCCGAAAGACAGCGAGAGTTGAATGGCGAAGTCAACACGAGCGCAGCGAAGCCGCAAAGACAAGTGGATTTTCTGTGACCTTTGTGGGCGCTTGACGTTCACCGATCAAGAAGAAGTTCAGTGGTGGCTCGTGGGCAGCGATTACGGCACAAAAGTCGTGCGCTGCCCACAGCACATTTCGGAGTGGTCTTTGCGGATTTCCGGTAGAGGCCGAACAATGGAGTCCTACCGTTGGATGCGGTTGGCAAAGCAGCACGACAAGTACGACCCTCACACGAGTTGGATCGAGCCGGTGCTGTTGGAGTAGGGGGGCAAATGTTTTTTCACACCCACGTTCACAGCGAGTTCTCTTGTTTAGACGGGATGGCTGACATCCCCACCCTTGTGGACAAGGCTGTGGAGATGGAGCAGCCGGGGATCGGGCTGACCGATCACGGAAATATGAGCGGCACGTTCCAGTTGTATACCTCGGCTAAGAAGGCGGGGATCAAGCCGTTTCTCGGACTTGAGGCGTATTACGTCGATGACGTAACGGACAAGGGAGCGAAACGTCATCATTTGAGCCTTCTTTCGTACACGACCGAGGGCTATCAGAACCTCGTTCGACTTTGCTCCTTGTCGAACCAACGTGACCATTACCACTACAAGCCTCGTATTGACCGACTTGATCTTGTTCGTGCAGCGAAGAATGGGCAGTTGGCTGGCATCGCTTGTTTGACCGGGTGCTACTTTTCGGCCGTCTGCCAAGCGATAGTGGCGCAACCGGACGAAGACTACGGAGTTCAACAGGCGAAGCCGATCGTGAACTTTTTCAAGTCGGTCTTTCCGATGGTCTTCGTTGAGGTGCAGCATCATCGAACTCCTCACCCGGACGGCTGGGACGACGATCGACTGGTCCGGGCGCTGTGGCGGTTGGCAAACGAAACGAGTTGCCCGCCGATCATCACGAACGATTGCCACTACTGCGATCGTCGAGATCACGAAGCTCATTCGATGATGAAGTCAGTTGCTTATTCGTCGGATGTTTCTGAGGTGTCGTTCCCCGGCGATTCGTACCACTTTGCAACGGAACGCTGGGTCAAGAACCATTACCGAGATCATATGGATGTGTGGGATGCGGCTCAGTCCTCGTATGGCCTCTTGCTGGACTCTCACAGCCTCTCAATCCCGCCGCTGGACAAGTACCAGTACCATGTCCCGAAGCTTGCAGATGACCCTCTGAAAGCCTTGGGCAAGCTTTGCCGGAAGGGGTTACGACGCCGTGGCTTGTACGGCATCGAGTACGACAGCCGAGTCGAGTATGAGCTAGGAGTGATCGACGGCCTTGGGTTCGCTGACTACTTCTTGCTTGTTCACGATTACGTTCAATGGTGCGAAGACGAAGGCATCCTTGTAATGGCCCGTGGCTCCGCAGCCGGATCGCTCGTTTGCTACTCCCTCGGCTTCACGCAGGTCAATCCTCTTGAGTGGAACCTCACGTTCGACCGGTTCTTGACTCCTGACCGAGTTCGGCCGCCAGACATCGACCTTGACATCGAAGACGTTCGCCGTGCTGATGTCGTTGATTACTTACAAAGTAAGTACGAGATCGTGCAGATCGGCACTTACAACCGGATGGGATACGACGAAGAAACAGGTCGAGGCTCGTTGTTCGTTCAGTACATGAGCGCCCAGCGAAAAATCTTGGGCGAAAAATTTGCGGGAGAATTGGGCAAAATCACGAATCTTCACGAATTAGCACGAGTTCGACCCGACGATGCCAAGAGCCTCAAGCACTTGAGCGAAGTCCCGCTGCGTCGGTCACCCGGTGCTCACGCCGCTGGCTTCGTCGTGTCCGCTCCACCGAATCACACGATCAAAGAGTGGCTGCCGACAATGCTCATCCCGAGTTCCGATACTGTGGTCACGCAGCACTTGATGGATGATGTCGAAGATGCGGGCTACATCAAAGTCGATCTTCTTGGACTTCGTTCTTTGACGAGCATGAGACGCTGCTTGGAGTTGCTTGGCCGAACACCGAAAGACGGCATGGGATGGATTCCTCTTGATGACGCTGAGACGTTCAAGTTCTTGAGGAAAGGCCGGGCCGAAACAGGAGTCTTTCAGTTGGAAGGGTTTACGGCGGCAAAGGGCTGTCGAGAGGTCAAGCCGAAGACAGTTCAAGACCTGATCCTCATCAACGCCCTTTACCGGCCAGCGACCATCGACTTCGGATACACCGAAAAGTTTCTGGAGAATCGAGCCAAGCCGAGCGAAGTCGAGTACCCGCACGACATTTTCAAGGCTCATCTTGCCGAAACTTTCGGAGTGCCGGTCTTTCAAGAACAAGTGTTGGCGATTCTTCGTGACCTTGGGATGCCCATCGAGAAGCTCAATGACTTCCTTACGGCGGTCAAGGGCAAGCACGCCAAAGGCGGCTACTCCGACAAGTCGAACGCCTTGGTGGCTGGAGCACGCCAAGACTTCGATCGACTCTGCTCGTATCAAGGCATGAGCGCTCAGCAAACTGAAGAGGCATGGTCGCTCATCGAAGGTTTCGCCGCATACGGGTTCAATCGGGCGCACGCTACTTGTTATGCAATGCTCGGCTATCAGTTGGCCTACCTCAAGGTCAATCACCCGATTGAGTTCCATGCCGCTCTGCTAGAGACAACGGCAGGTACACCCAAAGAAGCAAAGTATGTGAAGGAGACACGCCGAGTTGGGGTGCCGGTGTTGGGGGCGTGCGTCAATCGAAGCAGCATGTCATGGACTGTCGATTCGACCGGCAAAGGCGTTCGCCGTGGGCTAGTGTCGATCAAGCAAGTTGGCCCTCGGGCCGCACAGGCGCTAGCCGATCATGCACCTTACGAGTCGATGGAAGACCTCATTGAACGGTGCCCTGCGAAAACCGTCACAGGCGGAAAGAACTGGGCGAAGGACGGAACTCTCAACGGAGTTCTTGGTCGCCTTCAAGAAGCTGGCGCTCTACAACAACTAGGAGTCAAAAGATGACAGCGGCTCAAAACCTGATGAAAGAGATCAACGCCGCTCTTGGTGCTGGCACGGTCGTGATGGCGAACGACGAGTCGCTCAAAGTTGGGCGGCTTCCCACCGGAGTTCTACCGATCGACGTTCTGCTCGACGGTGGCATCCCGACGGGGCGGTTCACCGAGCTGTTCGGCGCTTACTCGACGTTGAAGTCCTACATCGCCTTATCGTGCATCGCTCAGACGCAAGCGGCAGGCGGTGTTTGCGCCATCGTTGATACCGAGCACGCGTATGATCCGGCATGGGCTGAGTCCATCGGTGTGAACACGGCGGACCTGATCTATCAGTCGCCGGAGACTGGCGAAGAGGCCATCGACGTTTCCGAAGTATTGATCCGCAACGGAGTTGACCTGATCGTGTGGGATTCGGTGGCTGCCACCCTTCCTCAAGCGGAGGGGAACAAGCGGATGTCAAAGGAATCAGTTCAGCCCGCTCGGCTGGCGGCTTTGATGTCACTAGGTATG
>Ga0208644_1004854_pt1 | contig 10029 bp, 22 predicted proteins | sample VirMetDEL_Nov_18_FD_184517 | JGI IMG/M metagenome (GOLD analysis project Ga0208644, IMG submission 184517) | Aqueous microbial communities from the Delaware River and Bay under freshwater to marine salinity gradient to study organic matter... | ecosystem: Environmental > Aquatic > Marine >...
CGCGCTGACTGCCGCGCGTGACGAACTGGCGAAGCAACAGGATCAGGCCCAGGAATGCACCGACATCATTGAAGACGAGCGCGCGGCGCTGAAGGAGGCCATCGAGAACGCCGACCTCGGTGTGTCGGGGCTCGCCCTGAGCGAGGATGGTGTCACCCTGGACGGAATGCCGTTCGAGCAGGCCTCAGACGCGCAGCAACTGCAGGCGTCCGTCGCGATCGCCATGGCGCTCAACCCCAAGCTCCGCGTTCTGCGGATCCGGGACGGCTCGCTGCTCGACGACGACGCAATGGCGACCCTGGCCGAGGTGGCCCAAGACCGTGATTTCCAGATCTGGATTGAGCGGGTCGGCAACGACATTGACGTCGGCGTCGTCATCGAAGACGGTGAAATTCGCGAATAACCCCAACCCAAGGAGAAGACCAATGACCACACAAATCCACGAGATCCCGACCGAGGATGTTTGGCACGAACTCCGGTCCCGCCACGTCGGCGCGTCCGAATCCGAGGCCCTGCTCGGCGTCTGCAAATATAACACGCCGTTTTCTCTATATCACCAAAAGCGCGGCTCTCTCCCTAAGCCGGAACTGGACGATGAGAGGGTGTTCTGGGGTACGCACATGGAGGCGACCATCGCCATGGGCCTCGCCAAGCGGCACGCCCTGCGCGTCCGCAAGGCCAAGCACTATCTGACCAATGACGCCATCCCCGGAGCTGGCGCATCGCTCGATTACACCATCGACGCGGGCGACGACGGACAGGTGCCGTTCGAGATCAAGAACGTCGACACGTTCGTGTTCATGGAGGAGTGGGAAAAACGCGACGGCGTCGTCGTCCCGCCGGTCCACATCGACATCCAGGTTCAGCAGCAGATGATGGTGTCGGGCGCGCCGTACGGCTACCTGGGCGTTCTGATCGGGGGCAACGACGCCCACCTCATCAAGTGCCCGCCGCACGAGAAGATGCAGCGCGTCCTCAGCGATTCGATCTCGGCTTTCTGGGACATGGTGGCCAACGATGTCGAACCCGCCACCGACGCCGGTGATCTGGCCACCGCTCAATACGCGTGGCTGGTCCCGGAGCGCAAGAAAATCCTCGACCTGACCGGTCACAAGGATCTCGATCTCGCCGCGTCCAGCGAGTTGCAGAAATACGCTCGTGGAGCCCTGCTCGTAACGCAGGGTGAAAGCATGAAGGACGAGGCCAAGCTGCGCCTCCTCGGCATGGCGAAGAGCGCCGACAAGCTGCTCTGCTCGGCGGGCTCGTTTAATAGCGAGCAGAAGGCGGGTTATACTCAAGAGGAGCGCGTCACCCCGGCCAAGGAGGTCAAACCGCGCCGGAATGCTCTGGCGTATCCTAGCAAGAAGACCAGGGACGCGGCAGCCGCTAGCTAGCGTGCAGGCATCCCACAACCATAGGAGGCGAATATGAATACCGAAACCATGCTCTCGATCACCCAAGCCGCCGAGCTTGGCAAGACCAACCCGGGCAGCGTCCTGGCGCTCATTCAGTCCGGCGATCTGCGAACGGTGAAAAACGCCGACGGCGTCAAGGTCTACGCGTCGGAGATCGACGCACTAACGCCGGGTGACATCCCACAAACCGGCTCGATCGCGGACGCCCTGGCGGATCAGGCCCCCTTCGGGCTGCTGCCGAACGGCAAGCCCCGCAAAAAACGGCGGTCTACCGACGAAATGTGCCCTGAACGTCACGACGAATTTGTGAACCTTGTCGATCTGGCCCTGCGAGAGGGCTACGCGAAAAACCGGGGCGGTCTTGCCAAGAGTATCGGCTATTCGGAGGCCGGGATTAATAGTGTCATCGCGGGCAGCACGGGTCTCGCGGTCCGCATGCTGATGGCGCTGTACGGTTTCGTCTATCAGCAGGAACTGGCCGCCGGTAAGTTGGAATACCAGCGCCGCGCCGACGACCGGGTGACAATCCCGAAAGTCGCCGCCAAGGCGGCAAACCAATACATCGCCGCACTGTCGAAGGGCGGGCTGTATGACCAAGCCGCCGAGCTGGCGAGCTGGATGGCGACAACCTCCACTGAGGATGACGCCGAACAAATCTGAGGGAGGGCTGTACTCCTTTTGCGACCGGCAGACGGTCTGGGGTGGGTGAAGGTAACGACCGGGGAATTAGCCCCATGTCTAGCGCCACCCACCCCTTGCGGTCGTTCAATGGTGTGATCCTGTGCCTGGGTACCTTTCCCCTCTCCCCTAGCGGGTATCATGGAGGTCCAGGCGGGCAAACCGGCGCAGCCCTACAAAAGGATAAGTCGGCAATCACACCCCACCGTCCTACCAACCCACGGAGGCGAACATGGATAGATTGAATTGGGTTTTTCTCGCGGCGGTCCTGCTGCTCGCGGTCGTCACATCGGCGGCTATTGCTGTCGTCGTTCTCGTGCAGGAACACGGCACGCGGATCCTGGTGGATCTTTTCTGATGGCCGGTCATGGAAACTACCGCGTCTATCGGTGCCGGTTTCATGGCAAGTCCCCGGCCACGCTGATCGCCGTGGGTTTCGTCATCGGCCTCATCGCAGGGCTGCTGCCGTTCGCCATCAAACACCTCATCAACCCGTTTCTGGGAGGATCCCAATGACCGAGCAACAAACACCCACCATTGAGGACATCTACGCCAGGATCCAGGCCCTCGACCCCGGCGCGCGGCCAGCCGCGATTAACGACCTGGACCCGGATACCCGCGCGGAATATTACCGCCACCACAAAGCCACCGGCAGCGCGTCGGCCCGCCGCGCCGTCGAACTGAAGGCCCGCCGCGCCGAATCGATGGCGCGCAACGCCGAACTGAAGGCCCGCCGCGCCGCCGCCATCGTGGACTTCCAGAAGCGCCTCGACGCCCGTTTGAGGGAGATAAGCGACGAGGCAGATCAGGCCGTGGCGGACGCCAAGGAGGCTTTTGTGGTCGCAAAGATGCGTCTCGCGCGTGAACATTCTCTACAGATCCGAGAGATTAAGCGCGGCGCGCAGGACCGGCGCAACAGCCTGACAACGCGGTCGTGGGAGCGGTTTAACGAGAAATATCCGGCGAAGGTGGTCAAATAGGCCGTTTTTGGGTGAACAACGGGGCCAAAAGTGGCGATTTTGTAACGCGCGTTACGCACTTGTAACGATTTTTGAAACCTTTAAGTCGTTGAAAACAAAGAGAGTGCGCGGAAAAGTTAGCGTGTTACACAAAAATCCCCGATACACCCATAGGAGAGAAAATATAAATATATAGGGGGGGGTATATAAAAACATATAGAGGGGGGTATGGGGTCGTCGTCTCATGGTGTTATTATTATATATATTGTAACACTGTAATTTATATATATATATATAGTAAAATCAATGGGTTAGGGGGGTACAAATTGTGTTCAAAGGTGGGTTACGCCGTCAAATTTGAAACACATTGGAAGCAGGGTTTTGAATGTTATCCACGGGTTAGGTTTTTCGGGGTCAACAATATCAACGACTTAGCAGGAGGCGGGTGTGAGCGATCGAAAACAAGACACCGAGATGCACCCAGAGCCGTGGAAGAGGATCAGAGACGCCCACGATGACCTGATCGTGGATGCGATTGGCGACATCGCTGTCTACAGCGGACAGGATGGCTGCGTCGGCGGGCGGCATTTTTACAAGAAAGTCTATTGACAGCGCCGCGTGACCACAGCCATGATGCTGTGGACACAACCCGAGGAGGCGAACATGAAAGTTGAGTGCAACGAGCAAGTGCCAGCACCCCTATCGGCCCATGATCTAGCGGGTGCGGACGCGGTGGCGTTCGGCACCGGCGCAACCCAAACTGACGCGCAAGGTACCGTCCGCCACGTCCCACAGGATGCCTGGGTCAAGGCGCTGAATGATGTCCAGACTCTTACCTACGAGCGGACGCGGGTGGCTTCCGCCCTGGCCGAGGTCCAGCGCGTGCTGAAGGTCAGCGGCTCGGGGGATGATGGCCTGTCCGCGAAGCGGGTCGCGGAACTGCTGAACCGGATCGGCCCCGTGCTGGACGACGTCAACGAGCGCCAGCGGCTGCGGGACAACCCGCCGATTGTGTACGACCCGCGCGGCGTCGTCGGCAATCTCGCGGCGAGGGGTGGCTGATGTACGACAACCATTACGCGCACGCCCATCTCGCGGCGCGCAAGATAACCCTCGCGATTGAGAGCCTGAACCTGAGCATCCGCGAGGGAAAGGCGCTGGGCGTTCAGGTGACGATGCTCACCGAGGATGACCCCGTCCTCGCCGTCCCGCGCATCGTTGCCGACATCGCCGTATTGCACGCCCGGGTGCGACGGGTTGTCGATCGGCGGGAGGTGCTGCTGGACGCGGATCCGGCGCTGGAAAAAGAGGAGGAGACATCATGCCGAAAAGAATGCCAATAGTCCGTCGCTCCGACGACGACATCATCGCAACGAGGAGCCTGAAACCCGGCGCGTCCGGCGCATGGGCTGCAGCCGACGGCAAGGTGACGATCGCCAAGGCGAGGGCGCTCTACGACTCCGGTCTCGCCGAAATGGCAACGGGTCGGGTCGGCGATGTGCAACAACTGTTTTGTATTTTGCGAAAAGATCCGGTCGAGCCTCGGTTCTATTTCCGACAATCCCCGAACCCACGCGTCAGCGTTCAGCGGGCACCGTGGGATGAGTGATAGCCCCACTTCTACCTCGTCGAAGATGGTGGAGCGCGTGGCGAGGGCGATTTGCGTTTCCGATTGCACGCCCTTCACGCCAAGCGATGATTATTGGAAATTGTACCTCCCGCACGCTCTTGCGGTCATGAAAGCCATGCGGGAGCCGACGGAGTCGATGGTCGCCGCCGCCGCGCCCGCCCATGACGGCGAGCGGCTTATCCACAGGGTCGCCTATCGGCTCATGATAGACGCCGCCCTATCCGAGACCCCAGAGATGGGAGAGCGGTGATGGCTGGCGACTGCCCGACCTGCTGGAACCCCCGGTACAACGGCACGCGCCATTGCCATAGGCCGACGTGCCCGAAACGCCGTGGCGCTGGCGCGCCGAGATCGCAAGACAGACGACGAGAAGCGCCGCAGGCGACGGCCTCAATAATCCAGGGCCCGTGGGATACGTTCGAAAAGCGTGTCGACGTGGGCGATTTAGGCGACGATTTACCCGTACCAGGAGGAAAAAAATGAACGCGATTGATGACGTGAACAATAACGCTGAGTTCGAAGAGGCCATGCGGATGGCGAAGGAGGATGCCCAAGCGGCTGCTGACGCGCCTGCGCCTGCGCCTGCGTCCGACGAGAGGGCGGAGGCTATGTCGCAGGCCGCCGTCCGCGAGAAGCTCATGGATGACATCAGCGATCTGGTTGAGGCGGCGCAGGCCGACCACGATATTGGGCTGGTCGCGGTGGTTTTGTCCGAGTCCAAGGACGAGAGCCCGTTCCGGGTGGCTGGACAAGGCGTCGCGGTTAGCGGGATCCTGAGCGAACTGCAGCTTGCGGCCAGCGAACGGTATTTTCGCAGCGGTCTCGATGCCTTCTGCAGGGACAGGGACAGGGGCGATATGGCTCAGATGTTCGCGGCGATGATGGGGGACGAGGAATGACACTCTACCGCAAGAAACCCGTCACGATCTCGGCGTTCCGGTGGCCCGCGAGCTATGGCGACTGGCCGCAGTGGTTCCGCGACGCCGCTGTGGCCGGGCTGGTCGAGGTCGAGGGGGAGCACGAGAAAAACCGCGTGCTGATCCGACAGGACCGAGGGTCGATCGATTATGCTAACCTGGGCGATTGGATCATCCAGGGCGTCGAGGGCGGGGTCTATCCGTGCTCTGACAGCGTGTTCCAGGCGACGTATGAGCCGGTCGACAACATTGGTGAGGGTGTCGGATGAGTGATCCCCAGGTCCGGTTCGAGTGCGAGAATCCGGGGTGCATCCGCGACTACAGGCACTTGCGTGACGCGGCGCGAAACACCGGATCCATACTCTGCCCGTGCGGGTACGCGTTGCGGCGGTACCCGCTGCGGGAGATCTGGGGCGATGATGCCAACCTGAGAATGAGCAACGTCGGAGGTGAGAAAGTGAACGATAGCAACGACCCCGAAGTCATCAGCGACCTGCACATGCTGATCATGCATCGCAACCCTGTCATGCCGAACCCGTCGCCGAGAGGACACAACGATGTGACCGGGCGCTCGTATACCGGGGTACACGCTGCTTGCAACAGTGCGCTTGCCGAGGAGGAGGCTATAGCGAGGCTGTGCCAGGACTGGTGGGCCGAGTTCCGCCGGGTGGTGCCGCCGATGGTGCCCGTGTGGTGGCGGACCCTGCCGCAATTCCTCCGCCCCGGCGACGGTGTACCTGTTATGGGATCATCGACCCCGGAGTCCGGGCAGTACCGCATAGTTGCTCGGTTGGACTGGCTGAAGTCGGCTGATAGCGACCGCACGTCGTATACGTTCCCGTCGTGGGTGATCAACCCTACGGGTCAGGTGGAGATCGCCGATTTCGGCTGGGCTCTTGGCCGCCTGCGCGAGGGCCACAAGGTCGCTCGGGCGGGGTGGAACGGGAAGGATATGTTTCTCTACCTCGTGGAGGGCAGCCGGTTCACGGTCAACCGAGAGCCGTTGCTGTCGATCTTAGGCGAGGGCACGGCGGTTGACTACCTGCCACACATCGACATGAAGACGGCGACTGGCGAGTTCGTGCCCTGGCTCGCGTCCCAGACCGACATGCTGGCGACGGACTGGGAGGTCGTGGCGTGAGGTTAATCGTGTTCTTTAGTTGACGCCGCCGCCCATCCATGCTGCAATGTGGCCACATTTTTGAACTTGAACCACGGAGGTGCATATGGGCGCGGGGGTGTAATGCTCCCGGATCGAAGCCAACAAAGCTGTTTCCTTTCGAGCCAAAAGACCGGCGGGGGCCTCGGCCCCCGCTTCCAACCATTTGGAGGCGACAATATGTCCGTCGAAGATCTTCACACCATGAATACCGGAAAGCCGACCCAGGACGCGGAACCGGACCCCGGCACTCTGCGGACGTTCCGCTGATTGAGGGGCAGGCCCTTGAGGAGAGCCGAGTCCGTCCGTAAGTCGGGCCGGGCGCACGGCCCGCAGGACGCAGGGGCGCGGTGCCGACGGGTGCCGCGCCCCATTTTCTAACGGGGTGCAGGACAAGGCGACCCGCGACCTGCGCGCCACGATCAAAACACTGGGGAGGTGATGATGCCGCCGACAGCGGACAATCTCTGGTCGCCGGAGCGCGATCAACTGCTGAAGGATCTCTGGGCCGACGGCGGAATGAGCATCACGGAGATCGCGAAGATCATGGAGGTCAGCCGGGGGGCGGTCGCCGGTCGCAAGAACCGCCTGGGCCTGCCGAAGCGTGCAGTGCCGAAGAACCTGGAAAGGCCGAAGCAGAGGCCTATCAGGACAGCCCCAGCGTCGCGACCTGACCGGCGACCGTATGAATTACGGAACGACCCGCCGCCTCGGGGGAGGTGCCCGTGGATCGAGGGCGACCCGCGCGGGGATCCGGCGAACGCGTTCTACTGCTGCGAGGAAGTGATGACCAGCGCAACCGGCGAGCGATCAATATATTGCGTCGAGCATCACGGTAAGGCATATTTGACACAGCAGCAGGCCGCCGCGCGGGCCAGACGGATCAAGAGGCGTCTCAAGCGCGGCAAGTCGACGATAGGCATGTGAGGTTAGCGTTGGTCGGGCCCCGGTCATTTTGATCCCTCCAGGATCGGATTCGCCTCCGGTGACCGGCGATAGATGGCGGCGGCATCCCCCCATTGTTCCCGGCCAACGCTAACCGCACACACCTCGCAGAGAGAGGGCCCGGCACAGAACGTGTCGGGCCCTCGGCGTTTTAGGGTTTCATGAACGAGCCGCCGAACTCTGGGAGATCCGTTCCTTTCAGATGAAAACTTCGTAGACGTGGGTCACGCGGCTGCGGGCGATGCAACCTTCGTCCGCCGGGCGTGGCCCGTTCTGGTCGGTGAGCCAGCCGTTGCGGACGACGATGAAGTGTCGACCCGCGCGGATCAGGTAGGTCCGGCCCTTGACGCCGTGGCGATCAAACCACTTGCCGAGCGTGCCGTGCGCCTTTCGGGGTTGCGGCTCCCAATTGACGCCGAGGGTATCCAGCACCTTCTCGTGGTCTGTAGTTTTCGTCCATCCGATCCAGCGCGGCCCGTAGCCGCAGACATCGCGATAGACGTCCATCATTTCGCGAACGGGCACATTGACGACTGCCGCGAGCGCGACCGGACCGCAATTAGGGACACCAGGGACGGCACCGGTGACCGGGCCGATGCCGGGCGGGATCGGGCGAGACGTGACAGTCCCGTCCGAGCGAAGGGTAAAGCGGGTTGTGGTCATTAATTCGCCTCCTTGGTTGAGCGGGGCGGCCTAAGCCGCCCCGCTGGTTAGAATGAAAGTGCCGGACGGCACCGGTGTTTGGAGGGAACACCTGCCTCTTTGCGGAAGCGATCCCAGGTGCGGTTGGCGCGCGCAAACGCTACGCGGACCGCACGGTCGGCATCTTCGCCGGTAACCCCGAACTCTTTCAGGGTATCCCGCGCCGATCCGGCCTCACTCAGCCCGCAGAGTTCGCGGGTGGAAATGATAGCATCGGCGGCAGCGTCAATTGCCTCGTTGGATACAAACGCCATAATGACCTCCTTGGTGTGCGTTAAATCTACACACATTGTATAGATCCACATGATGTCGTCAACGAAAAAAAATCACAACGATTGTGAAAAAAGATGTTGCGCTGTGTCCACAGGCCTGTATGATGCTCGGAGTTCAACGCAGCAAGGAGATACGAGATGACCAAGCACGACAAAGAGCGGTGGGTTCCGGCGAGCGGTGGCACCGAGACGCCGTTCAAGTCCCGCAGCGGCGTCACCTTGCTCTACGTCTGGGAAGTCAACAGCGGTCGGCACGCGTACATCAACGTCGACACCGACATGATCCTGACCCAGGAAGACGCCGATGCGGCGCTCTGCCTGTCCTGACCGAGAGGAGACTCACCATGTACAACTTCACCACCACCGACGAGCTTCGCTACGACAGCCTGCGAGGCCTCACGGTCCCGCGCACGCTGGCGCAGGAGTTTGAACTGCTGAACACGCAGATCGCCAGCGTGCGGCGCTCGCTGGAAAAAGCCAAGGCCTCGGCGCAGCAGTGGCTGGACAGCCCGGGCCGCTCGAACGAAGACCGGCTGATCATGTACGCCCGCCGGATGGACGAGGTCAGGCGGCTGAGAAGCGTGTGGGGCGACCTGATCGCGAAGATGGAGACGTTCGATGTCGAAACGCAACCCGATCGCTAAGGCGGTCAAGCGGATCCGGCCACTGGTGGTTCGGGACCGCTCAAAATACACCCGCAAACTCAAGCACAGGAGGCAGTGATGACGAGGATTGACGTGACGAGAACGACCAGCACGGTGACGCGAACAACGATCCGCATAGACGCCGAGCGCGTCGCGGACCTTCTGTTGGGCCACATCCGCGAGAATGCGGATGGTGTCAGTTGGGAAGAGGATCTAAAGGACGCGCAGGTCGCTGGCATTGAGTTCGTCTACGATAACGACGGCGGATATTTCGATGGAGTCGTCTTCGAATTTACATCAACCAAGGATGTCTGACATGCCAAAATACGAAACCACGCTGGACCTGATCCTGGCGTTCAAGGGCGCGCGAGCGCGCGTCCATGGGGCTGACGACCCGATCCAGATCGAGGCCGTTGATGATGGGTTGTTCCGCGTGGCCATGCGGGACGGGTTGAAGGCGGGCACATTCAGGCGTGACGCTATCGAGAGATCGATCGACAGTCTGAACGCTCAGGCCGACAAGGTGGAGAGGAGGGCATCATGACCCGCGAAGCCCTCGAATCGTTGCTGGGTGAGATGTCTTGGACGAACCGTCGTCTCGCGGCGGAACTGGGCGTCCACGAAAACACGGTGTGGAACTGGCTCCATGGCCGCACGCCGATCCCCCGAAGCATCGCGCTGGCGTGCCGCGCGCTGAAGAAAGGCCTC